>OKSB01000377.1_pt1 | contig 50081 bp, 40 predicted proteins | sample 1601171 | NCBI WGS metagenome assembly OKSB01 (sample SAMEA3541496, study PRJEB24748) | human gut metagenome | biome: human gut; feature: human-associated habitat; material: faeces | place: China | collected 2012 | reverse complement strand
CCGGCTGTCCCGCGCCATCGGCCATCTGGAAAAGGTGAAGCGGATGGTGGAGGAAGGGCACGACTGCTCGGAGGTGCTCATCCAGCTGGCGGCGGTGCGTTCCGCGCTGGACAACACCGGCAAGGTGATCCTGAAAGACCACATGCGCCACTGCATGGTAGACGCGGTAGCCGCCGGTGACCAGGACGCCATCGACGATCTGTGTCAGGCAATCGACAAGTTCATGAAGTAACGCTCAGGGGGTCAGGCGAATGCCTGACCCCCGTCATTATTTTTCTTTGGAAGTGAGCGCGTTCAGCAGGCTCACACCGGCGATGATCACGCCGGTGACCAGAAAAACGCCCAGCATTCCCGTGCCCACAATGGGCAGAACATTTATCAGATAATCCACATGCAGTTCCATTTTTTAACCTCCTACCAGCGCCAGAATCAGGCCGCCCGCAATGACGGAGGCGATCTGGCCGGAAACGTTGACCCCGGCGGCGTGCATCAGCAGAAAATTCTGCTTATCCTCCGCCAGACCCATTTTATGCACCACCCGGGCGGACATGGGGAAAGCGGAAATTCCCGCCGCACCGATCATGGGGTTGATTTTTTCCTTCAGAAACAGATTCATCAGTTTCGCGATCATCACGCCGCCCACGGTGTCCATCACAAAGGCGACCAGTCCAAGTCCCAGAATCAGCAGCGTCTCTACCCGCAGGAACTCCGCCGCATTCATCCGGGAGGCGATGGTCAGTCCCAGCAGGATGGTAATCAGGTTCGCCAGCACGTTCTGCGCCGTCTCCGACAGGGAATTCAGCACGCCGCACTCCCGGATGAGGTTTCCGAACATGAGAAATCCGATCAGCGCCACGGCCTGGGGCGCGACGAGACCCACGATGACCGTCACTGCAATGGGGAACAGGATTTTCGTGGTCTTGGACACGGGACGGCCTTTGTAGGTCATCTTGATTTTCCGCTCCGCCTGCGTTGTACACAGCCGGATGACCGGCGGCTGCACCATCGGCACCAGCGCCATGTAGGAATAGGCCGCCACCATAATGGCCGCCGTGTAGCTGGAACCAAGCTGCTGGGCGACGAAGATGGACGTGGGGCCGTCCGCCGCGCCGATGATGGCGATGGAGGCCGCGTCGTTCAGTTCAAATCCCAGTAAGGATGCCAGTCCCAACGTGAAGAAAATGCCGAACTGCGCTGCCGCACCAAAGATCATCAGCTTTGGATTTGCCAGCAGCGGCTGGAAATCAATCATCGCGCCGATGCCGATGAACAGCAGCAGCGGGAACAGTTCATGTCCCGCAATGCCAAGTTCAAACAGGTGGGCGATGACCTCTGCTGCGCCGGAATTGGGCAGGTTTACCAGAATCGCGCCGAAGCCCATGGGCAGCAGCAGCGACGGCTCCATCTCCTTGACGATGGCGAGGTAGATCAGCACGCCGCCGATGAGCCACATCAGCACCTGCTGCCAGGTCAGAAACGTCAGGTTTTCCACAAGCACTTCCATAAATAAACTCCTTTTGCGGCAACCGGTCGCCGCACGAACTGGGCTTCATTATAACGTACCGGCGGTAAAAATGGGGTAAAAATTTGCCGGACACAGAAACGCCCTCCGAAAAGGCCGCAACGGCTTCTTCGGAGAGCGTTTTCGTTCAAGTTTATTCGTCGGCGATTCGATATCCCACGCCCAGTTCGTTGATGACGTACCGGCTGTCCCCCGGACGGCAGCCCAGCTTCTTGCGGATGTTCGCCATGTTCACCTGTAATTTTTTCACGCTCCCGTCGTCCATGCTGCCCCAGACGGAGCGGATGATGGTGGCGTAGGTCAGCACCTTGCCTGTGTGCTGGCTCAGAAGCGCCAGAATGTTGTATTCCGTCTGGGTCAGGTGAACCGGGCTTCCCCCGACGCTCACCTGCCGCCGGTCATAGTCGATGACCAGATCGTCCACGGTGAACAGGTTGGAGGGCGCGACCCGCGCCCGATTCCGGCTGGCGCGAAGCGCCGCCCGCACCCGCGCAAGCAGCTCCGCCGTCCCGAAGGGCTTGGTTATGTAGTCGTTGGCACCTAAGTCCAGCGCGGAGACCTTGTCGTTCTCCTCCGTCCGGGCGGACAGGACGATGATGGGAACCGTGCTGAAAAGGCGCACCTGCCGGATAAATTCGCCGCCGTCCATGTCCGGAAGTCCCAAATCCAGCACTACCAGATCCGGCGTGTAGGAGGAAAAGATCAGCAGTCCCTGACGGCACCGCTCGGCAGTCAGCACCTGATAGCCGTTGGTCTCCAGAATCGTCTGGACAAAGCCCAGAATGCTCTGGTCGTCCTCCACGATAAGTACCTTATATTTGTTATTCCCCATTTTCGTCCTCCATTTCCAGCCGGAAGCCCACTTCGGTTCCGCCACCGGCCCGTTTGTTCGCCCAGATCTCGCCGCCGTGGGCCTTGATAATGGCGCTGCATACGCTCAGGCCGATGCCCATGCTGCTGCGGCTTTGATCCATGGGCGCTTCGCTGCCCAGCATCCCCGTAAACAGCTTGGGGAGCTTTTCTTCCGGAATGCCGCAGCCGTCGTCCTCTACGTAAAAATACGCCCAGAAACCCTTGACTTCTACCCGAAGCCAGAGATTTTTCATGCCTTTGGCGTGGAAAACCGCGTTTTCCAGCAGATTCATCAGCACCTGAGAGATCAGCATGGCGTCCATGGGAATGCTGACGAATTCTTCCGGAATTTCCACATGAACCTCCGTGTCCGGGTAGTGCTTGTGGAATTTCACCAGCACCGCGTCGATCAGCTCCTCCAGAACAGTGTCGTTCTTGGAAAGACGGACAGTGGAGGTGTCAACGCGGGTCACGGACAGCAAATTTTCCACCATCCGCACCAGCCATTGGGCGTCGGCGCAGACGTCCGACAACAGTTTGATATGGGTCTGCCGGGGCAGGGCGTCGTAATTTTCCAACATGGCGGAACATGCGCCGTAAATGGAGGTCAGGGGCGTGCGCAGGTCGTGGGACACCGCCCGAAGGAGATTGCCCCGCATCCGCTCCTTTTCCGCCTCGGCCTTCATCTGCTCCTGCCGCTTGATCTGGGTTGTCATGGTGCTGGTCATGATGGACACCATCAGCATCACCACCGCAGAGGCCAGACACTCCGGGCGGATCAGGTTGAACGCCCAGTAGGGATAGGTGAAGGCGTAATTCACGGCCATGACGCTGGCCAGAGAGGAAACGATCCCCCAGAAATACCCCTGCGTCCGCCATGCGATCAGGAACACGCCCAGCACGAAGATCATGGGCGTCACGGACGGGATACGGAACCACTGGAGCAGCGCCAGATTCAGGGCAAATGCCGTCACCAGAATGACCGCCGCGTAAGCGAAGTCCAGAAAAACGCGCTTGTGCTGCTTCATCATGCTCACCTCTTTTATCTATTATAGCATTTTCTGTCGGAAAAACATACCCCGCATCTGGAAAAGTTTGGTATGCTGGCAAAAATTCGGTAAAGAAACTGTTCCGGTTCTTTGCCAGATACCCATTGACAAACGCCGCCGTCTTTCCTAAAATGACGGAAAAGGGTAAGGAGGCCGCGCCATGGGAAGAGCGTCTACGAAAAGCAACAAGAACCGCTACCAGCTCGTCCGGGAGGAGCTGGGGCTTTCCAGAGAAAAAGCAAGCGAGCTTCTGGAAGCGGTCACGCCGGAGCGCATTGAGAAGATCGAAAGTGGGAAATCCCTCCCCCATCCCGACGAGGTGCTGACCATGGCGGCAAAATACCGCCGTCCCTCCCTGTGCAATTACTACTGCTCCAACCAGTGCCCCATCGGGCAGGCGTATGTGCCGGAGATCGAGATGAAGGAGCTGTCGGCAATCGTGCTGGAGATGCTGGCGTCCTTGAACTGCGTCAGCCGGGAGAAGGAGCGTCTGATCGAAATCACGGCAGACGGCAAAATTGAGGGGGACGAAATCGACGATTTCATCCGGATTCAGGAGGAATTGGAGAAAATTTCCATAACGGTGGAAACCCTGCAGCTCTGGGCGGAGAAAATGCTGGTAAACGGCATTATCGATCCGGAGGCATACCGGGCGAGAAAGCAGAAATAATTAAGCGGCGGAAGATTTCATGGGTGGTTGTAAAACAGTGAATGGAGCGTATCGGTACAGATACGCTCCATTTTTTGTGCCAACACGCTCCGCCTTGGCTCCCCCTTTGGGGGAGCTGTCAACGAAGGTGACTGAGCGGGCTTTCCGCACCCATTTCCCCTCTCCGTCTTCGCTTCGCTCAGCCACCTCTCCCAAAGGGAGAGGCAAGGGGTGCTTGGGCGGTATAGAAATGCACCCCATTTGCCTGCGCCGCTATTTTTCTTTTTGAGTGGAAATAGCCCCGCCTATTTTGCCGCTGCAGCCATGGACTTATCATTGCGCCAGAGATATAATAAGGCCGTAAACAGACATCACGGCAAAGGGCGCACCCCGGAAAGTCTGTTGACACTTCACCGTATCTCTGATACAATGAAGTCACTATCATGGAAAGGAGATTACAACATGAAATCGGCTGCTTTTTTCTGGCTGGTGCTGCTGGTGGTGTTCCTGATCGCCGAGGCGGCCTGCCCGATCCATCTGGTTTCCATATGGTTTGCGCTGGGTGCGCTGGTCGCGCTGCTGTGCGCCGCACTGGGTGCGCCCGTGTGGCTGCAAATCACGCTGTTCGTGGTGGTGTCCGGCGTTCTGCTGGCGCTGCTGTGGCCGCTGGCAAAGAAATTCCTGAATTCCAAGGTCACGGCCACCAATGTGGATTCCGTCGTCGGCTCCATCGGCCGCGTCACGGCGGACATCGACAATGTGGAGGCGCGGGGTCAGGTGAAGCTGGGCGGCATGGAGTGGACGGCCAGAAGCACCTCCGGCGACCCCATCAGCATGGGAACCGAAGTCCGGGTGGACAGAGTGGAAGGCGTGAAGGTCTATGTGGCCCCTGTAGAGGCTGCCGTCACCGTCTGAAATCGTTAAGAAGAGAATCAATCATTACATGGAGGTTTTACTATGACTTTTTTTGTGATTTTAGCAATCGTTATAATCGCGTTCATCGTTATCATTACCAACATTTCTGTTGTCCAGCAGTCCCGGGCTTACGTCATTGAGCGTCTGGGCGCGTTCCACAGCGTGTGGGGCGTGGGTATGCACTTCAAGGTCCCCTTCATTGACCGCATTGCCCGCCGGGTCAGCCTGAAGGAGCAGGTTCTGGACTATCCTCCTCAGCCCGTTATCACCAAGGATAATGTCACCATGCAAATCGACACCGTCGTGTATTTCCAGATCACCGACCCCAAGCTGTACGCCTACGGCGTGGAGCAGCCCATGGCGGCCATGGAGACCCTGACGGCTACCACCCTGCGTAACATCATCGGCGATCTGGAACTGGATCAGACCCTGACCTCCCGTGATGTGGTCAACACCAAAATGCGTTCCATTCTGGACGAGGCCACTGACCCGTGGGGCATCAAGGTCAACCGCGTGGAGCTGAAAAACATCCTGCCGCCGCAGGACATCCAGAACTCCATGGAGAAGCAGATGAAGGCCGAGCGTGACCGCCGTCAGGCGATCCTGCAGGCAGAGGGCCAGAAGAAGTCCGCCATCCTCATTGCCGAGGGCGAAAAGGAATCCGCCATTCTCCGCGCCGACGCCGAGAAGCAGGCCGCCATTCTGAAGGCTGAGGGCGAAGCCGAAGCCATCCGCAAGGTGCAGCAGGCGCTTGCCGATTCTCTGGAAATGCTGAACAAGTCCGCCCCCAGCGATCAGGTCATCAAGCTGAAGTCCATCGAGGCCATGCAGAAGGTCGCCGACGGCAAGGCCACCAAGATCATCATTCCCTCCGAGATGCAGGGTCTGGTGGGTCTGGCAAACGGCATCGTGGAAGGCACGAAGGAGTAAGTCATGGCAAGGCAGAGCGACCGCTTTGTAAAAATCTACTCTCAGGGCAGCTTCACCACGCTGCAGATCTGGGTGGACAGGGAGACCGGCGTGAATTACCTGTGGCAGTCCAGCGGCTACGGCGGCGGGCTGACGCCCCTCTTAAAGCCCGACGGCACCCCCGTCGTGACGCCGCTTTCCCCCGAATACGACAAATAACCGATATGCCCCCGCCCAAAAGGGCGGGGGCATTAGACCGTCAACAGGCACAGTGGGATAATTGACCTGCACCACTTGCCTCTCCCTGTGGGAGAGGTGGCTGAGCAACGCGAAGACGGAGAGGGGATACGAGACTGCAACGCCCTCTCAGTCACCTTCGGTGACAGCTCTCCCAGAGGGAGAGCCAAGGGGCTGCATAGCATGTTGATACGCTCCATTCACTGCTTACGACCACCCATCAAATGGACGGGGGCATATCCGTCTCTACACGCCAAGCATCCGGTCAAGTCGCCAGTCCAGCCACCGGTACAATCCCATGGCCATCAGGGCGACCGGAATCCACAGCAGGGTAAAGGCGGGGCATATCTGCCCCAGAAAATTTCCGGGACGGCCGCGGTAGTCCCAGATCTGGTAGTGCTGGTTCACCAGCAGTCCCGCCGCCAGCTCCACCATGGTGATAATCCCCGCGCCTATAACCGCCCGAAGCGGCCATGGCAGAACGGGCTGAACCTGCCCGAGCTGCCCGATGAGCAGGAAGCACACCCCGCCCGCCGCGAACATACTGATATGGCTGTACCCCCGCCAGAGCAGTTCCAGCCCCACATAAGCGCCGCCGCCGATGCAGAAAAGCAGACATTTCTTGAGAAAAGCCATGTATTTTCACCTCGGAGGAAGTATTGCCAAAAATTCCATCAAAAAAACGAAAAAATGTCTTGACAATGACTGCCTGTTCGGATACAATAATGAAGCTGATTTCGGCGGTGCCGAAATCCTTTGACCACATGGCGGCATAACTCAGTTGGTAGAGTAGCCGGTTCATACCCGGTATGTCATCTGTTCGAATCAGATTGCCGCTACCAGGCCCGTTGGTCAAGCGGTTAAGACACCGCCCTTTCACGGCGGTAACATGGGTTCGATTCCCGTACGGGTCACCATGAAAAAAATCCCGGTGCGTTCGCACCGGGATTTTTGCATGATTCCCCGTCCGGGAATCGAAAGGCCGCCCCGGCGCAGCCGGGTAAAAAGTGTCCGGTGGACACTTTTTAGGCCGTGGGAGATTCCCATTTCTTTCAGGCGCAGCCCGTAGGGCTGTGAATGAAAGAAATCCCTAGGCTGTAGTAATGTCTTAGGCAATGGGCAGTTCCCCATTGCCGCAATGTGAACATAATGCAACATTTATACAGAACAGGCCGACCCGGGAATTTTCCGGGGCGGCCACATTTTATTTGCCTGTCAGCGGCGCAATCAGAATGCGCACTTCTCCGCGATATAATTCTTCAGCTCGGCAATGGGGATACGCACCTGCTCCATGGTGTCCCGGTCGCGAACCGTGACGCAGTTGTCTGCAGGGGTGTTTTCGTCGCCCACGGTCTGGAAGTCCACGGTGACGCACAGCGGCGTGCCGATTTCGTCTTCCCGGCGGTAGCGCTTGCCGATGGAACCGGCGTCGTCAAAGTCCACCATGAAGTCCTTGCGCAGCTCCCGATAGATCTCCTCGGCCTTGGGGCTGAGCTTCTTGGACAGGGGCAGAATGGCCGCCTTGTAGGGCGCCAGCGCCGGATGCAGGCGCAGCACGGTGCGCACGTCGGCGTTGCCCTTCTTGTCGGTGCCCACCACTTCCTCGTCGTAGGCTTCGCACAGGAACGCCAGCGCAACACGGTCGCAGCCCAGAGACGGCTCGATGACGTAGGGAATGTAATGCTCGCCCTTCTCCTGATCGTAGTATTCCAGACTCTTGCCGGAGGCCTCCTGATGGCGGCCAAGGTCGTAATTGGTACGGTCGGCAATGCCCCACAGCTCGCCCCAGCCGTTGCCGAAGGGGAACTGATACTCGATATCGGTGGTGGCGCGGGAATAGAAGGCCAGCTCAGCAGGCTCGTGATCCCGCAGACGCAGGGAATCTTCCTTGATGCCAAGAGACGTCAGCCAGTTTTTGCAGAAGTTCTTCCAGTAGGCGAACCACTCCAGATCGGTGCCGGGCTGGCAGAAGAACTCACACTCCATCTGCTCAAATTCCCGGGTACGGAAGGTGAAATTGCCGGGGGTGATCTCGTTGCGGAAGGCCTTGCCCACCTGACAGACGCCGAAGGGCAGCTTGCGGCGGGTGGTGCGCTGGATGTTGGCGAAGTTCACAAAAATGCCCTGCGCCGTCTCGGGACGGAGATAGCAGGTGGAGGCGGTGTCCTCGGTGACGCCGATCTGGGTCTTGAACATCAGGTTGAACTTGCGGATGGCGGTAAAGTTGTGCTTGCCGCAGTTGGGGCAGACCACGTCCTCGTGGCTTGCGATGAAAGCGTCCATCTCGTCAAAGCTCATGGCGTCCACGTTGACGCTCTTGCCGGACTCGGCTGCCTCGATGAGCTTGTCCGCCCGTTGACGGGAGCCGCAGCCCTTGCAGTCCACCAGCGGGTCAGAGAAGTTGCCCACGTGGCCGGTGGTGACCCAAGTCTGGGGGTTCATGATGATGGCGGCGTCCAGACCCACGTTATAGTCGGACTCCTGCACGAACTTTTTCAGCCATGCCTTTTTCACGTTGTTCTTGAATTCCACGCCGAGGGGGCCGTAGTCCCAGGAGTTGGCCAGACCGCCGTAGATTTCGGAACCGGCGTAGACATAGCCCCGGTTCTTGCAGAGGTTCACGATCATGTCCAGTGTTTTTTCGCTGTTTTTCATTGTATTTCCTCCAAAAATGGTTATTTATGGGGTGAAAACTCATTATACACGCTTCTTGTCCAAAGGTCAAGCTTCTTCCGCACGGAAAGGTTCTCCCAGATCGCCGATCATCATTTCGTAGACCTGATTCCCGATATCCACGGTGGTCTTGCCCTTCAGGTTCTCCGCCGGGATCACGTCCACCAGATGCAGCTCCACGTCGGTGGGCTTCAGATGGGTGACGTTGCGGAAGATCTGCCGGGTGTTCTGGATGGTGCATACCACGATGGGGACATTCGCCTTCTGGGCAATCTTGAACACACCGCTGCGGAAATGGTGGAGCTTGCCGTCCTTGCTGGTGTAGCCCTCGGGGAAGACGGCGACGGACGCTTCGTCGTCCTTCAGCAGCTGGATGCACTTGATAATGGTTTTCAGGGCGGCGCGGTCATTCTCCCGGTCGATGGGCTGGCAGAGAATTTTGTGCATGACCTTGCCCACGACGAACAGCTTCTGATTCTCCTGCTTGGTGACAAAGGCCAGCTGGCTCTTTGGGAAGCAGTGCAGCAGCACACAGGGGTCGGCGATGAACAGGTGATTGCACACCAGCACGAACCGCCCCTCGGTGGGAACCTTCTCCAAGCCCGTCGTATGGATGCGCACCCGAAGCAGGCTGACCAATGCGTCAATGTACACCTGCGTGACCCTGCGGTAAAACGGGCTGTCGTGCTCCTGAGGCTTGTCCATGTCCACGAAGGCGCAGACCAGACACAGAAAACCAAAGGCTGCCAGCGTAAGAACCAGAAACGCCCCGACGAACAGCGCCGGGAGCCACCAGAATGCCACCCCGCCGCAAATACAGATCAAAACCGCCGCAACCGCGGACACGGCGGCAATTCCCTTCAACAACATGGTTTTCCTCCCCACCTGAATCTTAATCCCATTATACTCCGATTTTCCGTGTGAAACAAGAAGAAATTCTACACAAAGAGTTTTTTTACAAAGGGCTGGAAATTAGGGGAATAGACTGGTATAATAATGAAAAAAAGTGCCGGGGCAGCCTGCTGCCCCCATTTACCGGATATTTGTGTCCATGGAGGATTCCGCTATGAAACAAACATGCAAACAAAACCGCCTGCCCATAGTCACCGTCGTGCTGGGCTGCTGCGCGCTGATTCTGCGGCGCGTGCTTTACGCCGTGGCCGTGGACGTGAAAAATCTGCTGCCGGTGAATCACCCGCTGGAAATCGTCCTGTGGGTTCTCACCGCGATTGCCGCCGCGTGGATCGTCGCTTCCGTGTGGAAGCTGGACGGCTCGGCGAAATATGAGGATAATTTCCAGCCCTCCCTGATGGCCGCCGTGGGGCATTATATTGCCGCGGCGGGAATCCTGCTGACGGTGCTGCTGCCATGGTGGATGGAGGGTCGGCTGCTGCTTCTGCGCCGGGTGCTGGGCGCTGCGTCGGCGGTGGGGCTGATCGTGGCCGGACGCTGCCGCAGAGCGGGGAAATGTCCGCTGTTTCTGACACATCTGGCTGTGTGCGCCTTTTTCGTCGTCCATATGCTGGGCAATTACGGCATCTGGTGCAGCAATCCCCAGCTTCAGGACTGCTGGCTGGACCTGTCCGCCAGCGCGCTGATGGCGCTGTTTGCTTTCTACGAAGCCGCCTTTGACGTTGGTCTTGGCCGGCGGCGGATGCAGCTGGCCACGGGGCTGATGGCCGCCTATCTCGGCTGCGCGGCGCTGTCCGGCTCCGGCTATCTGATTCTGTATTTCGGGTGCGCGGTGTGGGCGCTGACCGACCTGTGCAGCCTGACGCCCAAGCCCAAACAGGAGAACGCCCCATGAAGCTCCCCTCGTATGTTTTGGAATGCCTGAACGCGCTGGAGGCTGCCGGATATCCTGCCTACGTGGTGGGCGGCTGCGTGCGGGACGCCTGCCTTGGCCTGCAGCCCCACGACTATGACATCTGCACCGCCGCCGTCCCGCAGCAGACCGAGGCGGTCTTCGCCGGGAAAAAGCTGGTGCTGGCGGGAGAAAAGCACGGCACCGTAGGCGTGGTCACGGCGGGGGGCGTGGTGGAGATCACCACCTTCCGCACGGAGGGCGCGTACCGGGACAACCGGCACCCGGACTGGGTGAAATTTGTGGACAGCGTGGAAAGCGATCTTGCGCGGCGGGACTACACTGTGAACGCCATGGCCTATTCCCCCACCCGGGGCTTTGCCGACCCCTTCGGCGGCCGGGTGGATTTGGAATCAAAAGTGCTGCGGGCGGTGGGCGACCCCGTGACCCGGTTTCAGGAGGACTCCCTGCGGATTCTGCGAGGGGTGCGGTTCGCCGTGAAATACGGCCTGAGCGTTGACCCGGCGACGGAGGACGCCATGGCGTCTCAGGCGCAGTTGATGGACAATCTGGCGGAGGAACGGGTCTTCGACGAGTTATGTAAACTTCTCCCACTGGTCAGCGCGGAAGATTTATGCCGCTTTGCCCCGATTCTGGGGGCGGTGATTCCCGAATTGCAGCCCATGATCGGCTTCGACCAGCACAGTCCCCACCACGCCTACGACCTGTTCACCCACACTGCCCACGTGACGGCGGGCGTCAGCGCCAATCTGACGATGCGCTGGGCAGCGCTGCTTCACGACACCGGCAAAGTTGCCACCTTTACCCGGGACGCCACCGGCCGGGGGCATTTTTACGGCCACGCCCAGAAGAGCGCGGAGATTGCCGACGGCGTTTTCCGGCGGCTGAAAGCCCCCACGGCTCTGCGGGAGCAGGCGGTGCTGCTCATCGGCCAGCACATGGCACTGCTGACCCCGGATAAGAAGCTGCTGCGCCGCCGAATCAGCCGTCTGGGCTGGGACACGCTGGACAAGCTGCTTCTCTTGCAGGAGGCGGACATGGGCGGCAAGGGTACCGGCGAAGGGGAGGAACTGGATGTGTTCCCGAAGATCCGGGCTGCTCTGGCGGAGATTCGGGCGGAAAACGCCTGCCTGACGGTGAAAGACCTTGCCGTCAACGGAAATGACCTTCTGGCGCTGGGGTACCAGGGAAAAGCCATCGGTGAGACCCTGAACGCCCTGCTGGAAGGGGTGCTGGACGAGACGCTGCCAAACGAGCGTCAGGCGCTGCTGGACAGGGCGGGACAGGAAATAAAAAATGACGGGATTCCCTCGGAATGAACCGGGGGATAAAACGGACATCGAATTATATATTGAGGAGGCTGCAATCATATGAACATTGCCATTGTCACGGGAGCCAGCTCCGGCATGGGGCGGGAATTCGTCCGCCAGCTGGGCGGATATGTTTCCGTGGACGAGATCTGGGCGGTCGCCCGCCGGGCGTCGGCTCTGGAAACCCTGAAAGCCGAAGCAAGCGTCCCGGTTCGTCCCATCGTGCTGGATTTACTGGAAGCATCCAGTTTTACGGAACTGGATGCTCTGCTGGAATCCGAAAAGCCCAACGTCAGGCTGCTGGTCAACGCCGCGGGCTTCGGCAAATTCGGCGCTTACCAGAAGGTGCCCGTGGAGGACGACTGCCGCATGATCGACCTGAACTGCAAGGCGCTGCTGCTTATGACCCGGCTGTGCGTTCCCTACATGCAGCCCGGCAGCCACATTCTGGAGCTGGACAGCCTGTCTGCCTTCCAGCCAGTGCCGTACATCACCACCTACGCCGCCACCAAGGCTTTCGTCCTCAGCTACAGCCGCTCCATGAACCGGGAGCTGAAAGCCAAGGGCATCCGGGTCATGGCCATGAACCCCGGCTGGGTGAAAACGGAATTCTTCAATCATGCGTTCCAGACCAACGCCGATAACGAGGTGCGGTATTTCAACCGACTGTACGAGGCCAAGGACGTGGTCAAGACCGGCCTTGAAGACCTGTACCACTCGAAAAAGGACTGCTCCATCCACGGCTTCCCCGTCAAATTCCAGGTGTTCCTGGTGAAGCTGCTGCCCCACAGCCTGGTGATGAACACCTGGCTTAACCAGCAGAAAAAAGCAAAGAACAACAAGGGGCTTACGACGAAATGAGGAAGGGGATTCCTGCCCTCCTTCTGACTCTGTCGCTGCTGCTCTGCGGCTGCCGGCTTCTCCCGGAGCGGATCCCTCCTGCCGGCCTCACCGTCCACTTTATTGACGTGGGGCAGGCGGACTGCGCCCTGCTGGAAAGCGGCGGGGAGTATATGCTCATTGACGGCGGCAACCGGGAGGACGGCCGACTGGTCGTCTCCTACCTAGAGCAGCAGGGCGTGGAGGAGCTGGCCGCCGTGGTCTGCACCCACGCCCACGAAGACCATGTGGGCGGTCTGCCCTCGGTTCTGGCGGTGTATCCCACTCACACCGTCTATGCCCCAACGAGAACCTATGCCTCAAGGGTGTTCGACGATTTTGTCTATTACGCCGACCAGCAGCGGCTGGAGATCACCATTCCCTCCCCCGGCGACAGCTGGACGCTGGGAGAAACCTCCGTCACGGTTCTCGGCCCGGTGCAGTCCTACGCCGACCCCAATGACACCTCCATCATTTTGAGGGTGGAGTACGGCGACACCTCTTTCCTGTTCACCGGGGACATGGAGACCAGCGCGGAAAACGACATGCTGGACTACTGGGGCAGCCGGATGTCGTGGGAAACGGACGTGCTGAAGGTGGGGCATCACGGCTCCGACACCTCCACGGGCTACCGCTTTCTCAACGAGGTAAGCCCCAACTACGCCGTGATCTCCGTGGGCAAGGGCAACTCCTACGGTCACCCCCATGAGGAACCGCTGTCCCGGCTGAATCAGGCGGGCGTCACCATTCTGCGCACCGACGAGCTTGGCACCATCGTCGCCCGCACGGACGGCAAAGAGGTCACGTTCACATGGGACAACCAGTCGGCGAACCCGGAAAATGCGGAGCCTGCCCAGCCGGTGCAGTTCATCGGCAACGTCAACTCCCACAAGTTCCACGCCCCCGACTGCGCGAACCTCCCGACGGAAAAAAAACGGATCATCTTCGACACCTACGAGGAAGCGGTCAATGCGGGCTATACGCCCTGCGGAAGCTGCCTCGGGTGACGGACGCAAATACGCCCCTGACACAGGCATCATGCCTGTGTCAGGGGCTTTCATATGCAGCAGTGGTAATTCTGCACGAAAAAGTATATTAAAATTTGTAAATATGCTATAAAAGCAGGATTTTTTTGCGTAAAATCAGTCTCTTAATTGTCAATTCACTTGACAAATTGTCGGGTAAATGGTACAGTAAAACCAGAGCAAGACCGGGGTTCCCGGATTCATTTTATATCAATAAAGGAGAGAAAACCATGAAGCGTTCCGAAGTCAACAAAGCGCTGCGGGAGCTGGAGGCCATGTGCCAGAAATACCGCTGCTACCTGCCCCCCTTCTGCCATTTTACCCCGGAGGAATGGGAAACCAAAGGTCACGAATACGACGAAGTCCGGGACTGCTGTCTGGGCTGGGACATCACGGACTACGGTCAGGGGAATTTCGATAAGATCGGATTCTCCCTCATCACCATCCGCAACGGCAGCCAGACCATGCGGGAAAAATACCCCAAGGTCTACGCCGAGAAGCTGCTGTTCCTGAAAGAGGGACAGTATTCCCCCAACCACTTCCACTGGTACAAGACCGAGGACATCATCAACCGGGGCGGCGGAAACGTGCTGATCCGGGTGTACAATTCCCACCCCGACGAGTCCATCGACTATGAAAGCGATGTCACCGTCCATACTGACGGCAGGACTTACACCGTCCCCGCCGGAACCCAGATCCGCCTGACCCCCGGCGAGTCCATCTACATTCAGCAATACCTGTACCACGATTTCGAGGTGGAGCCGGGTACGGGCGACGTGCTGCTGGGCGAGGTCAGCCAGTGCAATGACGATGCCAAGGACAACCGTTTCAACCCGCCCATGGGCCGCTTCCCGGCCATCGAGGAGGACGAAGCGCCTTACCGTCTGCTCTGCACCGAGTACCCCGCGGCCAAGGACTGAGTGGGTGCGTGCGATGATCGACGTAGTAGCGCTGGGCGAACTGCTCATTGATTTTGCGGCAAAGTCCACGGACAGCGCCGGATACCCCACCATGGCCGCCAACCCCGGCGGCGCCCCCGGCAATTTTCTGGCCGCGCTGAACGCCTACGGCAGAAAGACCGCGTTTCTGGGCAAGGTGGGAAACGACGCTTTCGGCAATCTGCTGCTGGGGACGCTGAACGCCGCCGGAATTGAGACGAAAGGCATTCTGGTGGACGACAGCGTGTTTACCACCCTGGCCTTCGTGACCTTCGACGAAAGCGGCGACCGCTCCTTCTCCTTCGCCCGGAAGCCCGGCGCGGATACCCAGCTGCGGTGGGAGGAAGTGGACAAGTCCCTCATTGACGAGGCCAAGGTGTTCCACTTCGGCACCCTGAGTCTGACGGACGAACCTGTCCGCACGGCGACCCAAAAGGCGGTGGCCTACGCCAAAGCGCAGGGGAAGCTCATCAGCTGCGACCCCAATCTGCGGCTCCCCCTGTGGCCGGATGCGGACGCGGCGAAGGAGCAGATGCTCTGGAGTCTGCGTCAGGCGGACGTGGTGAAGATCAGCGACAACGAGGTGGAATTCCTCTGGAACTGCACCCCGGAAGAGGGCGCGGACAAGCTGCTGACGGAGTTCGGTGTGTCCCTTGCTATGGTGACGCTGGGGCCTGACGGCTGCCTGCTGAAAACGAGGACGGCGGCTTTCCGCGCCGTCTGCCCCAAGGTGCATCCCGTGGACACCACCGGCGCGGGGGACATCTTCGGCGGCAGCGCCATGGCAAGGCTGCTGGAGCTGGACAAGCCCGTCAGCGAGCTGACGGAAGACGACCTCAAATACATCGGCAGCTTCGCCGCCGCGGCGGCCAGCCTGTCCACAGAGCATTCCGGCGGCATTCCCAGCATCCGTGAAAAGGACGCGGTTCTGAAGGCAATGGGATAAAATCTTGACCCGGGGCGACACGTCCCGGGTCATTATAGCTATGAAATTGAGGGGATTCCAATGATGCAGAAGCCGCGCAATGCCGACTATACAAGAGAATACAACCGCAAGGCAGTTCTCCGCATTCTCCGCCGTCAGGCCATGAGCCGGGCAGAGCTGGCGCGTTCTACGGGCCTGACCCGGGCGGCGGCTTCTTTGATCGTGGAGGAGCTTCTGAATGCGGGCGTTGTGACGGAACTTGCCCCCCAGTCCGCCGGACGGGGGCGCAGTGCCACACCGTTGGCTCTGCGCCCGGACAGCTATTACGCCCTCGCGGTGGACTTGGCCAGAAAGGGCTGCACGGTGGGACTGTGCGATATCGGCGGCAACCTGCTGCAATGCCGGGAGCTGCCGGAGCAAAGCGACATGACGGACGCCATCGCCGGGACGCTTGCGTCCCTGCTGGAATCCGTGGACAGAAGCAAGGTGCTGGGCATCGGCATCAGCGCCCCCGGCCCGCTGGACTGCGAAAACGGCCGCATTCTCAATCCGCCCCGGTTCGAGCGCTGGCACGGCATGGACATCGGCAAGCGCCTGTCGGACGCGCTGGGGCTGCCCGCGTATCTGGAACACGACGTCTGCGCCATGGCGCTGCATCAGCAAAGCACAGGGCAGAGCCGGAACTTTATGCTGCTGTTCATTGACATCGGCATCGGCGCGGCCATTGTGTCCGGCGGGGAGCTGCTGGGGAATTTTACCGGCGAGCTGGGTCACACCACCATCCGCTTCGACGGGCGGCTGTGCGCCTGCGGCAACCGGGGATGCCTCGAAACCTACGCCTCGATCCCGGCGCTGCTGGAGGGTTCCGGCTTCCGGGACTGGTTCGACCTCATTGACCATGCAGACGACCCGGAAGCACAAAAACTTCTCGATCAGGAAGCGGTGTATCTGTCGGCAGGCTTAATTAACCTGTTGAATCTGATCCCCGTGGACAGCATTTATCTTGCGGGGGACATCTGCTGTCGGCACGAGCTTCTGATCGGGCGGCTCCAGCGGGAGATCAGCGCGAAAGCGCTGTACCGGGGCAGGAATGACACCCGCATTCTCCCGGTGGCGGACACTCCCAACATGGGCGTCCTGTCGGCGGCGGAAGTGGTTTTTTCGAGATTTTTTACGGTGTAATCAGGGATATGACCAGATTGGCCGCTCCCGCCAGCAGCATCACCAGAATGGGACTGAGCTTTGTCCTCCGCAGGAGCAGAAACGCCGCGGCGAACAGGGCGACCATATTCCAGTTCGTGCCGGAAAGACAGATCGCGCCGCTCCAGAAGGCATTGCGCAGAATCAGCACCCCCGCCGAAGCGATCATGGCCACCACTGCCGGACGCAGTGAGCCGAGAACGCTCTGCAAGACCGCGATATTGCGGTACTTTAGGTAGAGCTTTGCAATCAGCGTCACCAGAATGCAGGCGGGGAGAATGCAGCCAGCGGTAGCCACCAGCGCCCCCGGAACACCGGCGATTTTCGTTCCCACGAAGGTTGCGGAGTTGACGGCGATGGGGCCGGGGGTCATTTCCGCGATGGTCACGAGATCGGTAAACTCGCTCATGGACAGCCACTGGTGCTCGGTGACGATCTGCGCCTGAATGAGCGGCATGGCGGCGTAGCCGCCGCCGAAACTCAGCGCGCCGATTTGCAGGAAGCTGAGGAACAGCTGTAAATAGATCATTGGGCGTTCCTCCTTTGCTGGACGACCGTTCGGACGACGCCGATGGCGATACAGGCCAGAATGATATACACCGCGTTGATCTTGTAAACGTAGGTCGCCACGAATGCGATTAACATAACAACTATAGAGAGGACGGATTTCTGCTTCAGGACGCCGCCGCCCATGTCCAGCACCACGGACGCGATGACCGCCCCCACACCGGCCTGCATACCGGAAAGGACGCTGCTGACAATATAGTTGTCCCGGAACAGCTCGTAAAAAAAGGAGATCACCGTAATAACGAGAAACGGCGGGATGATGGTTGCGATAATGGCGGTAACAGCGCCGAGGACACCCGCCAGCTTGAAGCCCACCACGATCGCCCCGTTGACGGCGATGGCTCCGGGGGCGGACTGAGCAATGGCAATGAGATCCAGCATCTCATCCTCCTGAATCCAGTGCAGCTCATCCACAAATTTCTGCTTCATCAGCGTGACGATAACATAGCCGCCGCCGAAGGTAAACGCGCTTAAGTACAGCGTGGAGAAAAACAATTTCGCCAGAATTTTCTTTTTGTCAGTCATACTTCTACCTCCTCATGCCCCCAGTTTACCAGCACTTGACTTATTTGTAAAATAGAATTATGATATGAAATACATATAAAAAATGATATGAATGGGGGACGGCTATGACGCTGCGGCATATGAAGATTCTGGTGGAGGTCTACCGCCAGAACAGCGTGACGAAGGCGGCGCAGGCGCTGCATCTGTCCCAGCCCTCGGTGAGTCTGGCGCTGCGGGAATTGGAGGATTACTACGGCGTGACGCTGTTCGAGCGGGTGGGACGCCGGATATCCCCCACGGAGTGCGGCCGGGAATTTTACGGCTACGCCGTCCATGTGGTGTCGCTGATGGATGAGCTGGAAACCCGGATGCGCAACTGGGACGCCATCGGCACCGTCCGCATCGGGGCGACGGTCACCATCGGCACCTATCTTCTGCCGGAGCTGGTGCGGCGGTATCAGGCGGAATTTCCGGCGCTGCATGTAGACGTGCAGGTTCGCCGCGCCAGTCAGGTGGAGCAGCTGGTTCTGGACAACCGCATTGACCTGGGGCTGATCGAGACCCAGCCGGAGCATGAGGAGCTGGTAGCCGTCCCCTTTTCCCGGGACGAGCTGCAAGCCATCGTGCCGCCGGACTCCCCGCTCGCGGGGCGGGGGAAAGTGACCATTCAGGAGCTGGCGCAGTTTCCCTTTCTGATGCGGGAGCCGGGAAGCGCCGGGAGAAAGGCGCTGGACGGGTATCTCGCGCTGCACCGGCTCTCGGTGCAGCCCGCTTGGGAGAGCGTCAGCACGCAGGCGCTGATCAAGGCCGTCGTGGAGGGGCTTGGCGTAGCGGTGCTGCCGAAACTCCTGATCCAGCAGGACGTTGCCAGCGGCAACGTGGTGCCGCTTACGCTGAAAGAGCCGCTGCGGCGAACTCTGAATATTGTCTACCACAAGCGGAAATACCTCTCCGAGAGTATGCAGCGCTTCATCGCGCTGTGCCGGGAGACGGGGGAACAGTAGAAAAAAGCACGGTGCAGTCCCGGTAAAAGGGGCTGCACCGTGTTTCATTTAGTGCATTTCTTCGATATGGTAGATGTAATCCAGCGAGGACAGCGCCTCGATGATCTCCACGTGGGTCTTGTATTTCTTGAGTTCCTGCGAGCAGATGGTCAACGAGACGGAATACACACTCAGCCCGGAACCGGCGTAAGCCTGATTGGCTTCGATGTCGTCGATGCGCAGGCCCAGGCGGCGGCTCACCGTGACGAAATCCCGCAGATACGAGCTGCTTTTCAGCTCCATGTGGACTTCAAAATGGTTGGAGCGGTTTTTCAGGTACGCTTCAATGGCGGGGAAGCCCGCAAGGATGCACAGCAGGAAAATGTACACGATCAATGTCAGGGTGTACAGCCCCGCGCCGGTGGCGAAGCCCAGAATGCAGCAGCTCACCAGTCCCGCCGAGGTGGTCAGTCCCTTGATCTGACCGCGGGAGGAGTAGAGAATGGAGTTGGCGCTGACGGAGGTGACGGCCAGCAGTGTCGCCGCCGACAGCAGCGGCACCTTGCAGCCCAGAAGCACGTATACGTATTGATCCAGCAGCATGGACACGGTGGCGGAGAAGGCCGCAAGCACAAAGGTGCGCAGACCGGCGCTGTGCCGCTTGCTGGAGCGCTCACAGCCGATGGAGGCCGCCAGCGCCACGATCAGCGCGATGCGCAGGAGTGCCGAGCCGAGATTCAGTCCCGCGCTCCAGGCACCAAGCAGACCCGCAATGGGATCCTCTATGGACAGTAGTTCCTTCATTTCCGTTTCCTCCCCGGCATGGCGGTATTGGCTTTGCCCGGCGTCCCGAAGAACGCCTCCATCTGGGCGGAATGCTCCGCCGCGGCTTCGGTGAATGCCTGTTCGTCCTCGTAATAGGGATTGTTGTGCTTGGGCAGCTCCTGCTGAATGGCCTGAATCCGCTCAATCAGCAGCTCCACCTCAGACTTTGGCGGCTGCCCCGGCTCCGTAGCCGGAATGGGTGCCAGATCCTCCAGCTTGTTGGAGTAGGAGCCGGACAGGTACAGCGACAGCTTGGCGCAGGCGGGGCCGATCAGCTCGTAAAGCACGCTGGATGCCAGAATGATGGTCTCCAGCGCGTTGCCCACCTCGCCGCCCAGCGTCCGCGCGCCGGTGGCCGCCAGACCGATGGCCACGCCCGCCTGCGGGATCAGGGCAAGCCCCAGAAAATTGCGAACCTTTTTGTCCTTCTTCGTCACAAGGCAGCCGAGGAACGCACCGGCATACTTGCCCACGATACGCACCAGAAAATAGAGGATACCAACCACCACCAACGGCGTTGTGCCGATGCTCTCGGAGTTGTCAACCAGCGCATCCAGATCAAAGTTCAGCCCGGAACGCACGAAGAACAGCAGCAGAATGGGGGGGCTGAAATAGTTGAGCTGCTGGAACAGCCGCTTGTCGTCGGTGAGGTTTATGTAGACCATGCCCATGGACATGCACCCCAGCAGCGGGGAAACGTCCAGCATGGCGCAGATGCCGCAGAAGGCGAACAGCAGGGCGATGGAGACGATGAGCCGGTTATCCGTGGAGCGTTTGTGCAGCAGCAGCTTCAGGAAGAAGCCGAAGCCCCCGCCCAGCAGAAGCACCAGCGCGTTGATGGCCAGAGGCTTGAAGATAGCGCCGGCATGGAACGCGCCGGTGGCCGAAGCCAGCGCTACGGAAATGGCGATGCTGTAGGCCACCAGTCCAACCACATCGTCCAGCGCCACCACCTGCAACAGGGTGTCCACGAAGTCGCCCTTGGCGTGGGTCTGGCGGATGGTCATAACGGTGGAGGCCGGTGCTGTGGCCGAAGCCAGGGCGGCAAGGACGATGGAGAAATTCAGCTCCAGTCCCAGCACGAAGAAGGTGATGATAAACACCAGCACCGAGGCGAGGATCGCCTCAAACACCGTGATGACCATGACCTTCCCGCCGCTTTTTTTCAGCGTGTCGAATTTGAAGAATTCGCCGGTGCTGAAGGCGATAAAGGCCAGCGCGATATCGGCGATGAAATCCATGCCGTCGATCACGTTTCCCGGCACCAGATTCAGGCAGTAGGGGCCGATGAGGATGCCCGCCACGATGTACGCCGTGACATTGGGCAGCCGCAGCCGCTTGGTGACACGGGTAGCCGCGAAGCCGCAGATCAGCATGAGCGCGATGGAAACGATAATCACGGAGACGGTATCCGTAATGTGCAGCTTTTCGTAAAATGGAGTCAGCAAGGGACAACGCTCCTTTCAATATAGTTGGTATGGAGAGGTTCAGCCGCAGGAAAACAAAGCGCGCCGCAGACCGCTCCTGTTGAATTTTTATATGATACACACAAACGAAGAAAAAATCAAGCCTTATTTTTTGGAATAAATGATAAATTTCAAAATCACCGCCGGAACTGCACTGCCGGGGAGAAAAACGAACGCCCGGTATCCCCCCGGGGGGCTTCTCAAATCGTCGAAAGGGGGATACAATATCGGAAAACCAACTTTGGAGAGAACATCATGGAAAACTGCGCCATTGAAGATAGGGTTGTACGCTACTGGACGATACGGTCTCATGACTTTGGAGCCGTGCGGAAAAACGAATTGGGGAGCATCATGGGGCGGCGCTGGCGGGAAGAACTGGAAGCGCGGCTGCCTGAAAGGTCGCCGTTGAACATTCTGGACGTGGGCACCGGCACCGGATTTTTTGCCATCCTCATGGCGCAGCTGGGACATAAGGTGACGGGCATCGACCTGACCCCCGCCATGCTGGAGGAAGCCGCCGCAATGGCGGCAGGTCTTGGGCTGGACATTGCCTTCCGGCATATGGATGCCCAGCAGCTGGATTTCCCGGACGGCACCTTCGATGTCGTGCTCAGCCGGAACCTGACGTGGACGCTGCCGGAACCGGAGAAAGCCTACGCCGAGTGGCACCGGGTGCTGAAACCGGGCGGGCTGCTCCTGAATTTCGACGCGGACTACGCGGCGAACGTGCGCAGCGAAAGCACCCAGAACTGCTCCGTAGCGCCGGACAGCCCCTACGGCCATGTGGGCATGACGGAGGCGCTGGTGGAGGAAAACAACGCCATCACTTTGGCGCTGGACGTGGGACAGAAGCGGCCCGCGTGGGATGAGGCTGTGCTGAAAAAGGTCGGGTTTTCCAACTGTCAGACAGACTTGACGGTAGGCCGGCGGGTGCTGGGGGCGGCTGACCTTGTCCACGCACCCATGTTCGGCGTGTTTGCGCAAAAATGATTTCAAACGCCGCGGGGCTTTTCGGTTCCGCGGCGTGATTTCACTATTTTCCGTAATTTTTTATCGATTTACAACCCCCCGGGGGGCTTCCGCTGTCCACTTTCCCGTGCTAGTATATGGCTATACAAACACACGTTCCCAAAATTCCCCCTCGCTGTTCTCACAGTCGGACGGGGGCAGGAGGATTCCATATGAACCGGTTTGCTACTTATGAGGAAGAAAATATCCACTACTGGACGCACCGCGCCCCCGGCTACTCCGGTGTAAATCAGGAGGAGCTGGCGACTGACCAGAAGCGCGTCTGGGGACGCACCATTCAGGAACGGATCGCCGCCCGTTTTCCGGGACGGAAGCCCGGCTCCATCCGGGTGCTGGACGTGGGCACCGGCCCGGGCTTTTTCGCCATCATTCTGGCGAGAATGGGCTATCAGGTGACCGCCGTGGATTATACCGCCTCCATGCTGGAGGAAGCCCGGCGCAATGCGGGCGCCCTCGCGGACAAGATCGACTTCCACCAGATGAACGCCGAAGAACTGATGTTCGCGGATTACAGCTTTGACGTGCTGGTCACCCGGAACGTGACATGGAATCTCCACGACCCGGAGAAGGCCTACAGCCACTGGACACGGGTCCTGGCTCCCGGCGGGCTGCTGCTGAACTTCGACGCCAACTGGTACCGGTACCTGTGGGACGAGGAAGCAGAGCTGGGTCACAAGCGGGACCGGGAGAATCTTGCCGTTTCCGACGTGCGGGACGAGAACGCCGGAACGGACGTGGACGCCATGGAGGCCATTGCCCGGAAGACCCCCCTGTCCCGGCAGCACCGTCCCCAGTGGGATCTGCGTGTCCTGAGCCGCTTTGGCATTCAGGCGAGCGCCGACGAGAACATCTGGCAGCGGGTCTGGACGAAGGAGGAGCGCATCAACAACGCCTCCACGCCCATGTTCCTCATCGAGGGGCGGAAAGCGGGACTGCTGGAAAGCTGAGGAAGCACTGGCTTCCTAAAGGGGATATCCATTTTGAACAAATATATAGGCAAGCGCTTTTTGCAGCTGATCCCGGTGCTGCTGGGCATTACCTTTCTGTCCTTTGCCATGATGCGCGCCGCAGGCAGCGACGCCATTATCGAGCTGTACGGCGACAAGGGCGCGGTGGCGCAGGAGATCATCGACGCCAAGCGGGCGGAGCTGGGGCTTGACCAGCCCTTTCTGACGCAATATGGCGCATGGCTGAGAGGGCTGCTGACCGGCAATATGGGCGTCAGCTACGTTTCCGGGAAGGACGTGTTCGGGACGTTTGTGTCCAAGCTCCCGGCGACGCTGCTGCTGACGGCGCTCTCCATCGGGGCGACCGTAATTATTTCCATTCCGCTGGGCATCTGGGCGGCGGTGAAGCACGACAAGTTTACGGACTATTTTCTGCGGTTCTTCAGCTTTATCGGCAACAGCCTGCCGAACTTTTTTGTGGCGCTGCTGCTGATGCAGCTGTTTTCCATAAAATGGAAGCTTCTGCCCATCATTTCCGGCGGGACGACGGTGCAGGGCGCGATCCTCCCCACCCTGACGCTGGCCATTGCCATGTCCGCCAAGTATATGCGGCAGGTCAGAGCCGCGGTGCTGGAGGAACTGAACAAGGACTACGTTCTCGGCGCGGCGGCAAGAGGCGTGCGCAGGAGGGTGATCCTGTGGAAAAGCGTCCTGAAATCCGCCATGCTCACCATTCTGACCCTGCTGGCGCTGTCCATCGGCAGCCTGCTCGGCGGCACGGCCATTATTGAAAGCATCTTCATGTGGGACGGCGTGGGGAAGCTGGCGGTGGACGCCATCACCATGCGGGACTACCCCCTCATTCAGGCTTATGTGGTCTGGATGGCGATTATTTACGTGATGGTGAATCTAGTTACGGACATTCTCTACCACGTCCTCGACCCGAGGATACGACTGGGGGTGCAGGCGGGATGAAGACCGTGACGAACCCCATTGGCGCGGTCAGGCGAAACACGGTGAAAGCCCGCCTGATTCTTTTTTCCGTCCTGGCAATCGCCCTGATTGTTTGCTCCTTCTTTTCGGAGTACCTGACGCCCTATGACCCGTACCTCCAGAATCTGGACATCGCCAAGCAGGCGCCTACCAAAGCCCATCCTCTGGGGACAGACCGGTATGGCCGGGATATGCTGTCCCGGGTCATCGCCGGAAGCCGGGCGAGTATTTTTTCCACGCTTCTGCTGGTGGCCGTCATCACGACCCTTGGCACGGCGGTGGGCGTGACCTGCGGCTGGGTCGGCGGCCTGACCGATACGGTGCTGATGCGCGTTTCCGACGTGTTTCTGGCGTTCCCCGGTCTGGTGTTCGCCCTCGCGGTGGCGGGGGTGCTGGGCGGCGGGTTGCAAAACGCCATTATCGCACTGGCGGCGATCTCGTGGCCGAAATACGCCCGGATCGCCCGAAGCCAGACATTGGCGCAAAAAGAAACCCAGTGGATGAAGGCCGTCCGGCTGTCCGGCAGCGGCACGGGAAAGATCATCCTCAAGCACATCCTGCCCAACATCATCGGCCCCGTTCTGGTCACGGCCATGCTGGACATCGGAACCATGATGATGGAGCTGGCGGCGCTGAGCTTTCTGGGGCTGGGCGCGAAGCCGCCGATCCCCGAATGGGGCAGCATGATGAGCGACACCAGAAGTCTCATGACCACCTCCCCGTGGATCACCTTCAGCCCCGGCATTGCCATTTTCATTTCGGTGATGATCTTCAACCTTCTGGGCGACACCATCCGGGACTACGCAGACCCCAGAAGCCGGAGGTAGAACATGGAAACCTTACTGAAATACGAGCATGTGGACATCGCCTATCTGGGGCAGCCTGCCGTGGAGGATGTGAGTTTTTCCCTGTCCTCCGGCGAGATCTTAGGCATTGTGGGGGAAAGCGGCAGCGGCAAATCCACCCTGATCAAAGCGGCTATGGGTCTGCTTGGCAGTGAAGGCCGCGTCACCGGGGGGAGCATCCGGTACAAGGGACGTGACCTCACCACGCTTCCCCAAAAGGAATTACGCAAGCTCTGCGGCCCGGAGCTGGGCTATATCTTCCAGAGCGCGGGCAGCGCTTTCTGCCCCATCCGCACGGTGGGGGCGCAGCTGTATGAGGCCATGCGGGAGCATGGCAGAGTTTCCAAGGCACTGTTTGAAGAACGCGCGCTGGAAATGCTGGCCAAGCTGGGCTTCGAGGATGGAAAACGGATTCTCACAAGCTACCCCTTCGAGCTTTCCGGCGGGATGCAGCAGCGGGTGGGCATTGCCGCCGCCATGCTGTTAAAGCCAAGCGTTCTGCTTGCAGATGAGCCGACCTCCGCGCTGGACGTGACCCTGCAGAAGCAGGTGGTGGAGGAAATGCGGATGGTGCGGGACACCTTCGGCACCGCCATCGTCCTCGTTGCCCACAATCTGGGCGTCATCGGCGCCATGGCCGACAACGTGCTGGTGCTGAAAGACGGAAAGGCCGTGGAATACGGAAAAACCGGGGATGTTCTGGCAAATCCTCAGGCAGACTATACCAGAGCGCTCCTTGCGGCCGTGCCCCGGCTCCGGAGGTGAAGACATGGAACCGATCCTGAAAGTCAGCGGCCTGACCAAAACCTTCTCCCGGCAGGGGCAGGCGGACTTTACCGCCGTGAAAAATATCAGCTTTGACCTGTTCCCCGGCGAGTGTCTCGCCATCATCGGGGAAAGCGGCAGCGGCAAAACCACCGCCGTCAACATGATCGCCCGTCTGGTGGACGTGACCTCCGGCTCCGTCTTTCTGGACGGCGAGGACATTACGAGCCTGAAAGGCAAGCCGCTGCGGGAGGTTTACAAAACCATGCAGATGGTTTTCCAGACCCCGGCGGACTCCTTTGACCCCCGCCGCACTTTAGGCGACGGTATCGGCGAAAGCCTGCGCAACGCCGGACTTTCCCGAAAGGAAACCCGAGAAAAAGTGGAAGCCCTTCTGAAAGACTGCGGCCTGCCCCCGGAATATGCCGGCCGCTACCCCCATCAGGTCAGCGGCGGACAGTGCCAGCGGGCGGCGATCGCCCGGGCGTTGGCCATCGCGCCCCGGCTTCTGATCTGCGACGAGATCACCTCCGCGCTGGATGTGACGGTGCAGAAGGAAATTCTGGAGCTGCTGAACACCCTGAGAACCCAACAGGGGCGCGGCCTCTCCATTCTCTTTATCTCCCACGATATTTCTCTGGTGCAGCAATTCTGCGACCGGGTACTGGTGATGTACCATGGCGAGATCGTGGAAGAAGGCACCCCGGATGAGGTCATCCGGAATCCCAAAAACGATTATACCAAGCGCTTGATCGACAGCGTATTATCATGATGTTATGCCGTGACGTCCGGCAGGACATAAATAACCGAATACGAAAGGAATCCATCATGAGAAAGATCATTTCTCTCCTGCTGACCGCCTGTCTGGCAGCTGCTCTGCTGACCGGCTGCGGCGGCAAAGCCTCCGAGGGCGGCGCGGCAGCCAAAAAAACCATGGTCATCGGCGACACCACCTTCAACTCCGAAAACTGGGAAGAAACCGTTGACCCCCACCGCACCTACAACGGCTGGGCCTGCATCCGCTACGGCATCGGAGAAACGCTGGTGCATTACACCGACGCCATGGAGCTGGAACCCTGGCTGGCCACCGACTGGACAAACGACGGCGGCTGCACCTGGACGATCACTCTCCGCAGCGGCGTAAAATTCTCCTCCGGCCGAGACATGGACGGCGAGGCCGTAAAGCAGTGCCTGAATCACCTGCTGGAAAACCACGACCGCGCCCCCAGCGACACGAAGATCGTGGACGTGGCCGCCGACGGTCAGGTATTGACCGTCACCACCAGCGAGCCAAACCCTGCCCTGATGAACTATCTGGGCGACCCCTACGGCTGCATCATCGATGTGGACGCGTCGGATTTTGAAAACGGCATTGTCGTTGGTACCGGCCCCTACGTTGTGAAGGAGCTGGTCACGGACGACCATCTGACCCTGACCCCCAACACCCGGTATTGGGACGGCACGCCCAAGATTGATGAGCTGACCATCCGCACCCTTAGTAACGGCGACACCCTCTCCGCCGCCCTACAGGCCGGGGATATCGACGCCGCCTACGGCATGGCCTATGAGGCTTACCCCAATTTTGAAAACGGCGGCTATCAGTTCTCCGCCATCCAGACCTCCCGCGCCTTCTTCGGCTCCATGAACATGACCAGCCCCATCATGCAGGACGCCGCCGTCCGCAAGGCCATTGCCATGGGCATCAACAAGGAGGGCTTCGTGAAGACCCTCTTGGACGGCCACGGCGTCGCGGCCAACGGTGCGTTCCCCGACGGCTTCTCCACCTTTGGCGGCGAGAACGTCACGGCGGAAGCCTACGACCCCGAGGGTGCGAAGGCGGTTCTGGAGAAAGCGGGCTGGGTGGATTCCGACGGCGACGGCATCCGGGAAAAGGACGGCGTGAAGCTGACCGTCCGCTGGCTGACCTACCCCTCCCGTCAGGAGCTGCCCCTGCTGGCCGAGTCCGCCCAGGCGTCCCTCAAAGAGATCGGCATTGACGTGGACATCAACTGCACCGCAAACCGCCGGGAGTTTCTGGCGGACATGGGCAGCTGGGATATTTACGCTTCCGCGCTGGTAACAGCTCCCTCCGGCGACCCCCAGTATTTCTTCACCACCTCCTGCGTTCCCGGCATGAGCTACAATTTTGGCGCTTATGACAATCCGGAGGTCACGGCGCTGATCGAGCAGCTGTCCCGGGAATTTGACCCCGCCAAACGGGGGGAGCTGGCGGTTACGCTTCAACAGATGATTCTGGACGACAACGCCTACGTCTTCTGCTCCTTCCTGCAAATGAACATGATCTCCAAGGAAAACGTCAAAAACTACACCGCCCACGCCTGCGACTACTATCAGGTCACCGTTGACCTCGATATCACGTAAAAGAACCCCCTCGACGAACGCCTCCCTTTGTGGTACAATACGGGCAGTATTGACCCAAAGGGAGGTTTTCCTATGGCCGCAGAACAGCCGAACAATATAAAAAAGCCCCTGTGCGCCGGGCTGCTCGCTCATGTGGACGCGGGGAAGACCACGCTCAGCGAGGCGATGCTCTATGAAGCCGGGGCGAGACATACCCTGGGGCGGGTCGATCATCAGGACGCGTTTCTGGATACCCACGCGCTGGAACGCGCAAGGGGCATCACCATTTTTTCCAAACAGGCGCTGCTGGAAACGGAGCACCGCGCCGTCACCCTGGTGGACACCCCCGGCCATGTGGACTTTTCCGCCGAGGCCGAGCGCATCATGCCGGTGCTGGACTGCGCCGTGCTGGTTATCAGCGGCACCGACGGCGTGCAGGCCCACACCCTGACCCTCTGGCGGCTGCTGGAACGCTATCAGGTACCGACGTTTTTGTTTCTCAACAAGATGGACCTGCCCGGAATGGGGAAGGACAAGCTGCTGGCCGAGCTGCGGCAGCAGCTCAGCCCCGCCTGCGTGGACTTCACCGCATCCCCGGAGGAGATCGCGGAAAATGCCGCCATGTGCGACGAAGCACTGCTGGAAAACTATCTGGAAACCGGCGGCGTTACGGCGGGAAACCTCCGGGCGCTGATTGCCGGACGGAAGCTGTTCCCCTGCTGCTTCGGCTCCGGGCTGAAACTGGCCGGCGTAGGGACGCTGCTGGATATTCTGGACAAATACGCCCCGGAAACGGCCTATCCCGGCGAATTTGCCGGGAAAGTCTATAAAATCTCCCGCGACCCCCAGGGCAACCGCCTGACATGGCTGAAGGTCACAGGCGGCAGTCTGAAAGTTCGCTCCGCGCTGCGTTATGTTAACCAAAAGGGCGAGCCGCGTGAAGAAAAAATCGTGCAGCTGCGGCGGTACTCTGCCGACAAATTCACCACCCCGGAGGAAGTCACCGCCGGGCAGCTGGCTGCGGTGACGGGGCTTTCCGAAACCTACGCGGGGCAGTCTCTGGGGGTGGAACCGGCGGGACAGTCCTACGTGCTGGAGCCGGTCATGACCTACCGGGTAAATCTGCCCGGAGGCGCCGACCCGGCGCAGGTTCTGCCCAAGCTGCGGCAGCTGGAGGAAGAAGAACCCCAGCTGCGTCTGCTCTGGGAAAACGGACAGATCCACGTGCAAATGATGGGGCGGGTGCAGCAGGAGGTTTTCCGCAGTCTGGTGCAGCAGCGCTTCGCTCTGGACGTGACTCTCAGCGATCAGCGGATTTTCTACAAGGAAACCATTGAAAACACGGTGGAGGGCGTCGGGCATTTTGAGCCGCTGCGCCACTATGCCGAGGTGCATCTGCTGCTGGAGCCGCTGCCCGCCGGCAGCGGTCTGGTATTCGACACCGTATGTCCCACGGACGTGCTGGATGTCAATTACCAGCGGCTCATCCTGACCCATCTGGAAGAAAAAGTCCACCGGGGCGTCCTCGTGGGCGGGCCGATCACGGATATGAAGATCACGCTGTTGGTGGGCAAGGCGCACCTGAAGCACACCGAAGGCGGGGATTTCCGTCAGGCGACCTACCGAGCCGTCCGTCAGGGACTGATGCAGGCGAAATCCGTCCTGCTGGAGCCATGGTATGAATTCTGCCTGACCATGCCCACGGAGCAGATCGGCCGCGCCATCACGGACATCCGCGCCATGGGCGGCGAATTCGACGCGCCGGAGGCCGCCGGGGCGCTGTCCACGCTGAAGGGGCTTGTCCCTGCGTCGGAGATCAGGGACTACGCCGACACGCTGGCGGCCTATACGCAGGGGCTGGGACGGATGCAGCTGACCCTCCACGGCTACGCCCCCTGCCACAATACCGACGCCGTCGTCGCGGAAACCGGATACGACCCGGAGGCCGATCTGGCCAACACCCCGGACTCCGTCTTCTGCGCCCACGGGGCGGGCTTCACCGTCAAGTGGAATCAGGTGAAGGACTACATGCACTTGGAAAGCGGTCTGAAAGAGGAAAAAGCTCCCGAAATCATCACCCGCAACGTCCGGCTGGACGACAAGGAGCTGGAAAAGATCATGGAGCGGGAGTTCGGCCCCATCCGCCGCCCCGTCTACGGCGTTTCCAACCGCCCGGCGGCTGACGACGTCGCCATCCGGACGCCCCGGCAGAAATACATCATCGTGGACGGCTATAACGTGATCTTCGCATGGGAGGACTTGGCGGCGCAGGCCAAGGACGATCTGGACGCCGCCCGGCGGCAACTGTGTGACCGGCTTTCCAGCTACGCGGGCTTCACAAAGTGCCGTCTGGTGGTGGTATTCGACGGCTACAAGCAGAAGGGCAACCCCGGTGAAAAGAGCCAGTTCCACAACATTCAGGTGGTCTACACCAAAGAGGGCCAGACCGCCGATGCTTACATTGAAGCGCTTGCCCACGAGATCGGCCGGGACTACGCCGTGCGGGTGGCGTCCTCTGACGGTCTGGTGCAGCTGTCCTCTTTCGGAAGCGGCGTTCTGCGGATGTCCGCACGGGAGCTTCACGAGGAAGTGGAGGCGGCAAGAGCGGAGATGCGGAAGCACTACCGGAAGTAAAGTATATAAGTTCTGGTAAAGAAAGGGCTTCCATTTCAGAGGAAAATCGTATATAATGGCAATACAACATCGCCGGGAGGTATTGCCATGCTCCAGACAACCCATTCTGACGACCCCAATGTGCAGGAAAAGATCGACAAATTAGCCAAGCGCGACCGAAAGACCGAACAGTTTTTCCGCTGGGTGCTGAAGATCATGGAGTGGATCATTGCCGGGATCACCCTCATTGCGCTGGTGGGCGCGCTGGGCATTGAGGTAGTGAACATGGTCACCGAAGGGACGGCATATTTTGCCGACGTCAGCCACATGCTCCATAACCTGCTGTCCATCGTGGTGGGACTGGAATTCGTGCGGATGCTGATCGACACCACCCCCGCCAACATTCTGGAGGTGCTCACCGTAGCCATCACCCGTCACGTGATTCTGAGCCACGACGACCCCTGGAGCAACGTGGCCTGCATCGCCTGCATTGCGGGGCTGTTCGCCATCCGCCGCTTCCTGGTACGCCGCAGTGAGCTTCGTCAGGAAATGGTAGACTCCGAATAAGGACAAAAACAGCCCCGCCGGCCGGCGGGGCTGTTGACAAAACGGAAGTTCTGGGATATACTATGAATACAGGGGTGCTGCCAGTAGGTCGGTTCCCCAACGTGGCTAAAAGAAGTAGCTGTGAGCTGGGGAGCTTAGGCAGCTACTTCTTTTTGTTGTCATGTATCTGGATAACCAGAGAGATAATAGCGACAATGACCATGCAAAAAGTGAGTAACTCTTCCCATGTAACCATAATCGTCCCCCCTTTCAACAGGGGGCAAAAGAAGCATCACCCCCGAAAAAATCGAGGGGAACCGCCTACCGGGGCGCTGCTGGCAGCACCGAAAACAGCATATCACACGATTCGACAGATTGCAAGCAAAAAGCGGGGCGTATCATGCGGCAATGCCGTGATACGCCCCGCTCGTGAATCCGTTCGGCAAGCTGAAATTTATTTATCCCCTGACTTCCGAATAATCAGCTTCAGGATCATTCCGAAAAGCAATACGACTGCGGCAAATACTCCCCAGGTCAATATACCTGTGTACCAGGGCGCGGACTGCATTGCATACAGCCCCGGATGTGTTTTATAATCCCAAACAGAGTATAACCCATATCCGATGAATACCCCCACAACAGAACCCATTATGATATTCAATATACGATTCAGCCTGTTCTTCCACATACCAAGTCTCCTTAAGTTCTTGTTTACTCAGGGCAGGCGGCCGGGAGCGGCGTATTTCACCGTTCCTTTTTATCCTCCGCGATACTCACGCGTGGAAAGCGTCCAGCGCCAGCTTGAACGCGCCGTAAGCGCCCGCGTCATTACCAAGGGAGGCCAGTGTGAACCGGGCGCCGCTGGCGGCGTGGAATACGTACTTGTGGAAATAGGGGATAACGCCGTCGATCAGCACCTGTCCCGCCTTGCTGACGCCGCCGCCGATGACCACCACCTCCGGGTCAACGGTGGTGCATACGTCGCCAAGGAACTCGCCCATGTAGGCGTAATACCGGTCGAGAATGATGAGTGCTTCCTTGTCCCCGGCCTTGCCCGCGTCGAAGATGTCCTTGCAGGTCAGGTTTTTAAGCGTGCGCAGGGAGCTGGGCGCGTCGGTGCTGTCCAGATGGCGCTTGGCCAGACGGACGATGCCGGTGGCGGAGCAGTACTGCTCCACGCAGCCCCGCTTTCCGCAGTTGCAGGGGACAGTCTCGTCCCGGTTCAGGACGAGGTGGCCGATCTCCGCGCCGGAGCCGTGGGCGCCGTGGAGCAGTTTCCCCTCCACCACGATGCCGCCGCCCACGCCGGTGCCCAGCGTGACGAAGACCATGTTGTCACAGCCCTGTCCGCCGCCCTTCCAGAATTCGCCCAGCGCCGCCACGTTGGCGTCGTTGCCCGCCTTTACGGGGAAGCCGGTCAGCTCGGTCAGCTTCTGGGCGATGTTGAACACATCCCAGCCCAGATTGATACACCGGTTCACCACGCCCTTTGCGTTGACGGGACCGGGGACACCGATGCCGAGGCCCAGAATGTCGGAATCCGCGATTTTCCGTTCGGTCAGAAAGGCCCGGACGGACGCCGCGATATCCGGCAGTATCCGGATGCCATTTTCCGACGTATCGGTGGGAATTTCCCATTTTTCCAGCATTTTTCCGGTTTCATCAAAATAGGCGATCTTGACGGTGGTGCCGCCGAGATCGATGCCAAATCCGTATTTCATAGTCAGTTCCTCCTGCGTGATAATGAAGTTCTTCTCCATTATACATAATTCGTGCAAAATTACCAGTGGAAAATATAAAAAAGTTTGGCACAGTTCCCATGGAAACTTTTTGTGAAGGGGCTTGCGTTTCCGGCGAATTTGCGGTAACATATGAGAGAATCACATAGATAAACGAAAGGACGTGTCCCACGACATGATTAAAGTTGATATCTCCAATGTATGGGGTCAGGTCACCCTGTCCGACCTGCTGGCCATGGAAAAGGAAGTCGCCGCCGCCCACACCACTCTGGCGGACGGCACCGGTGCAGGCAACGATTTCCTCGGCTGGCAGAACCTGCCCGTCCGGGAGGCCACGGAAGAGATCACCCGCATCCAGCGGGCGGCGGAGAAGATCCGCAGCGATTCCGACGTATTTGTGGTCATCGGCATCGGCGGCTCCTACCTCGGCCCCCGGGCTGCCATCGAGCTGCTGCAGGGTCCCAACCACAATATCGGTAAGGGCAAGGGCAACCCCCAGATCTTCTTCGCAGGCAACGGCCTGAGCACCCGTCACTGGAACGAGCTGACCCGGCTGCTGGAGGGCAAGGACTTCTCCATCGCCATCATCTCCAAGTCCGGCACCACCACCGAACCCGCCATCGCCACCCGCGCCCTGCGCTGGATGCTGGAGCGGAAGTACGGCACTGAGGGCGCCAAGAGCCGCATCTACGCCATCACCGACCCCTGCAAGGGCGCTCTGCGCCAGATGGCCACGGAAGAGGGCTGGGAAACCTTCGTCATCCCGCCTGATGTGGGCGGCCGCTACTCCGTGCTGACCCCCGTGGGTCTGCTGCCCCTGGCCGTGGCCGGTATCGACATCATGGAGATGATGAACGGTGCTGCCGACGCCAAGGAAAGCTACAATCTGCGTTCCTTCGAGAACCCCGTCTGGCAGTATGCTGCCGTGCGGAACCTGCTGTATCGCAACGGCAAGGCCATGGAAATTTTTGAGAGCTACGAGCCGGGCTTCAAGATGTTCGGCGGCTGGTGGCAGCAGCTGTTCGGCGAGTCCGAGGGCAAGGACGGCAAGGGTCTGTTCCCCGTGACCGCCGAGTTCACCGCCGACCTGCACTCTCTGGGTCAGATGATCCAGCAGGGTCAGCGGAACATTTTTGAGACCATGGTTCGCTTCGATCCTCCCGCCGCCCGGTACACCATCGGCTCCGACTGGAAGAATCTGGACGGTCTGAACTATCTGGAAGGCAAGACGCTGGACTTCGTGGATGAGAAGGCGTACCTCGGCACCGTGGCCGCCCACGTGGACGGCGGCGTGCCCGTCATCACCATGGACTGCGGCGAGCTGAACGACCGGAAGGTGGGCGAGCTGTTCTACTTCCTGGAGCTGTGCTGCGGCGTTTCCGCGTACATCCTGGACGTCAACCCCTTCAACCAGCCCGGTGTGGAGCTGTACAAGCGCAACATGTTCCAGCTTCTGGGCAAGCCCGGCTACGAGAAATAAGTTTTGCTTACATAGGGCGGGACTTCCCGCCCTATGTTTGTCTTCAAAAAACATGCCGCAGGGAGGGAACGCTTATGGAGCAGCTTGAATTATATGTGCCGAAGCTCGAAGACCTTTGGTTCTATCAGAAAATGATGTCCGACCCCGAAACCATGTCCTACAACGCGAATTGGGACGTGAACTATGACGGTTATCACCGGGATACCGGCTGTGTCGATTATCCCGATGCGGTTTTGCCTGCATGGTATGAGAATATGGTAGGACAGGAGCCGGAACGGTTCTATGCCTACATAAAGCGCAGCGCCGACGGCGCGTGGATCGGCGACGTCAATTTTCACTATAACCCCGCAAAGGACTGGTGGGACATGGGCATTGTGCTTTATGCCCCCTATCGCGGGAAAGGATATGCTGTTCCCGCGCTGAAGCTCATGCTGGAGCACGCCTTCCGGGACTGCGGCATTTCCAGAATACACAATGATTTTGAGGTCGCCCGGAATGAAATTTCCGCATGGGAGACCCACCGCCGGGCAGGCTTCCGGGAATTGGGCATGGAGGATGGCTTTCTTCAGATGATGATCACGAAGGAAGACTATTTCGCGCATCTGGATACGGACTAGCGCAGCCCCTTGGCTCTCCCCTTGGGAGAGCTGTCACCGCAGGTGACTGAGAGGGTGTTGCACCCTCGTTTCCCCTCTCCGTCTTCGCTTCGCTCAGACACCTCTCCCAAAGAGAGAGGCAAGGGGGTGCCGTTCATTACCCCGCAGTGCCTGTCAGCTGTCTGCTCCGCCCCACCCATTTGCCGCCCTGTGTTTTTTCCAGAAAAAACATTTGTCTAATCTGCAAATTAGTAGTTGCAAATTATCGCGATTGCTGGTAGAATGTGCATAAGCCAATATGCTGGCAAGCAAAGGAGGACTTTCCTATGATTCATGTTATTATGGGCCTGAAAGGCTCCGGCAAGACCAAGAAGCTGATCGATGCCATCAACGCGGCTGTGGCAGAAGCCCACGGCGATGTCGTCTGCATTGAGTACGGCAAGAAGCTGACCTATGATGTAACCTATAAGGTTCGCCTGGTGGATTCCCGGGAATACGGCATTTCCACCCCCGATATGCTCAAGGGCTTCCTGAGCGGCCTGCACGCAGGCAATTTCGACATCACCAACGTCTTTATCGACAATCTGTACAAGACCATCGGCTGTGATAAGGCCGCGGCTGAGGAGTTCGTCTCCTGGTGCGCCAAGTTCGCCGCCGACAACAATATGGAGATCACCATGACCATCTCCGAAGACCCTGCGAACGCCTCCGAGGCTGTAAAGCAGTATCTGTAATTGGGGTACATCCGCCCCGCCGCTTGTAAAGCGGCGGGGCATTTCTTTGCGTTCAGGGCATATTGATCGGCAGAATTACTCCGGATACTTGCGTAATCGGCAAAAATCTGCTACACTATACTGTAAACGATTTTTGATTTGGAGAGAATTATGACTGCAGCTACTTTACAGGAAAACAAAATGGGCGTCATGCCCGTCGGGAAGCTGATCGCCAACATGGCGCTGCCCATGGTCATATCCATGCTGGTGCAGGCGCTTTACAACGTGGTGGACAGCATCTACGTTTCTCAGGTGTCGGAGAGCGCGGTGACGGCGCTGTCTCTGGCCTTCCCCATCCAGAACCTGCTGATCGGCTTCGCCGTGGGCATCGGCGTGGGCGTCAACTCCCTGCTTTCCAAGAGTCTGGGTGAGAAAAATCAGGAGGCCGCCAACCGCGCCGCCGGAAACGGCATCGTGCTGATGGCCATTGCCATGGTGCTGTTCGTGCTGTTCGGCCTGTTCGGCGTGCGCCCCTATTTTGCCATTCAGTCCGACAACCCTGAGACCGTGGAGGGCGGCATTGTCTACACCAGCATCTGCTGCGTGTTCAGCGTCGGCTGCTTCGCATCCATTCTGGGCGAGCGGCTGCTGCAATCCACCGGCCGGACGGTGCATACCATGATTACCCAGTCCATCGGCGCGATCATCAACATCATTCTCGACCCCATTCTCATCCACGGATGGTTCGGCCTGCCCGCCATGGGCATTGCCGGCGCGGCCATCGCGACGGTGATCGGCCAGTGGGTGTCCGGCATCATGGTCATCATTTTCAACCTGAAATTCAACCCGGAGGTACAGCTGCACAAGAAGTATCTTCCGCTGGAGGGCAAGACCGTGGCCGCCATTCTGACGGTCGGCATTCCCTCCATCGTTATGAACGGCATTGGCTCCGTGATGAATTTCGGCATCAACCAGATTTTGCAGGGCTTCGCCGAGACGGCGACCGGCGTGTTCGGCGTGTATTTCAAGCTCCAGAGCTTCTTCTTCATGCCCCTGTTCGGCCTGAACAACGCCACCATTTCCATCATCGCCTACAACTACGGCGCCCGCAAGCCCCAGCGGATCACAAAAACGTTGAAAATCTCCTGCACCGCGGCGCTGTGTCTCATGGCGGCGGGACTGCTGGTATTCCAGTTCTTCCCGGATCTGCTGCTGGGACTGTTCAACCCCTCTCAGGCGTTTCTGGAGATCGGCCGGGTCGCTCTGCGCACCATCAGCTGGAGCTTCCCCATTGCGGCCATCTGCATTGCGCTGGGCGCCAGCTTTCAGGCGCTGGGCAACGGCATTTATTCCACTATTGTTTCCCTGTGCCGTCAGCTGGTGGTACTGCTCCCGGTGGCCTATCTGCTGAGCCTGACAGGGGAGGTGCAGAGGGTCTGGCTGGCCTTCCCCATCGCGGAAATCGTCAGCGGCACGGTGACGTTTATCTGCTTCACCAGAATCTACCGCCAGAAGATAAAGCCGCTGTTTGAGCAGGCATGATGGATCGCCTGCGAAATACGGCACCTGAAGTCTGATAGAACAGGCCGGTCATCTTTTCCGGCAAATGATTTCCTGACTCATTTCCGCCATGATGCGGGCGCGGTATTATCGCTCCATAGATCACATCCATCATACCTTCACCCCCGCCGGGGACTGCCAAAGTCTGACAGTTTCCGGCGGGGTTCCTGTTTTTCGCCCTCTCAAGGCAAAAATGTATCCGTCTGTTTTGCGTTTCTGCGGAAAGGAAACAACAAAAATCACTCCGTATCATACTTTGGCATGATTTACATTTTCTGGCGGTCATGTATAATAAAGATAAAATGGTGTTGGAATGCGTATGGCACGGGGTATGTCCCTTTGCCGGCGAAAAGGAGGGAGAACGTGACCGGGAATATTATCGTGAAGCCGTCTGTCCGGCAGCGGTTTGACAGCTTTATGGAGCGCGGGCGCGTCCTCTTTTTCAGTGCGCCCTGCGGCTTCGGGAAAAGCACGCTGTCCGATGCCCTGCTCTCCGGACGGGATGTGCTGCGGCTGAACGCGGGCGCGGCGGATTTTGCCCTTCCCGCCCTTTCGGATGGGTGGGAAATCCTGCTCATTGACGATTTTCAGATGATACCGGCGGAGGATGGCGGGCAGGCGCTGTGCGAGCTGATCCGCTCCGACCCGGGCAAACGCTTCCTGCTTCTCTCCCGGGGCGCGCCGCCCGGATATCTGACGGCGTTCCAGTATTCCGGCCTGATGACCACGCTGGAGGCCGACGACCTGCTCTTTGACCGGGAGGATATCTGCAAATACTTTTCCGGCTGCGGCGTCGCCGTGACGGACAGCGAGATCGGCGGTATTCTGAGAGAATCCGTCGGCTACCCTCTGGGCGTCGCCGTCACCGCCCGGTGCATGTCCGGCGGGAGGTCCTTCGGCCCGGAGGTCGTGGCGCGGGCATTCCGGGAGGTGTTCTCCTATTTTGAGGCTGCGATCTACCGGCGGTTCGACCTTCCCGTGCGGCGGTTTCTGCTGGAGCTGGCGCCCTTTGAACGGCTCAATCTGGAAATGGCGCGGATGGTCAGCGGCGACCCCCACGCGGGCGACCGGCTGGACTGGCTCCTGCGCCACACCACCATGCTCCGCTATGACGACGTGCAGCATTTCCGCTTCTGGCCGCAGTTCCGCAGCTTCCTTCTGTGGGAGATGGAGCGGGAATACAGCGAGGAAAAGCGCCGGGCGCTTTTCAGCCGGGGCGCGCTCTACTACGAGCTGAAAGAGGATTACGCCCACGCGCTGGAATGCTACACCAGATGCGGCGACCACGCCAAGGTCTCCGAGCTTCTCATCCGCAACGCGGAGCTGCACCCCGGCATGGGGCATTACAGCGAAATGGAAAAATACTACCGCAGTCTCCCGGAAGCGGAGATCGCGGCTTCCCCCGCGCTGATGCAGGGCATGAGTATGCTGTGCGCTCTGGCCATGGATTACGAAGGCTCTGAGCGCTGGTATCACGAATTGCAGGAATTCGGAAAGCGGTGCGGCAGGGACGACGCCGCAGGCAAGCAGGCCCGCAGCCGCTTAGCGTGGCTGGACATCTCCCTGCCCCAACGGGGCGTAGGGGGGCTGACGGAAACCATTCCCGCCGTGTTCCGGCTGATGACCAATAAGGAGGTCTCACTCCCCTCCTTCTCCGTCACCAGCGCACTGCCCAGCATCATGAACGGCGGCAAGGATTTTTCCGCCTGGAGCAAGCGGGACGATCTGCTCTACCAGACCCTCCGCAGCCCGGTGGAGACCATACTGGGGCGGGACGGTGTTGGCCTTGCGGACTGCGCCATCGCCGAAAGCAAATTTGAAAAGGGCGAGAACATCACCGGCCGGATGCTGACCATCATCCCCCGCGTCAGCGAGATACGCCAGCGCGGCACGCCGGACATGGAATTCGCCATCAACGGTCTGCTGGCCCGAAGCCTTCTTGCGGCAGGGCAGAGCGAGGACGCTTATCGGACGATCGAATCTCTCCGGACAAAATTTGCCGAGGAGGGGCAGGAGCGGTTCCTGCCCAATATGGACGCCATGCTCGTCCGGATCGCCCTTCACACCGGCGACCTGGATTACGCGGACACCTGGTACCGGGAAAAGGCGCCCAGAGACCCCATGCGGGTAAACGTCATGAAGCGCTACCAGTATCTCACCCAGGCCATGGTGGAGCTGGCGGACGGGAAGCCGGGGGCGTCGATGCTGACCCTCTCCCCGCTGGAAGATTACGTCCGGAACTGCGGGCGGCACATCGACGGCATCCATCTGAACATCCTCGCCGCCATCGCCCTGTACCGAAGCAGGGACGAAGCATGGCGGCAGCGCCTGATTGGCGCATTGAACGCCGCGGCGGAATACCACTTCATCCGAACCGTCAGCGTCTACGGCGCGGCGGTGCTGCCCCTGCTGGAACGGCTGGATTGGAGCGGAAGCGCCCGGTGGAAAAAGCAGCTGATGGACGACGTGCGCTTGCAGGCGGCGTATTATCCCCGCTTTCTGGAACCGCGCCTCGCGCCGGGGGAAGCCCTGACGCCCACGGAGCTGCAAATTCTGCACCTGATCTGCGCCGACAAGAGCAACGCGGAGATCGGGCAGATCATGGACATCAAGCTGCCCACGGTAAAGACCCATGTAAGCCACATTCTGGATAAGCTGGACGTCCGGCGGCGAAGCGAAGCGAAAACCGCCGCGAAGCGTCTGCGGCTTATCCCGGAAGAACGGTAAACCCCCGCCCGGATTTTACCGGGCTGACGATAGAAAACCGCACTTTTTTCACACAGGAGGATCCTATGAAAAAACGAATTTTAAGTCTGTTTTTGGCGCTCACACTCTGCCTGACGCTCCTGCCGACATCGGCTTTTGCCGAGGGTGGGGACGTGAGCATTTCTGACGGTGTCATCGGCGGCGGTGAGACCGGTGGCGAGGGCGGTGGAGTCCTTGTACCACCCGGCGGTTCGCCCGGCGAAGGTGGTGGGATCTATACGCCCCCAAGTGGTCCGGCAGAAGGGGGCGGCGGCACGTATATCCCCGAAGAAGACACGCGGACGGAGATCTGGTGCGTGAGCAAGCCCGATTCCATTGGCCGCAGCTATGACGGCACGACGGACGGCGGCACGATTCCAATCGACTTGACGTTTACAGACGGCACAAATGAAATCAAACTCAAAGAAGGAACAGGCTTTACCGCCAAGAAGACGTTCGATTCCGCAGACGCGGGATGGCATACCGTCACTGTGGAAATTGCGCTGATCGGCGAAGCCGCGGTAAAGTACAAGCTCAAGGCGGGCGAAGAAAAATTTGAGATCGGCGGCAACATCAACAAGGCCTATCCCGATTTGACCGTATCTCTTTCCAAGACGACCTGCACGGTGGGCGAAAAGCTTCTTCCGCTTCTGTCTGTCGAGGGTGCTCCGGAAGACGCCGAGGTGACATATTACTATGCGCCGATCAATTCTGGATATTTGGAGTTTGAAGGCAGTGAGGCAGTTCCCAAGATCGACGAGAACACTGCAATCAGCGAACCCGGCACATATTACGTCTATGCCAAGACCGGCGAGACCAAGAACTACAAAGAGGAAAGGTCAGCAACCGTGGAACTCACGGTCAACGAGGCTGTCGTTGAGGCCGCTTCGGTAACAAAAGCGGACGGCACGGATGGCGGTACATACGAATCCCTCCCGGCGGCGCTGAATGCGGCGCAGGACGGCGACACCGTCAAGCTGCTGGCGAACCATACGACAAATTGGAGCGACGTCGAAGCGGGCGAGTATTCCACTTTGGCTGTCATCAAGAAAACCTTGACGCTCGACCTGAACGGCTGGACGGTGGATTATCTCGAAGTGGGCGAGGTGGTTCCTGACGAGGAAGGCGGAATCCTGGAATCCACCGATGGCAACCTGACCATCGTAAATAACATTCAAGATGGCTCCCACGGCAAAATCAAAGACCTCCAATTTGTAAATGGTTCACTGGCGATTCAGAGCGGTCAGATTGGAGATTCTGACGAAGGCAACCTTACCTGTAACGGGAACAGCGGCACTGTGACCATCAGCGGCGGCACGGTGCTTGGCCTCACGGTGGGCAAAGGCGCAGCCGTCACCGTCTCCGGCGGCTCAGAGCACGCGGGCAACTGGTACAACGATGGTACGCTGAACATCACAGACGGTACGTTCGGTAATGTAAACTTCCGTAATAACGGTGGAACCATCGCCATCAGCGGCGGCACCTTCTCTACGATTGGAAATACGGATGCAAGCAGCACCATTGCGCCCATGTCCCTGCTGGCGCCGGGCTATGCCTTCTATAAGGACAACGCCGTGCAGGACGGCAGCAGGCACGATTTTCTGCAAGATGTGACGGTCAAGGAACACACCCACACCATGGTGAACAGCAAGTGCGCTTGCGGCTTTTCCTGCACCCACACGAACCCCGCGGGTGCGAGCACCATCGACAAAGACGGCAAGTGCACGGTCTGCGGGACGCAGTTTGCAGCTGCCATCGGCGAAACCTATTATACCGATGTGCCGTCCGCGCTGAATGCGGCAGCTGACGGTCAGACCGTCAAGCTGCTGGCAAACGGGATGCTGCCTTACGGCATATATGCCAGCAAGACCCTCACGCTGGATCTGAACGGACACAGCCTGAGTGGGTACAGCTTGAATGTCGGCGGCCTTACGGCCACGAGCCAGGTTCGCACCGGTAAACTGACGGTCATTGACAGCAGCGGCGGCAACGGCGCGGTGGGAGTGACCGTGCGGGACGGCGGTACACTGGTATTTGATCCGAAGAATGACCATACCACTTTGCTCCAGCTGGAGGTTTGGGGCGGCACAGTCGAGCTGTACGGCGGAAAGATTTCGAGAAGCGGTCTGCGGCTGAATAATAACATCACATTGGGCAATCTGCTTCCCGGGCAAGCAGGACTGGCTTACTATCGTGGTGACACGCAGCTCACGCTGGAGGAAGCCGCTTCCCAGACCTGCGACCTGGTGGTAAAGTTGTGCAGCCACGGCGGCAAGAACGGCTTTGATGGCACCAACTGTCCCTACTGCAACGCGCCCGCGGTGGCTGAAACAGCCTTGTACAATGGCGAGGGCGGCCGCCTGCGGCGGAGATTTGCCGACTTGCAGACTGCCCTTGATGCGGACAGAGACGGCGGCTCGACCCTCAGTCTGCTGACCGACGTTACCGGCGATTATACCATCGACGGCACCCGGGACACCGGCATAGATCTGAACGGCCATTCAATCCACGGTACGGTAACCGTCAAGGCCGCCACAGGCAACAGCACCACCTTGAGCAACACGAAAAACACGACCACAGCCAGCATTGACGCGGTCGTTGCCTACAGGGGAGCAAAACTCGCCGGGTCGGGATATCCCGCCGTTATCGGCACGCTGAAGCTGGCAGAGGGTGCCACATGGGCAAACATCCTGTATGAACCTAACCGCCTTGGCTATAAGGTGCTCAATGGGGACGGCACGCACAAGTGGTACGCCCCGGCGGGTGTTCCTGCCGGTTCCACGGAGCTGAACAATGTCATCATCAATCGTCTGCCAATCACCTCCAAGACCCTGTCTCTGAAGGTCGATGGGAAGAACCTGACCGGCAGTAACCCGAAGGTGGAGCGCGGCACGACCGTCCGGCTCTGCGCCAACTGCAACGCGAAGGATGCGGATGTGGCCATCTACGTCGGAGAGATAGGGGGAGACGGCATCCCCACATACAGCCAGAAGAAAGCTGAATATAAAAAGATCGGCACCATGTGGTACTATGTTGTAGACTTCGATGCTGACACGATCGGAACATACAGCATTTATTTCACGGCCAGCAAGGACGGCTATTCGGTATCGAGCGACCCCAAAATGCTGACCGTCACCAAGCTGAATCTCAGCAAAGCCGTAATCACGTTCCCCAACGGCAATGAAAGTGTCTATCAGCCTTATAACGCCACCACCGGCGTGCCGCCCTATGTTGTAACGTACAACGGCAGCGAGCTGAAAGCGGGAGTTGATTACACCGTCGTCCGCGGCGATTCCCGTTCCACTGTCGGCACCGCCACTCTGACCATCAAGGCGACAGACGACGGCGACTACACCGGCCAGAAAACCGCCAGATGGACGGTCGCAGCTCACAAAGCAACGATCTCGGTCGGCGACATCATAAAGGCATACGATGGCACAACAGACCTGCCCGCAAACGCGTCAATAAAGCTTAAGAGTGCGGATTCCCGCTATGCTCCTTCCGGCGGGCCACTTCCTCTGGTGGCTGGTGAGGATTACCAGATACTCAATGCCAGTTATGATTCCGCCAATGCAAGTGAGGACGAAAAGACCGTCTCCTTCACCATTAAGCTGACGGATAAGAACTATACCTTTGAAGACGGCACGACGCAAAAGGACTTTGTGCTGAACGGCGCGGATGTGTCGCAGACTTTCCAGATCAATCAGGCCACTGTGACCCCGAACGAGATCACGCAGTACGTTTTCAACGATTTGGCAAAGACCTACGAAATCGATTTGAGAACGCTCCTGCCGGAGCTGCCTGTAGGCTGCGAGTACGGCAAGATCCATAATCGGGGCTGCGATTACCACTTTACGGATAGTACTTACCTCGACAGCAGCAACTATATATTCGTGTCAAACGAAGGCATTCTGACTCTGCCCATCGTGGCCGCGCACAGCGCGAATGTGAACGATCAGATCGGCACTTTGACCGTCCCGATTGTAAGCACGAACTATCAGCCGTTCGAGCTGACCATCAAGGTCGTCATTGGCCAGAGGATCCCCCTCGATCAATCGGGCGTCAGCGTCAGCGCGACGGATATCACCTACGGCCAGACGCTGGCAGAGAGCACACTCACGGCCACGGGTTCGATGATCTGCCCCCGCACACAGGCCGTGATTCCGGGTACGTTCGCGTGGAAGGACGGCACCATCAAGCCCAACGCGGGCAGCTATGATGCCGAATGGACGTTCACCCCGGCGGAAGGCTACGAAGAATACGCCCCCGCGACCGGCACCGTGACCGTCACAGTCGAACCGGCAGAGCTGACGGGAGTTTCCGTGAGGGTATCCAGCACATATTACACCGGCAAGCCGCAGCACGCATCGACAATCGCGTTTGGGCAAAGTGTAGACGGCACTACCGTGACGTTCACCTACAGCGACAAGGTAGACGGCGACTATACTTCGGACGGACCGGCTTTCACCGACGCAGGCACGTACACCGTTTACTACAAAGCGGAAGCAGCAAACCACAAAACGGCTGCCGGTACGTTCACCGTAACCATTGCCCCGCTGCCGATCAGCCTTCTCTCCGTCGAAAGAATCTCCAAGTCCTACGACGGCACCGCAAACGTCACGCTTACCGCGAGCAGACTGACGTTCTTCAGCAAGACGGCCAGTCGTTCGGGCATTATACTTCCCGATACGGCGCTCACCTTCTCTGACGCCCAGTTTACCATGAAGCAGGCGGACGGGAGCTACCTGCCCTCGCCGGACGTCGGAAACGGAAAGGCCCTTTCCTTCACCATGACGCTTGCGAACGACAACTATGTGTTTGAGGGCAAGCCGGAAGGCACCAAAACGGTCAGTGACACTTTTGCAACCGACGATACGACCCGTTTCACCATCACCAAGGCCGACGCGCCCGTGCCGACAGACGGTACGCTGACCATCATCAACGGTCTGGAAAGAACCTACGAGGTCGATCTGGCGGCGCTGCTGTCTGCGCTGGAAAGCCCCAAGTCCTACGGCGACATCGCCTATGGCGCGCCGACCATCACCGTGGATGCCGGCTACTGCGACGCTGCCACTGCGAAGATCGAAAACGGCAAGCTGATTCTGCCCATTCTGGCAAACCCGGTCAATACGGAGGGCAATGTCGGCTCGGTGACGGTGATTGTCACAACCAGCAACTACGAGGACATCCCCCTGACCGTCAACATCTTCGCAAAGAACAAGATCACGCCCGTTCCGGATGGCGAGGTGACCGCAAGCGAGATCACCTACGGTCAGCCGCTGAATGCAAGCACGATCACGGGCAAGATGAAAGACCCCACCACCGGTGAAGAGGTTCCCGGCACCTTCGCGTGGAAGGACGGCACCATCAAGCCCAACGCGGGCAGCTATGACGCCGAATGGACGTTCACCCCGGACGCGCCGGAGTACGCGACGGCCACCGGAAAGGTGCGGGTCACGGTCGATCCCAAGTCCATTGTAGGCGCGGTCGTCACGCTGGAAGACACCTTCGTGTATGACGGGACGGAAAAATGTCCCCAGATAATCAGTGTCGTTCTGGACGGCGTAACACTGACAGGCATTGGCAGAGGCACAGATTATGGCTTTTCCTGCAACAGAACGTCGCAGGTCGGCACATACTACGATGATTTTTCTCTCAGCGGTCTGGGTAACTACACCGGCGAGATAAAGTTCACGTGGTCGATCACGCCAAGAGAAGTGACACCCACGATCACCGTCGCGGACGGCACCTATAACGGCGGAAATCCCGTTCAGCCGACCGTTACCCTCACAGACGACCTCGGCAATACCATTGACCCGAAGGAATACGACGTCTCCTACAGCGATAACACAAACGCCGGTACCGGCACCGTTACCGTCACCAATAAGGAAGGCGGCAACTATGTCCTCGGTACGGCCAGCACGACCTTCACGATCAACAAGGCCGCCGCGCCCGCGCTGACTGCCTATCAGGTCACCCAGAAGTACAGCCTGAAAACAGAGCAGGCCATCACCCTCCCCGACCTCAAGAGTCTGGGAATGCCCGATGACGCACAGGTATCCGACACGAACGCGTTCCACAGCGGGTCCTATTCTCCCGCGGGCAAGATTCAGGACGGTTGGGGCATTGACGTGAACACCGGGGCGATCACCTACGCTCTGGCGGACGGTGCCGCCGCTGGCGACGTCATCACCTTCACCCTTCTGGTTCGTTCCAAGAACTACGAGGACGCCACCGTTACGATCATCCTCACCCTGACGGAGCGGGACGCGCCCATCCTGACCCTGCCGGACATCATCACCGTGGACTACACCGGCGCGGAAATTCCCGTCAGCGCGGTCACCGGCAAGAGCGCCGCCTTTGACGGCAAGGATGTGCCGGGTACATGGAGCTGGAAAGCCGGTCAGGCGATCACCAACGCGATCGACACCGGCAGTAAGACCATTGTCTTTACCCCCGCCGATCTGGTCAATTACCACCCGGTGGAGGGCGAGGTTTATGTCATCATCTCCCGCGTCGCGCCGGACTATACCGCGCCCGCTGCCATTGACGGCCTGACCTACAGTGGCAGCGCGCAGGCGCTGGTCAGGGCAGGCTCCACCGCCCATGGCAAGCTGCTCTACAGCCTGAGCAAAGACGGCACCTACTCCGAGACCATCCCCACCGCCACGGACGCCGGGGAATACACCGTCTGGTACAAGGTCGAGGGCGACAGCAACCATAAGGATTCCCAGCCCGGGTCCGTCACCGCAACCATCGCTCCCAAGACCGTGACCACCACCGTGACGGTCAGCGGCGGTTCCCTCACCTACACCGGCGACCCGCTGAAGCCCGATGTCATCGTGAAAGACGGCGACACGGTCATCAGCCCGGAGGAATACGACGTTTCCTACAGGGATAACGTGAACGCGGGCACCGCCACCGTGACCGTCAGGAACAAGGCAGGCGGCAACTACACCGTCAGCGGCGGCACCACCTTCGAGATCGGCAAGGCCGCTTCCGAGATCAGGACCGCCCCCGGGGCGAACGCCGGCCTTGTCTACAACGGCGGTGAACAGACCCTCATCACAGCCGGAACTGCCCTCGGCGGCAGGCTGAAATACCGTCTGGGTGAAACCGGCGAGTTCACAGAAGCGCTTCCCAAGGCAACGGACGCGGACACCTACACCGTGTACTGCATGGTCGAGGGCGACGTCAACCACCGCGACTCGGAGGTGCAGAGCCTCACCGTCACCATTGATAAGGCAAAGGTCACGGTCAAGGCGTTGGACAAGCGCATCTACACCGATGACAAGGCCCCCGATCTGAGCAAGCCCGTACTGGACAAGGACTACACCGTCAGCGCCATGTTCGGCGAGGATGCGCTGACCGGCGACATAAAGCTCGCCTACGTGGACGCGAATGGCACTGAGATCACCCCCGACACGACGAAGGTCGGCAAGGTCATTATCCGCGCCGGCGGGCTGACCGCCCCCAACGGCAACTACACCGTCGTTTTCGTGGACGGCACGCTGACCATCGACGAGCGCCCGGTCTACACCATCAAGGCCACGGCGGGTATCCACGGCTCCATCACGCCCTCCGGCGACGTTGACGTCCTCCACGGCGGCAGCCAGACCTTCACCATCGCCGCGAACAGAGGCTACGCCATCTCCAACGTCAAGATCGACGGCGTGAGCATCGGCGCGGTGAAGTCCTACACCTTCGAGAACGTCACCGGCAACCACACCATTGAGGTCACCTTCATGAAGGCCAACGGCAACCCCCAGACCGGCGTGATGGTGGACGAAGTCACCGGCGAGTACTATGTGGGGTAACGCCCACCGCGTTTCGCGCGTCCGTTGGGCGCGCGAGGAGACAAGCTTATGAAGAAAAATGTCATGAAAATCTGCTGCGCGGTTCTGGCCATTGCGGTCATTGCCGCTCTGCTGATAGCGGTCAGGGGCTGCCACCGGGAGGAACCAATCGTTCCTCCCACCACCGCCCCGGCCACCGAGGCCACCCAGACCGTCCCCACCGAAGCCGAGACCCAGCCCCCCACGGTTCCCGTGGGGGAGGTCATCCCCACCGTGGATAAGCAGTCGGAGCTGGCCGCGGCCAGGAAGAAAAACCCCGACACCGTGGCGTGGCTGTATATCCCCGGTGCGGAGGTGGACGACCCTGTGATGCAGGCGGAGGACAACGGCTATTACCTAAAGCTGGATGAAAACGGTGAGTACGCCATGTGGGGCTGCTATTATGCCCATTGTGAAAACAAAATCGGCGGCAGGGATAAGCTGGACAAAAACACCACCATTTTCGGCCACTCCGCCAGCAACTGCGACCCGGACGGTGTGCGGTTCACCAAGCTCTACCGTTATATGGACGCAGACTTTGTAAAGGAGCATCCGTATATCTATCTCTCTGTGGATGGCGAGGACATGATTTTCCAGATCACCGCGCTATTCGTCACGGATATTGGCTTTGACTATATTGCGCCTGATCCCACGGGAGATGATCTGACCAGCTTCTTTGAGACGATTGCGCGGAAAAACTGGCTTGACTTTGATGGCGTGACCTTCTCCGAGGAAGATACCGTTCTGACCCTCTCCACCTGCTGCCGGAAGTATGACAAGGCCAACAGCGGCAATCAGCGGCTGGTGGTCATGGCAAAGCTGCTGCCGGAGGGGGCAACCGCGCAGGAGTTCAGCGTATCCCTTGTGGATAGTCCTGAAATGCCCTAAAAGAAATCAGAATACGACGATAACAGGACACCCATCCTTGCGGTACTGAAAAGCAGCGTATGGTATAGGGAAAACGGCGGCTGCTCTGTACGGGGCGGCCGTTGTTTTTGCTGTCCCAACATTTTTCAGATGAAAGGGACCTATGCGTATGACAGGAGAGCACAGGAGGTGCCGCTAATGCTGCGGCAACAAGCCGCGCCGGGAGCATAGCCGGACGATACCCGGACACCGTAGGATACCTATGCCCTCCGACAGCCGCCGACAATTTCCATACTGAACCGCACCGAAGCGCCCATGCAGGCTTTTATGCCTGTGTGGGCGCTTTTTGTCGTTCCCGGCACTTTTTCGCCGTGGGCTGCCGCTCCCCGCCACCCTTCGTTCAGACCTTTTTACCCACTCGGATCTGAACGGAGGAACAAAATGTTTAATAGAAAAAGCATCTATGCGCTGAATAAGAAAGACCCCAATGCCATCGTTTATATGGACGCCAATGAAGTCATCGTCCGCCTGACCCGCGAGGACTTTGCCAGCGAGAAAGAATTTCTGAAATGGAAAGCCCTGTCGGACGAGGACTATCACGCCTCCGAAAAGGAAGCTCACGTCTATGCCAATCACACGCTTGCGTTGGATGAGCTATCCGAGGAAGCGGCCTCCATTCCTGCCGTGGATGTCTGCATGGAGCAGGCGCATGACCGGGCAGAGGCAATCCACCGCAGCGTCAGAAAGGTCACGCAGATTCGGAAGCACCTGACGGATACGCAGTTCCGCAGGGTGTGGATGTATTTCGTGGATGGGATGACGGTTGATGAGATTGGCGCAGCCGAGGGTGTCAGCCATCAGAATATTTCCAAGAGCATCGGCGCGGCGATGAAGAAAATGAAAAAACTTTTCCCTGATTGCTGAAAACAGGGTGCAAAAGTGGCCCAAAATCGGCGATAGGTGAAGGGACATTCTCCACGAAGCCTTTCACCGAACGTTGAAAACTGAATAGACCATGATGCAGGCACAAAACCCGCGTGATAGCGGCATAAGGTGCGCCGCCACGACGATGGCTTCAAGGAGGTGATTCCGGAAAAGCCATCCGAGCGATCTACGCAGCCTTAGACCCGATTCGGCAAATCGGGCGCGATGACAGCGCGGCGGATAATGAAACTTGCTCACGCCCTCCCACAG
>OKSB01000375.1_pt1 | contig 50136 bp, 43 predicted proteins | sample 1601171 | NCBI WGS metagenome assembly OKSB01 (sample SAMEA3541496, study PRJEB24748) | human gut metagenome | biome: human gut; feature: human-associated habitat; material: faeces | place: China | collected 2012 | reverse complement strand
ATCGTGGCCAGGCGCCACGGCCCGCTATTCCAGCCTCACTACCCCCGTCGAAACCAGTACGGCCCCATGGGAAGCTGCAAAATACCATCGGTATCTTGCAGCCGACAGCTGACTTAGAATCTTCCGTAAGGATCGGGGAGCTTGTTCGGCTCCGGGCAGGTCTCGCCGTGGGTGTCCACGGTGATGGAAGCGATTTTCTGCTCCACCTGAGGACGGTCATTGCGGTCGGTCTGGACGGAGGCGATGGCGTCTACCACGTCCATGCCGGAAGTCACCTTGCCGAAGGCGGCGTACTGGCCGTCCAAGTGCTTGGCGTCGGCGTGCATGATGAAGAACTGACTGCCCGCGGAGTTGGGGGAGGAGGAACGCGCCATGCTGAGAACGCCCCGCTTGTGCTTCAGGTCGTTCTTGACGCCGTTGAAAAAGAACTCGCCCTTGATGCAGTAGCCGGGGCCGCCCATGCCGGTGCCCTCGGGACAGCCGCCCTGAATCATGAAGCCGGGAATGACTCTGTGGAAGATCAGACCATCATAAAAATGGTGATCGCACAGGTCGATGAAGTTGCGGACGCTCTGGGGCGCTTTGTCGGGATACAGCTCGCCTTCGATGACGCCGCCGTTTTCCATGGTGATCTTGAATGTAGGATTCATTGACTTCTCTCCTTCATGGCCCGGTCGATCTGACGCTTGGCGTCCTTCTCTGCCGCGGCCTGTCGTTTGTCGTATAGCTTTTTGCCCTTGCACAGCCCGACCTTGACCTTCACCCGGCTGCCCTTGAAATAGACGGACAGGGGGATCAGGGCGTAGCCGTCCTGCTTGACCTTGCCGTAGAGCCGCATGATCTCCCGCTTGTGCAGCAGCAGACGGCGGGGGCGGCGGGAGTCAACGTTGAAGCGGTTGCCGTGGTCGTAGGGGGAAATGTGCATCTGGTTTAAGAGCATGTCGCCGTCCTTGATGCCGCACCATGCGTCCTTCAGGTTCAGCGTGCCTGCCCGGATGGACTTGACCTCGGTGCCCACCAGCTCGATGCCCGCCTCGATCTCTTCTTCCACGAAGTATTCGTGATAGGCTTCCCGGTTCCGCGCCATGACCTTTACGCTTGCCTTTTCCAGATGTCTCACCCCCCGCGCAATTCTACGGTCATTATACCATAACTGTCAAGGGGATTATACCGCCCGGAAAAGTAAATGTTTCCGCTTACAGCAGACGCAGCCCCCACTCGCCGTTATCTTCCTGATAGTACTGGAACTCGTTCAGCGTGTCGGATTCAAAGACCTTCAGCATGTCCATGAAATCCTCCACCAGATGGTATTCCGGCAGACGCTCTCGGGGCAGCCAGAACACCTCGCCCTCGTCGGAGGACTGCAAGTTCCCGGTGTAACGGTCAGCCTTGTAGAAAAAGACCACATACCGGGCGTTTCCCTTGGCCGGGAACTGCTTGACCCCGCACAGCGTCGGGTTCTCGATGGTCAGCCCGGTTTCCTCCCGGGTCTCCCGGATGGCGGCCGCGGTGAAGGCTTCCCCCGGCTCTACATGTCCGCCGGGGAAGCAGATGCCTGGCCAGCCGGGGTCATTGCGATCCTCCATCAGAAGATTGCCGCTGCCGTCGGACACCATGATCAGCACGGTGAAAATTGCCTGTTCTGCCATCGTTACACCTCGTCAAACAGAAAATGTTCCAAATCCTTCGTGGACGTAAAGGAAAAGTCGCACAGCCGGGTCATTTCCTCCGTGATCTCCGGACAATCCCGCCGACCCCAACCGGCAAAGGCGATGGGGACACCGGCGCTTCGCGCCATTTTCCAAGCGAGCTTCACATCGTCCACCACCAGCAGCTGGGACTGGGTATAGCCGTATTTTGCCATGATCTGCTCCAGCGGCCACGGGCTGGGCTTGCGCAGTTCCTCCGGTAAGTCCCAGCCGTAAATGTCGTCGGGGAGGATGCCGAAGTGGGTCTCGTAGTCCCGTGTGATGTTCTGGATGCAGGAATGGGAGACGACGCAGATTTTTCCGCCGGCTTCCTTCTGGCGGCGGATGATGTCGCCGATGCCGGGGAAGGGGGCGGGGATGTGATCGACGATGTATTTCTGCCAGCCGTGGTATTCGTCCACAATTTCCTGCTCGGTAAAGTTGTACCACTTCCGGCACATGTCGGCAAAGCCCAGACGGAAGCAGCCCTCGGCGTACTCGTGGAGGGTGATTTTCGCTCCCGGGCGGAATTGATTCAGAATGTAGCAGAAGAAGGGATAATTGACGGTGGCCTCGCTCTGCACGACGGTATCGTCGTGGTCGAGGACAAGACAGGGGTATTTCAGCATAGAAGTTCTCCCAATATTATTTTTATCTTTTCTCATTATACCAGACGCCGGGCGGCGGCGCAACCACAAAATTCCTCTTGCGTATATAGAACAAATGTGCTATAATGACAAAAACAAAAGGAGGTGGGCGCGATGGTGCGGAAAACGTGCCCGGTGGATGTGATATCGGTATGCAGCGCCAGCGGGGAGATCCGCCCGCTGCGGCTGCGGGTGGAGGACGAGGAACAGGGGCTTATCCGGGTGAATATTGACGAAGTGATCAGCATGAAGGAAGTCCCCTACGTGGGCGTGGAAGCGAGGATATTTCTGTGCCGGGGGACGGTGGACGGGCGGCAGCGGCAATTTGCGCTGAAATACCTCATCCGCGCCCACTGCTGGTGCCTGATGGACAGGGTGCGTTGATTTTTCGCAGTGGAAATTATGGGGAGATTGTTGTATTATGGTGGTAAGAAACCGTCCGGGAGGAAGCACTATGGCAATCGTGACCTTTTACAACGGCGACCCCAAGGACGCGCCGAAAACCACCATGCCCGCCCATCTGGGGGCAAATGCCATCATCACCTGCAAAAACCGCCTGCTGCTGGAAAAGCGCAGCGACTCCGACGTTTGGGGGCTGGTCGGCGGCGGCTGCAAAAAATGGGAGACCGGGCGGCAGGCCATCGTTCGGGAAGTCTATGAAGAACTGGGACTGCGCATCGCCCCGGAACGGTTCCGGAAGCTGGCGGTGTACGACAACCCCGGCCGGATCGCCGCCTTCCGGGACGGCAGCATCTGGCGCATGGTGATCGTGGTATACGCGCTGGAACTGGAAGAAGAGCCGGAAATGCACATCAGCAGAGAATCCAAGGATCTTCGCTTTTTCAGCCGGGAGGAAATCGGGAATATTGAAATAGCGATCACCCACAGGGATATCGTGGACGACTGGTTTGTCAAGGGAGAAAGCACCCATATTTGTGAATAAACGGAAAAGAAAAAGGATTTCTTATACAATTATTGAAAAAATACTTGTATATTCACGGAAAGTATGCTAATATACAAGGTAAACGGTGCAGTATCCTAGTCGGGGTGGCCATCTTCCAGGAAGGGCCTAAAAATCCTTTGAAGGGCACATCGATGAAGTCCCTGGTGTTTGCTTGTTACGCCCAGTTTCGGGTGGATGCTGGGGGTTAAGGATTCCGGGCGCGCGCAACGGCATGACGCATACGACCCGGTTTCCGTGGAGACTTGAAGCTTGTGCGACGACGGTTGAAGCCCTTAGGCGGCTCCGATCGCGTACGAATCAGGTATGAACCTGCAAGGCGGTGCACAGAATCGTGTGCTGCGTGCAGCGTAGCCTGCCTTGCGTGGAAATGCGGGAAAAGAAGACCAGACGGCCGGTCGCTATGGCCATAGCGGCTGCTGTCATCGCTTCTGGAAACCATTTCTGCAAAAGAGGCTAAGATCATGGCTTCCCTCGTTGTGGAAAACACCTAGGCTGTCGTAAAAGGGCAGGCAGGGGATTGCAGTACGGACTAAGTGGCAATCGGGTACCCATTATCATGGCAACACTTGGGCGGATGAATGAAATGGAAACGGCCTGTGCGGCAACGGCAGGTTTCATCCGGTGAAAAACAACCCGACCTAAGCCGTAAGATTTACTCTGCCTGCCACCGTTTTTACATTATAAAGTCGAATTGAGAGACTTTTTACTATTTCTCAGAAGGAGAATGTTTTCGTGGCGAAAACCGACCCTGAGGCTGCCAGACGGCAGCGGCATAAGACGATCCGCTGGGTCGTCACCGTTTTCCTGATCACGGTTGTGATTTCCGGCATCATTTCTCTGGTCTCGGACGAGGTGATGGACAGCAGCAGCCTTCCCGTGGCCTTTCTCATTCTGCTTGCCATCGTGATGGTGGGCATTATCTTCGATATCATCGGCATGGCGGTGGCCTCGGCGGATGAAAAGCCGTTTCATTCCATGGCCGCCCGGAAGGTGCCGGGTTCTCAGGAAGCCATCCGGCTTCTGCGCAACGCGGAGCGGGTCAGCTCCATCTGTAACGACGTGGTGGGCGATATCTGCGGCGTTGTCTCCGGCAGCGCGTCGGCGACCATTGCGGCGCTGATCCTGACGCAGGTGGACGTGGGCTGGCCGCGGGGCGTTTCGCTGGTCATGTCCGCCCTCGTGGCGGGGCTGACCGTGGGCGGCAAGGCCATCGGCAAGACCTTCGCCGTCAATTCTTGCACGCAGATCGTTCACATGGTGGGCAAGGTGCTCCATGCCCTGAATGGCCTGCATGGTAAAAAGAAAAAGTAATATGTTAGGTTGTGTCGAACGTGAGCATTTTACAGAAAATCAACGGCCATGACGACCTTACCGCTCTGGATGACCGGCAAAGAACCCAGCTCTGTGGGGAAATCCGGGAGTTTCTGGTCTCCAACGTTTCCAAAACCGGCGGACATCTGGCCGGAAACTTAGGCGTGGTGGAGCTGAGCGTGGCCATCGAGACTGTTTTTAATACCGAGATAGACCGCCTGGTTTTTGATGTTGGGCATCAGTCTTATGTGCATAAGCTGCTGACCGGACGCCAGGCGGATTTTCCGCATCTGCGGCAGTACGGCGGACTGTCCGGTTTCCCCAAGCCATCGGAGAGTGATACGGATGCCTTCGTGGCGGGACATGCTTCCAGCTCCGTTTCCATCGCTCTGGGTATGGCGCGGGCGAGGACGCTCCTGCATCAGGACTACAATGTGGTCGCTCTGATCGGGGACGGCGCCTGCACCGGTGGTATGGCTTATGAAGGGCTGAACGACGCCGCGGTGAGCGGCGAGCCGATGGTCATTATCCTCAACGACAATGAAATGTCCATCGGCAGGAACGTGGGTGGCGTGTCCCGGCATCTGTCCCGTCTGCGCTCCAGCGGCCATTATCTGAAGGCCAAGCGCTGGTACCGGGAAATTATGAAGAAGACCGCCGTCGGCCGGGCGGCGTACCGGGTGACCCGGCGGCTGAAAAACAGGCTGAAGCGGTTTTTGCTGCCCGCGTCCCTGTTTGAAAATATGGGATTTACCTATCTGGGGCCTGTGGACGGCCATGACCTGCCGGGGCTGATCTCCCTGCTTACCACAGCGAAGGGGCTGGGCGAGCCGGTGGTGGTGCATGTGGTCACGAAAAAGGGCTGCGGCTACCGCTTTGCCGAGGAAGATCCGGCAAAATTCCACGGAATCGGGGCGTTTGACCCGGAAACCGGAAAAAAACTGGCAAAAAAAATCACGTCCTATTCCGATTCCTTCGGCGAGGCTGTGATGGAGCTTGCTCAGAAGGATGACCGGATCTGTGCAATTACAGCCGCCATGCCGGGGGGCACGGGGTTGCTGAAGTTCATGCGGGAATACCCCAAACGCTTTTTCGATGTAGGCATTGCGGAAGAACACGCGATCTCCATGGCGGGCGGTCTTGCCAAGCAGGGAATGGTGCCGGTGGCGGCGATCTATTCCACCTTTTTACAGCGCGCCTATGACCAGATCATGCAGGATATTGCCATGCTGCACCTGCATGTAATCCTCGCCGTAGACCGGGCGGGGCTTGTGGGGGACGACGGCGCCACCCACCACGGCGTGTTTGACGTTGGATTTTTACGGCAGGTGCCGGGTATGCTGATTCTGGCGCCCGCAAGCCTTGCCGAACAGAAGGATATGCTTTCTTGGGCGGCGGAAACATACAACGGCCCCGTGGCAATCCGCTATCCCCGGGGCGGGGAGGGCAGCTACCGGGATTCCGCATGGCAGCCCGGCGAAAATGTGGAGACGGAAGGGCTTCTGTGCTGCCACCGCCATGGCGGGGACGTGACACTGGTGACTTATGGTTCCATGCTGGATAATGTCCTGGAAGCGGCGGAGATTTTGTCCCGGCGGGGCATTGAAGCGACCATTCTGCGGCTTCTCACGGTGTCCGCCCTGCCTACCCGGGAAATTCTGACGGAAATGTCCGAAAAACGCCGCGTGATCGTGGCGGAGGAAGTCTGCACCGGCTCCGGTATCCGGGAGGCGCTGGCATGGGAGCTGCGGAAGCTCTGCCCGGACTGCCGGGTGGACGGCGTCGATCTGGGGGCGGACTTCGTTACCCACGGTTCGACGAAGGAGCTTTACCGGCATTACGGTCTGGACGGGGAGTCCATCGCAAACTATACGCAGGGGGTGCTGTCCTAAGTGAAGGTAAAGAAGAGACTGGATGTTCTGCTGACGGAACGGAACCTTGCGGACAGCCGCTCCAAGGCGCAGGCCGTCATCATGAGCGGCCTTGTATATGTGGACGGCCAGAAGGCAGACAAGCCCGGCGTTTCCTATGACGAAACGGTGGAAATTGAGGTGCGGGGTGCGGCGTGCCCCTATGTCAGCCGGGGCGGATTGAAGCTGGAAAAGGCGCTGCGGGACTTCGGCGTAAAAACCGAGGGCTGTGTGTGCAGCGATTCCGGCGCGTCCACCGGCGGATTTACGGATTGCTTATTGCAGCACGGGGCGAAAAAGGTGTTTGCCATCGACGTCGGCTACGGTCAGCTGGACTGGAAAATCCGCTCCGACCCGAGAGTCGTGGTCATGGAACGCACCAATATCCGCTATGTTACCCCGGAACAGCTGGGGGAGCCGCTGGATTTGTCCGTGGTGGACGTGAGCTTTATTTCGTTAAAGCTGGTTCTGCCCGTGATCAAAACACTGTTGAAGCCCACCGGGCAGGTGCTCTGCCTGATCAAGCCCCAGTTTGAAGCGGGGAAGGAGAAGGTGGGCAAAAAGGGTGTCGTCCGGGAAAAATCCACCCACAAAGAGGTGCTGGACAATTTCGTCGCCCTGGCAGACGAGCTGCAATTCAAAATTCTCGGCCTGACCTTCTCCCCGGTGAAGGGGCCGGAGGGGAATATTGAATTTCTGGGACATCTGACGCTGGACAATGTGGCGGGCATTCGGCCGGATACGGCGCTGGTGGCGGAATTGGCGCACCAGACGCTGGACAAGGGGGAAAGTTCATGAAAAATGTCATTCTGACCCCCAATCCCTACCGGGACAGGAACTTTCAGACGGTGCGAAGCGCTATCCAGATTCTGAAAGACGCGGGCATTCAGCCCAAACTGTGCCTGCCCTTTGAGGTAGACCGCAATTACGAGCTGCCGAAAGATCTGCGTTTTTCCCGGCTGGACAGAGAATTGCCCAATGCCGAGCTGGTGATCTGCTTCGGCGGCGACGGGACCATCCTGCACATGGCCAAGGCGGCTACCCGGAGGGGCGTCCCCCTTCTCGGCGTGAACATCGGCACCATGGGTTTCATGGCGGAGCTGGAAAGCGCCGAGCTGGAAAAGCTCGCCATGCTGGCCACCGGGGAATTCACCACGGAAAAGCGCATGATGCTGGACGTGACGGTGCAACGGAACCGGGACATTTTGTTTCACGACATCTGCCTGAACGACGCGGTGATCACCAAGGGCGTGATCGCCAGAATCGTGCATCTCTCCGTAAAATGCGACGGCGTGCAGGCCATGGAGTGCGGCGGCGACGGCGTGATCGTAGCGACGCCTACCGGCTCCACCGCCTACAGTCTTTCCGCCGGAGGCCCCATTGTGGAGCCGGAGGCGAACAACATCATCATTACGCCCATCTGCGCCCATGAGGTGGGCAGCCGGTGCATCGTGGCATCCGACCGGCGAGTGGTCACCGTGGAGATGGTGCGCAACGCCCGGCGCAATGCCTATGTCTCCGTGGACGGCGGCAGGGCGTTCCGGCTGAATCTGGGCGATGTGGTAACGGTTCAGAAATCTCATCTGGAAACGAAACTGGTTCGGTTGAAGGAACGCAGTTTTTATGATGTGGTCAACGCGAAATTTAAGAAAGTGTAAGAGGTGACCGGGTTTGAAATCGAAGAGACAGGCAAAAATTATGGAGATCATCTCCACAACAAACGTAGAAACACAGGAGCAGTTGCTTAAGGAATTGCAGGAAGCGGGCTTCACCAGCACCCAGGCGACCATTTCCAGGGACATTAAGGAACTGCGGATCGTCAAGGAGTTGACCAGCTTCGGCACCTACCGCTACACGACGGCGGCAAGAGAGGTGCCCAGCGCCTTTACGGGGCGGCTGAACACCATTTTCCGGGAATGCGTCACCAGCTTTGACTATGCCCAGAACATTATCGTCATCCACACCCTTCCGGGACTGGCCAACGCGGCGGCCTCCGCGCTGGACGCCATGAATATGAACGTGGTGCTGGGGACGCTGGCCGGTGACGACACGGCAGTGGTCATCATGCGGGATACCAACGCCGCCGCTGCCTTCTGCGGTGAGATCAAGAGCCTGATAGGCGGCTGAGAGGGGGAATAACCGTGCTGAGCCTTCTGCATATTGAAAATATCGCGGTGATAGAAAGCGCGGATATTTCCTTCGACGGGGGATTTACTGTCCTCACCGGCGAGACCGGCGCGGGCAAATCCATTGTCATTGACGCGATTTCAGCCATCCTCGGCGAGCGGGCATACCGGGACATGATAAGGACCGGGGCAAATAAGGCCACCGTCCGGGCGGTGTTTACCGGGGTTCCAAAGTTACAGTGGTTCGAGGACAACGGCGTGGAATACGACCCGGAGACCATCGTCCAGCGGGAGATTTTTCTGGACGGGAAAAATGTCTGCCGGGTCAACGGGAGCCTCGTAACGGTGTCCATTCTGCGGAAGCTGGGTATCCAGCTCATCAACATCCACGGCCAGCATGATTCTGCGTCGCTGTTTGACGAGGACAACCATCTTGCTTTTCTGGACGCATTTGCCGGGAATGAGGCGCTGAGAAGCGACTACGGAGAAAAATACGAGACTGTGGCGAAGCTGCGGCGGGAAATCGACCGCCTGACCATGGACGAAGGGGAAAAGCTGCGCCGCATGGAGACCCTGAAATACCAGATCGCCGAGATCGAAAAGGCGGAGCTGGAGCCGGGAGAGGACGAAAGACTGGAAGACCGCCGGAAGATCCTGCAAAACGCCGAAAAACTGAGCAACGGCATGGAAACAGCTGTGGAATGTCTCTACGGCGGGGACGATACCGACGGCGCCGCCGGGCTGCTCGCACAGGCGGAGTACGCCCTTGCGCGGCTGTCCCGGTTCAGCGACAGCTTCAACGCTCTGCATGAACGGGTAGCCGACCTGATGTATCAGGTTCAGGACGCCGCTGAGGAGGTTCGGGACGCGCGGGACGGCTTAAGCTATTCCGCCGACGAGCTGGAACAGATCGAGTCCCGGCTGGACGTCATTCACAAGCTGCGCCGGAAGTACGGCACGACCTGCGAGGATATCCTTGCGTATCTGGACAGCGCGAGAAAAGAGCTGGACGACATCGAATTTGCCGACGACCATCTGGAACGGCTGAAAGCGAAGCTCCAGAAGGCGGAAAAAGCCGCATGGGACGCGGCGATCGCCCTCCGGGAGAATCGGAAAGCGGCGGCAAAGGCCATGTCGGAGCGCATCCTGACGGAGCTGACCCAGCTGGACATGCCCCGGGTGCAGTTTTCCTGCGAGTTCCGGGAGACGGAGCTGACTGTAGCCGGCGCGGACGCCGTGGCGTTTTACATGTCCGCCAACGCGGGTGAAGCCCTGAAGCCCATGAGCAAGGTGGCCTCCGGCGGTGAGCTGGCGCGAATCATGCTTGCCATGAAGAACGTTCTGGCGGAAAAAGACCAGGTGGAGACCCTGATTTTCGACGAGGTGGACACCGGCGTTTCCGGCCGCGCCGCCCAGAAGGTCGCTCAGAAGCTGAAAAGCGTTGCCGCCCACAAGCAGGTGCTGTGCGTTACCCATCTGCCCCAGCTGGCGGCGTTGGCGGACAACCATCTGCTCATCGCCAAGCAGGAGCGGAACGGACGGACATACACCTCCGTGACGCCGCTTGACTTGGAGGGCAGAAAGCGGGAGCTGGCGCGTATCATCGGCGGCGCGACGATTACCGAAACCACGCTGAAAAGCGCGGAGGAAATGCTGCGGGGATAAGCCGTCGGTTTACACAGAATTTATGCGAGTTTACCCTTGACAAATTCCGCTCTGTTTGTTAGGATAAGGCAAGCAACACAGTGATGGGAAGAAGTAAGCGTCCCGATTCCCGCCAGAGAGCTGCCGGCAGGTGCAAGGCAGTGGGGAAAAGCGCCGAAATACCTCCCGGAGTGGCCTTTCTGAACGGTAGTAGGGAAGGACGGGGTTCGCCCGGTACAGCGAGAGGCGTTGCTGGACGCCGTGAGGGCATTTTTCGTGAGAAAGTGCCGAATTAGAGGTGGTACCGCGTATTTTACGCCCTCTATCCGTTTGGATAGAGGGCGTTTTTCCATAAAAAGGAGGGGATACTATGCTGACACGACCCATGGACATCCTGAGTGCGTTTCCCGTGCGGAAAAGCAAACAGCAGAAGCAGGAATTCCGGGATGCGGTGCAGTCCTATCTGGCACAGTTCGGCTATTCGGCAAGCGTCGAAAAGGGAAGCCTTGGCTGCCGGAACATGGTGATCGGAGACCCGGAGACGGCGCAGTACCTGATTACCGCCCACTATGACACCTGCGCGCGCCTGCCCATTCCCAATCTGATCACGCCGTGCAATTTCTGGGCATTTTTGGGATATCAGCTGGTCGTTATGCTGCTGATGCTTCTCGTTCCGGCGATTCCGGGTGCGCTGGCAGGGCTGCTTGCAGGGAGCTTCGACGTTGGTTATTACGTGTGGTTCCTCTGTGTATGGGTGATGATCGCGCTGGTGATGATCGGCCCTGCCAACAAGCACAACGCCAACGACAATACCTCCGGCGTGGTCACGCTGCTGGAAATCGCCCGCTCCCTGCCGGAAGGCCAGCGGGGAAAGGTCTGCTTCGTCCTGTTCGATCTGGAGGAAGCGGGACTCATCGGCTCCGCCGCCTACCGCAAGGCGCATAAAAAGGCGTCGGACGGTCAGCTCGTCCTCAATCTGGACTGCGTGGGAGACGGAGATTATATCCGCATGTTCCCAACGAAAAAGCTGAAAAAAGACCGGAAACAGCTGACTTCCCTTTATAAAGCCTGCGGTTATTTTGGGAAAAAGGACGTGCTGGTTCACGAAAAGGGCTTTTCCGTCTACCCCTCCGATCAGGCGAATTTCCCTTACGGCGTGGGCATCTGCGCACTGCGGAAAAAGGGGAAAACGCTGTATCTGTCCCGCATCCACACACCCAAAGACACCATTCTGGAAGAAACAAACGTCAATATTCTGCGCGCGGCTCTGATCACATTCATCACCTGCGGCGCAGCGCAATAAGAAAGGAAAAATGAAAAATATGAAACTGTATGATGAACTGGTTGCCCGCGGACTGATCGCTCAGGTGACCAACGAGGAAGAGATTCGGGAAATGATCGACAACGGCAAGGCCACCTTCTACATTGGCTTTGACTGCACCGCCGACAGCCTGACCGCCGGCCACTTCATGGCGCTGACCCTGATGAAGCGTCTGCAAATGGCGGGCAACAAGCCCATCGCCCTGATCGGCGGCGGCACGACCATGATCGGCGATCCCTCCGGCCGTACCGATATGCGGAAAATGCTCACCAAAGAGGACATCAACCACAACGCCGAGTGCTTCAAGAAGCAGATGGAGCGCTTCATCGAGTTCGGCGAAGGGAAGGCACAGATGGTCAACAATGCCGACTGGCTGCTGAACCTCAACTACGTAGAGCTTCTGCGGGAGGTGGGCGCGTGCTTCTCCGTCAACAACATGCTCCGGGCGGACTGCTACCGCCAGCGCATGGAGCGGGGACTGTCCTTCTTGGAATTCAACTACATGATCATGCAGTCCTACGACTTCTACCACCTGTTCCAGCACTATAACTGCAACATGCAGTTCGGCGGCAACGACCAGTGGAGCAACATGCTGGGCGGCACCGAGCTGATCCGCAAGAAGCTGGGCAAGGACGCTCACTGCATGACCATCACGCTGCTGACGGACTCCCAGGGCAACAAGATGGGCAAGACCGCCGGAAACGCCGTCTGGCTGGACGCCAACAAGACCTCTCCCTTTGAGTTCTACCAGTACTGGCGGAACGTGGGCGACGCCGACGTGATGAAGTGCATCCGGATGCTGACCTTCCTGCCTCTGGAGCAGATCAATGAGATGGACACATGGGCGGACGCCAAGCTCAACGAGGCCAAGGAAATTCTCGCCTACGAGCTGACCAAGATGGTTCACGGCGAAGAAGAGGCTGAAAAGGCCAGAGTTGCTGCCAAGGCGCTGTTTGTGGGCGGCGGTGACGACGCCAATATGCCTACCACGGAAATTTCCGCCGACAAGCTGGTGGACGGCAAGATCGGCATTCTGAACCTGATGGTGGCCTGCGGACTGGCGCCCTCCAACAAGCAGGCGCGGCAGCTGGTGGAGCAGGGCGGCGTTCTGGTCAACGATGAGAAGGTGCCCAATGCCCAGTTCGCCGTGACGGAGGAGATGCTGAAAGCGGGCGTGAAGATCCGCAAGGGCAAGAAGATTTTCCACAAAGCGGTGCTGGCCTGATGCCGGTTTCACTAAGCCTACAGAGAAAGCCGAAATTTGATGAAAACGAAGGCCATCCGCAGAACGTGCGGACGGCCTGACCGTTTTCTGAACGCCGCCCGGAGGGACGGCGTTTTTCGTTTACAGCAGGTACTTTTTCAGCTTTTCCAGATTTTCTTCGCTCATAGGCGTCAGCGGCAGGCGGCAGCCGCCGCAGTCGTAGCCGATGAGCTGCATGGCGGCCTTCACGGGAATGGGGTTGACCTCGCAGAACAGCAGCTCAATGAGGGGCAGCAGCTCCGCCTGCAATGCGGCGGCGGTGTCGAAATCTCCTGCCAGCGCCGCCTGCGCCATGGCCTGTGTCTCCACGGGGGCGACGTTGGACAGAACCGAAATGACGCCCTGCCCGCCCAGCGACATTACCGCCACTGCCTGATCGTCATTGCCGCTCCAAACGGGAAAATCCGGGCAGGCGGCGCAGAGCTTCCCAATTTTGGAGATGCTGGAAGACGCTTCCTTGACTCCCGCCAGATTAGGGATGCGGGACAACCGGCCGTAGACCTCCACGGGAATATCAACGCCGGTGCGGGAGGGAACGTTGTAGGCGATGACCGGGATATGTACCGCTCCGGCGACTGCGCTGTAGTGGGCAAGCAGACCCTCCGGCGTGGCCTTGTTGTAGTAGGGGGTGACCACGAGCAGCGCGTCCGCTCCCGCGCCCTCCGCTGCCCGGCTCAGCGCCGCCGCGTGTTCCGTGCAGTTTGACCCGGTTCCGGCGATGATGAGACAGCTGTCCCCGACGTATGCCTTTGTCCGGCGGAACAGCTCCAGCTTTTCGCAGTCGGACAGGGTGGCGGATTCTCCGGTGGTGCCGCAGATCACCACGGCTTCGATGCCCGCGTCGATTTGCCGCCGCAGCAGCTGCTCCATCATGGGATAGTTAACCTTTCCCCCAAGAAACGGGGTGACGAGTGCCGTACAGGCTCCTGTAAAGAATGGTTGCTTCATAGGCTGATACCTCCACGCCAGTCTATGCCGGAGGAAAGTATTTTGTCTGTTGCAAAACGGGAAAAAATGGGCTATACTGTGGGCACAGAGAATAGGGAGGAAAAACATGAAAACACATGATTTTTGGTATGATCTGCCGGAAGAGCTGATCGCCCAGACGCCCTTGGAGCGGCGGGACGGTTCCCGGCTGATGGTGCTGAACCGGGAAACCGGGGAAATTCAGCATAAGCATTTTTACGACGTCATCGACTATCTGAACCCCGGCGACTGTCTGGTGATGAACGATTCCCGGGTGCTGCCCGCCCGGCTCATGGGGCACCGTCCCACCGGCGGCGTGGTGGAGGTGCTGCTTCTGCGGGACTTGGGCAACAAGTGTTGGGAGTGCCTGTGCAAGCCCGGTCGGAAGATGCAGGTCGGCAACGAGGTCATTTTCGGAGACGGCGAGCTGACGGCCGTTGTTCGGGAAGTGCGGGAGGACGGCAACCGGGTGGTGGAATTCCGGTACGAAGGAATTTTTCTGGAAGTGCTGGAACGCCTTGGGAAGATGCCCCTGCCGCCCTACATCAAGGAGGAACTTCAGGATCAGGAGCGGTATCAGACCGTCTATTCCCGTGAGGTCGGCTCCGCCGCCGCACCCACGGCGGGACTGCATTTTACAAAGGAATTGTTGGAAAAAATTCGGGAAAAGGGCGTAAACGAAGCCTTTGTGACCCTGCACGTAGGGCTCGGCACCTTCCGCCCGGTGAAGGCGGAGGAAGTGACTGAGCATCATATGCACTCTGAGCTGTGCATGATGAACGCCGAGACCGCGAACATGCTGAACGAAACAAAGCGGAACGGCGGCCGGGTCATCTGCGTGGGCACGACTTCCTGCCGCACGCTGGAATCTCTGGTAAACGACGACGGCACCTTCGAGGCCAAGTCCAGATGGACGGATATTTTCATTTACCCGGGGTATACCTTCAAGGCCATGGACGGTCTGATCACCAATTTCCATTTGCCGGAGAGCACCCTCGTCATGCTGGTATCCGCGTTTGCGGGGCGCGAGCATGTGCTGAACGCCTACGAGGAAGCGGTAAAGCAGCGGTATCGGTTCTTTTCCTTCGGGGATGCTATGTGTATTGTATAACATTGAATTTTTAAGCTAAAAATGTTCGATTTATTTCGAATTGTTTGTAATTGGCAGAACTTTTCAAGAGAAAGTTTTGAGAAATTTTGCCGAAATGTGCAAAAATCTGATAAACTTTGCAGCCTATGTTTATGAAAAGTGTCCGTTGTTGCAAGGAGAAAACCGAACTTTTTACAAGAAAACGGCAACCAACCGTATAGGCTGGTTGCCGTTGCTTTTTTGAACTTTTTTGGGAAAAATGAGGTTTTGCAGCACACCAATCAGTTTGTCATTTACGACTAAAAAACAATAGGAAAAGCTGCTATTCGTAGCTGAATTCCAATGTGATGCCGTTCTTGAACTCAATCGAGGATACTTTGCCACTGAGTATGACGATTTTCCTTATGATCGTATTCAGAAAGGATTTGACAACGCTCAGATCAACATTGCGAATGAAGCTTACAGGATCGTCACGGTCCCCAATCATGATGTGCTCAACCATAATAAAATAGCTGGCCTTTTCCACGAAGGCTTCATCCAAGCTTTGCAAGTTGGCATTGTCAACGTCGAGTTTGGAAAGTTTTGCGTCAAAGACATTCAGGTCGTCAATGGTTTTCTTTTGCTCAATGATGAATTCCTTTTCAGGGATATCCTCATTGCCGTACAGAAACAGAGACTTCAGACGACGCAGTGCAATTTCATTTTTCTTGCGCTGATCTTTCAGGGATTCAACTTCGGATGCTGTGTCATTGGATTGGCTGCTTTTGAATTCCGGAGAATACTCAAGACCGGATGCGCCGCTTTTCAGGATGGACAGGAGCTGATTGAGGCCATCCGGCATGATGTGTCATTTCTCCTTTTTTATTCGCTTAGCAGCACACGAATGATGCGGCGGCCATCCTTGGATGCCAGTGGGTATTTTGACATTGCGGCTAAACATTAAGTGATCCCAAAGCGCTCCATCTGACAGCATCAGAGCTGTCGGATGGAGCGCTTTTTCTGTTAGGCGGTTTTCACCGGAATATAATCGCTGTATAATTTTTATCAGATATATCCAACGAAGAATATCATAACAAAACGGCTTTCTTTTCGTGGAGTTTGTCCCTCTATGGGGGCGTTCTACCCACATTTGACGGTTGCATTATACCATGGACTTCTCAAAAATGCAACAGGTTTGCGCTAATTTGGAAAATAAGTTCTAAATTTTTTATAAGCAAAGCGGTTCGCGGTAGCAGAAGTTTAACGCATATCCCCTGCACGAAGCCGTAGCGCAGTCAAATGAGCAGTCGGAATTCTTTGACTGCCGTCAAAACAACAGGTTCGGCTGTTTCAGCCGCCAGATATTATAAGGAGGTCTTACAAATGTCAAAGGGTGAAAACATTTTCAAGAGGAAGGATGGCCGCTGGGAGGCCCGGTATATCAGGGGTTATGAGCTTTCCGGCAAGATCAGGTATGGATTCTGCTACGGCAAAACCTACAAAGAAGCAAAAGAGAAGGTCACAAAGTTCAAAGCGGCTATGACGGTTGGCTCGCCACTGCCGGACGTGGGTACCCGCCACCGTTTTGCGCTTTACTGCGACGAGTGGCTGCGTCTGCGGAAGGCGAAGGTAAAGGAAGCGACCTACATTAAATATGACACGGCACTGGAAAAACACATCAAGCCGAAGCTCAGCGGGTGCTTCCCGCTTGGCCTTTCCAGCGGCCTGATCGACGATTTTACGAGAGAGCTGCTGCTTGAGGAGGAGCTTGCCCCGAAAACGGTGCATGACATTCTCGTTGTGCTCCACGGAGTTCTGAAATTCACCGCGCCGCACTTCCCCGGAATCTTCCCGGCCATTGAGATCAACTATCCCAAATGCGGGCGGAAAGAGATGCGCGTCCTCTCCCGGGAGGAACAGCAGCGATTTATCGCGTATCTGCTGACAGATATGGACGCGTGCAAATTCGGCGTGCTGCTGACGCTTTTCACCGGCGTCCGGATCGGGGAGCTGTGTGCGCTCCAATGGGGCTGTATTTCCCTGCGGGACAAGACCATCCGGATCGCCGCCACATTGCAGCGGCTACGGGACACTGATATGACCGGAAGTGCGCGCAATGAGTTGATTAATACACGTTACAGCTATTCCGGAAATAACACAGATCGCCAGAAAGTCGTGATTCTGTTCACGGATGGCATTCCCGGAGACTACGATTTTAATCCTGCCGTCGCAGATTCTGCGGCCTCTTTTGCGAAGCAAATTAAAGATGCAGGTGCTACTGTTTATACAATTGGCATCTTTAATGGAGCCAATGTTAACGAAATGTACGGAAGCAGTACACAATTTATCCATTCTTCGGGTGGAACAATTGGTTCGCATTGGTGCTATTATGAAAGTGGCAGCTATTATGTAAACGGAATTACTTACGCAAAACGGTCGAGTGCTGTAAGTGCGGCGGCAGGCAATCGCTTCCTCAATTTAGTATCAAGCAATTTTAAGAATGCAACCATGTGCGGCTTGGATTTTTATAGCGAGAGATATGGCTATCGCAGCTTTGGATATGGCTGGAAAATCACGCAAAATTTCACACGCTCTGCCAGCAACTACTATCTGACCGCGAACGACGCATCCAGCCTGAACAATATCTTCCAGACAATCAGCAGCAACATCAACACTCCGTCCATTGAGCTTGGCAGTGAAACTGTTGTCAGGGATGTCATCGCGGACTGCTTTGAAATCCCGGAGAATGCCGCGAAAATCAACGTTTACACTGCTGCCGCAACCGCAGCAGCGCTGAATAACCCTAACGCAGAAGCTTCGTGGCAGGCAAGAACTTATGATCCGACGATTTCGGCTACTGTCAGCCAAGACGGAAAAACAGTTTCTGTCTCGGGCTTCAACTACACTGATAACTTTGTTGCAGCTACAGGCCGAGGCGAGAACGCGGATTTCTACGGTAAAAAACTCATTATTGAGTTCACCGTAAAGGCAAGGTCCGGTTTCCTCGGTGGTAATGACGTAGAGACGAACGCCAGTGCTGATGTCTATGAGAACAGTTCTTCAGGAACACCAATCAAATCGTTCAATAAACCCACCGTCAATGTCCCCATCAAGGACGTGACCGTCACAGTCAAGGACAAGAATGTCTACCTCAAGGGCAAAGTTACTGCCTCTGACCTCAAGAACGACGTAGCTGTCAAGGTCGGCAAAGTGGCATTTGATCTCAGCAAGGATAACTACGGCCTTGAGAACTGGCAGACGAAATATGTCAATATCACGGTCGAGGTCAAGGACAAAGACGGCAAAGCCATTTCTGACAAGCTGGATATGCAGAATAGTTTCATCGTTGGTTCTGATGCTGCTGGTGGTCACGAGCCTAAGTGTGACCGCCTTCGCCCAGAGCACTCAGCCCGCCGCGGACATCGTTTACAAGGGCAAGGACAAGCTGGTCATCAACCCCAAGGCCGGCAATCACACCGGCACCGACCTGTTCGGCAATTTTAAGGGCGTCATGCCCGGCGACACGCTGACCGAGACCGTCACATTCCGGAACGAGAGCACGACCACCCGCACCGATTACGTGAAGCTGTACATCGTGGCCGTTCCCCATGGCGCGGATAATCTCCCAGTGGACGGGCACATCGCCGACGTGGACGAAATGAACGAATTTCTTTCCAACTTCACCATGACCGTGGCGCAGGGCGGCAAAGGAATTTTCAGCGGGAAGCCGGATGAGGTTGGCACCTTCGGCGGAAACGGATGTCTGCTGGGCACCTTTCGGAAGGGCGAGGGCACCACGCTGACCGTGACCCTGACGATGGACATTGAAGCGGACAACACCGCCGCAAACCGGGAGGGAGAGGTGGACTGGAAGTTCATCGCAGAGGAATATACCACCGCAAAGCCCCCCACGGTCACCCCCGGTAAGCTGATTCAGACCGGTCAGCGCAACTGGCCGATTTGGGCGCTGGGCAGTGCCGGACTTGTCCTGGTCATTTTCGGCTGGGCAATGCTGGCAAAGAAAAAGGAACGGAAGAATGCCTAGAAAGCTGGGCGTTGCCGTTATAGCAGTGGGAGCAGTGCTGATCCTGTCGGCACTGTTTCTGCTGCTGCATAACCGCTATGAGGACGCCCGCGCCGGGCAGCAGGCCGAGGACGCACTGGCAAGCGTCGAGGCGGCCATTGCGGGACAGCCGACGGAAACGACCGCCCAAATCGCGACGGAAGAGACGCAGACTGTCCCCACCCAACCTCCCCTTGACCCGGAAATGCCCACAGTTGTGTTGAACGGCTATGCCTATGTGGGCTATTTGGAGCTTCCTACGCTGGAGCTGAAGCTGCCGGTCATGTCGAAGTGGGACTATACCCGTCTGCAAATCGCCCCATGCCGCCAATTCGGATCTTCCCGCACGGACGACCTTGTGATTGCCGCCCACAATTACCGGAACCATTTTGGCCGTCTCAAGGAACTGGCCGTAGGCGATTCCGTTACCTTTACGGATATGGAGGGCATCGTCAACACCTACCGCGTCGAAAAGGTCGAGACGCTGCAATCAACGGAAGTGGCCGCCGTCCAAAACAGCGGCCATGATTTGGTGCTGTACACCTGCACCAAGGGCGGCAAAACGCGGGTGACGGTGTTCTGTGATCGGGCAGAAGAAAAAGAATGAGGTGCCGTTTACAAGACGCAAGGGGGACGCAGTGGGAGAGTCGGAGAGAAAGAGTTTACGCGACGATTGCATTGAGAAAGGAAACAGGCAGCTGCTTTCTGAGTGGGATGACAAAAAGAATGAAGGACTGACGCCGGAGGATGTTTCGGCGGGCAGCCGCCGGTATGTCTGGTGGCGATGCAAGAACGGCCATTCATGGCGGGCGAGCGTTCAGCACCGGTCGCGGGGCAGCGGCTGCCCGGTTTGCGACGGCAAAATTGCTGTTCCCGGCAATAACGACCTGCTGACGCTCTTCCCGGACATTGCCGCAGAATGGGATACAGAACGCAACGGCAATTTGACCCCGGATCGTGTGACGCCCTACAGTAACAGAAAGACCTGGTGGCGGTGTTCCCGCGGACATGCGTGGGAGGCGGTCATTGCACCCAGAGCCGTAAAAAACGCCGGCTGTCCCTATTGCACGGGCCGGTGCGTCCTGCCCGGTTTTAATGACTTGGCAACGTGCTACCCAAAGCTTGCCGCCCAGTGGGATCCTGCGCGCAACGGCGATCTGATGCCGGAAATGTTCACGGTAGGCAGCCATAAGCGCATCTGGTGGAAATGCAGTGCGGGACACGTCTGGAAGGCGGTCATTTATTCCAGAACCGGAAAAAGCAAATGCGGATGCCCCATCTGCGCCGGGAGAGCAAAATGAGGTGCCGAACGGGTGCGGTTCAGCTTGCGGCGTACCCGGCAGATTGACGGGGTGGGGCGATTGTAAATCCTGCACTTTGCAGGCTACCATTTCTGTGCGCTGTTTTGTATAATATTACTACAAATCAACAAACAGGAGGTAACTATCATGGCATTTTCCCTTGACAGCAAAGTAAAGGACATTCTGAAAAACCCGGCGGCAGCGGAAATTCTGGACAAGTTCTGCCCGGGCGCGTCCAAGAACCCGCAGATGAAGCTGGTCGGCGGCCTGACCCTGCGCAAGCTGGCTTCCTTCCCCCAGTCCGCATACCTGCAGCCCCATCTGGAGGAACTGGACAAGGAACTTCAGGCAATCGAATGATCCCTTGACATGTGGAAGCGGCTTCCGAATTTGGAAGCCGCTTTCTTTTCTTGACATTACACAGGCGGCACCATCCGGTGCCGCCTGTGACAATTATATTCTCAGAAGCACGTCCAGCCGCCGTCGCACTTGATCTCTTCGCCGTTGACGTAGCGGGACTGGTCGCTGGCAAGAAATAGAATCGCGTCCGCCAAGTCTTCCGGCATGGCCAGTTCGCCGGAGAAGTCCAGCAGCTTGCTGGTTCTGCCAAAGCCAAACTCGTCGGCTGCCGGCATGACCAGAGGAATATCGGTCACAACGCCGCCGGGGGAGAGGGCATTGCAGCGGATGCCTTCCTCCATGTACATGAACGCCGTGTTCTTTGTCGCCGCCAGAACAGCGCCCTTGCTGGCGCAGTAGGCCGCGCCAGCGGTCTGGTGCGTCGCGCCGACGGAGCAGACGTTGACGATCACGCCGCCGTCGCCCTGAGAAAGATACTGCCTGCATTCTTCCCGCAGGCCGTACATCAGGCCAAAGGTGTTGATGCGGAACGTCTTTTCCAACATCTCGTCAGACATATCCGCGATGGCTGTGTTGTCGTCCATCACGCCCGCACAGTTGACGGCAACGTCCAGCCGACCGAAGGATTCTACTGCCTTTTTTACCATTCCCACGGCGGTCGCCGGCTCGCCCACATCTCCAATATACCAAACCAGTTTGCCGGGGGCGTCCTTGCATTCCTCAGCCAGCTCTTTCAGGCGCTCTTCCCGGCGGGCAACTGCCACGACCTTCGCCCCCTCCCGGCAGAACAGCTCCGCCGTGGCGCGGCCGATACCGGCGGACGCGCCGGTCACGATGCAGACTTTATTTTCCAATCTTCCCATAATTTCCTCCTCAGCAGAAAACCTTGCTTACTACGACAGCCGGGGAATCGTTGCAGCCGACGGTCAGTTCCGCGCCGTCGGGAACGTCCGCGCGAAGGGTTGCGAAACCGATATTTTTCTCCACCGTGTAGCCGTAGATAGTCTGGGCGCAGCGGCCGACCTCCACGCCGTACCAGTACACCCGTTCCCAGATGGAAATATCCTCGGTGGATTCCCGGGAGAATTCCAGACCGACCATCCGGTATTTGGGATGTTCTTTCCGCGCCAGCGCCGCTTCCTTGCCGATAAAGTCCTTGTCGGCGGCGACTGCCCAGCCAAGGCCGCACTCATAGGGACTCAGGTGCTTGAAATCCTGCTTGAGGGGGAAGCCTTTCTCCATGGGGACGGAACGGACGTAGACTTCCAGAGTTTGAAGCTCCCGGCCACCCACGGATTCCACTGCTTTCAGCGCCAGATCGTGAACTTCTGCGCTCTTGTCGAAGGCGGAGTAGATTTCATAGCCGTTTTCGCCGGTGAAGCCGGAACGGTGGATGTAGACGGGGATATCTCCCAGCTTGCGCTCACAGATGCCGAACCGCTTGAGATCGTCCACCGGCTTATCAAGCATGGCGTTCATGGCCTTGAGGCTGTCGGGGCCCTGTACGGCGTACATGTCCCAGTCGTAGGTGATGATCTTCGCCTGAATGTCCGCGTCGCCCTTGTGCTTTTCAATCCAGGGGAGTAGCCGGGGGCCATAGAGGTCGGAGACCCAATATAAGCCCTCGGCCATGTGCATGACGATCACGTCGTCGATGATCTCGCCGTTTTCATCCAGGGAAGCGGTGTACTTCGAGCGCCCGACGGCGACCTTGGAAATGTCGCTGATGTAGATTTTTTGCAGGACTTCCAGCGCGTCCTTGCCCGTGATCTCCACCAGATCGTGGGTCCAGCGGTAAAAGCCTACGCCCTTACGGATGGCCATGGCGTCGGCGCGGGCAACAGTATCTTCCTTAAACAGCATATTCCGGCACCTCCTTACAGCATCCGCAGGTCTTCCTTGCGGATGACCTTAATGTACATATCTTCCTCGTCCCGGTCTTCAATTACGCAGGACCATTCCGGGCTGACCAGCGTCTTTGCCGCGCCGTTCCACTGCGCCTCGTAGGCGTCCACCAGCTCGTCCAGCGGCGCCATTTCATAGCGTGCGGTGAAATCTTCGCTCTTGACCTTAATCCAGGTCTCGTCCTTCGTCCAGCGCACCATCTCATAGGGTACCTGCTGCACATCCAGCATATAGCGGATGTAGCCGCCCAGAATGCGCCCGTCATTTTCGTCCATTTCGTGAGGGACGCCAAGGAAGCTGCGCAGTCCTTCTTTGGCGAAGGGGTCGATGAACTGGTTCTTGCCCGCTGTGGCGAAAACGATGCGGAATACCCGCAGGAACTCGTCCTCGTCGGGAGCCATGTCCTTAATGGCCATCATGGGGAATTGGATCGACCAGACCCAGCCCATCTGCGCGACCCAGTGGTACGCCTTTTCCAGCGACGTTTCCTCGCCGAAATTCTGGGTGTACTGACCGTTGCGCAGGCACTGACCTTCCTTGACCATGCGTTCCCGGGGCGTGTCGTGAATGGGGTCCACTGGCTGCTGCATATGCTCCAGCCAGTCCTGCTTGGGCAGGTTGTAGACGTCCCGGCGCTCCGCGACCACGCGGCAGTGCTTATTGCCGCAGCCCCGGGCCTGACACATATTCAGCGCTACTTCATTCTCCGTGCCGTTGGAGGACGCAAGGTCAAAGTTGGCGGTGAACATACTGGTGGTCATGTTGCAAAGCTCGCTGCCCACGATGTCCCAGGGGCAGGTATCCAGCTCCTTTTCCACCCGGTTCCGGGTGAACTGCACGACGCGCCCCGCCATGTTCTCCCACTCGTCGCCGGAGTCGCCGGTGATGCCGCCCAGCCAGCTGGACTTTTCACACAGCTCCGGGATGTTGAAGGCTTCATAGAGCGAAGCGTTGACGTAGTCCTTCTGTTCCTCCGGTGTTCCCGCGACGGCCATATTCATCATATTGGCAATGTCGCAGATGGCGGCGGTGCGTTTTTCCCAACTTGGCTCGAAAATCCGCATGACCTGAAAGAGGTTAGCCGTCATGGCGGCGATCTGACGATTCAGCTGCCGGTAGGCTTCCTCCTCCGTGATGAGCTTGCCCCAGGCGGTGGCGAAGCATTTTCTGGAATCCAGTTTTTCTTTCAGCATGGTGTTCCTCCTATCCTGTATTGCTGTGGATTCATTATAATGGAAAAGCGCTCAGCCGGATATTCTACAAAAGGCCGGATTTTGGGCGGGTACGGCCATACATTTTGTATTCCTGCAAACCATACAATTTATAGGTGCAGTATTTGTGAATTTTTCCTATAAAGCAGGTATCTCCCATACAAAATGTATGGGAGATACCTTGACAGCTGTACGAGGAGAAATTATAATATTTTCAAAAGAATTCAGGAGGGCGGAAGGCATGAAACTGTGCGCGGATATTCTCTATTGGCGTCTGAAAGAAAAGCTGACAACGGTCACCCAGCGGGGCAAAGGGGGCAGCGCGCTTACCCTGAACCGGCCGGAATTCTATCTGGATCGTTCCCAATCCTTTGAGAAGAACCGGGTGTATGTCTGCTCTGCCGATCATCTGCCCCAAAGTCCGAAGCTGGGGGAAAACGTGTGCCTGATCTGTCTGGGGCAGCACTGGAACCTCAGCGCCTATTATGACCGGTGCAGCGTCATTCTGGTGGAGGGAAACTGGGATATTTTCCGGGTGTTCAATCTGGTGCAGGAAATTTTCAACCGGTACGACAGCTGGGAAGATCAGCTCTGGACGATCCTGCGCCACGGCGGGAATCTCCCGCAGATGCTGGAGGCCAGCAGGGGAATTTTTGAAAATCCCATGCTGCTGATTGGTTCCGATTTCCGGTATCTTGGCGTTACGGAGGAGGATTATCTGCGAAACAAGCTGGGCTTGCAGCTGGATACCCAGTCCTTCGACGTGGAGAAAATGGCGACCTTCCTGTCCCTGCATGATATGTCCACCCACGTCCGGGAGCCGCTTCTTTTGGATTTGCAGGGCAAGCGCACCCTTTCCGTCAATATTTTCGATCAGGAGGAATATCTGGGCTGCCTGACCGCCTTTGAAAGCTATCGGGAGTTCCGGGACTCGGATAAAACGCTGGCGGTCTTCTTTTCCAAGCTTCTGCGGCAGGCGGTTCAGCAGAATCCCGTTCTGGCCAGCACCCGCACTGCGGTACGCCGGGCGCTGCGCAGTGTCATTTCCGGGCAGAGCATTGATTTTGAGTACCGCCGCGCCCTGAGCGTGGAAAGCGGGAAGCACGATTGGGTCTGCGTGAAGCTGATCCCCAAGTCCGGCAGCACCTATCTTCCGGGGGCGTATCTCTCCGCCGCGCTGGAGGAACGGCATCCCGGAGCCATTGCCTTTGAGTTTGTGGATTCCGTCGCCGCGTTTCTTTCCATCGATCAGGCGAAGAAGGAGACGCTGGACGCGCTGCTTCCGGTGCTGGAAAAGCTGGGGGTCGTCTGCGGCGTTTCTTCGCCCTTTACCAACCTGTACGACGCGAATCACGCATGGTTTCAGGCTTCTGCCGCCCTGCAAAACGGGCTTTCTCAGGGCGGCACCATATTCCGTTTTCAGGACTATCTGCTGCCCCAGCTTCTCAGCGGCGCTCTGGCAGGCAGGCCAACATGGGTGTACTACACGGAGGGGCTGAAACGGCTGAAGGAGCATGACGACAATTCTCAGGTGTCGTATCTGCATACCCTGCGGGTGTATCTGGACAATAACCTCTCCGTTACGAAAACCGCGTCGGCGCTGTTCCTGCACCGCTCTACGCTGCTTGACAGGCTGGCGCATATCACCGCCATGCTGGGCAGCGACCTGAAAGACCCGGATTACTGCCTGACATTGGGAATTATTCTCAGGGCGGAATTGGAGCAGAAGCGGACGGAACAGGGCGCGCCGGCGTGAATCACGCTTGAATGTGTTGACACCATGGGAAAGAAAGGGTAGAATGGTAGCACGCTTTCCAAAATGCACTTTGTGAGGAACGAATATGAATGCACCGGTTGACGTGACAAATATCCGAATCGAAACCGACCGCCTTATCCTGCGCGCTTGGCGGGAGACGGACTTGACGGATTTTTATGAATATGCCAGCGTGGAGGGTGTCGGGGAGATGGCCGGGTGGAATCACCACCAGTCTATGGAAGAATCCCGGCGGATACTTGGCTTTTTTATCAGCGGAAAGAAGACCTTTGCGCTGGAGCTGAAGGAAAACGGAAAAGTGATCGGCTCGCTGGGCTTGGAACCCCGGGACGAGGACGCGGGGCTGCCGGAAGAATTACAGGGGCGCGAGATCGGCTACGTCCTCAGCAGGGATTACTGGGGCAGGGGACTGATGCCGGAAGCGGTGAAAGCCGTGATCGACTATTGCTTCCAAGAGCTGTCTTTCGACTATCTGACCTGCGGCCATTTTGACAGAAACGACCGTTCCCGCCGGGTGGTGGAAAAGTGCGGCTTCCGGTTCCTGAAAAAGGTGGTCACACCCACCGCACGGGGTGTTGACGAGCCGGGGAAGATGTACGTCCTGTACAACCCGATGAAACCTATCGACAAGGAGAAACAGCCATGTTTGAACTGAAAAAAACCGAGGGCAAAGCCCGCCGGGGAGAATTCACCTGTGCCCACGGCACCGTCCAGACGCCGGTGTTCATGAACGTCGGCACGCAGGGCGCGATTAAAGGCGCGCTGAGCGCCAAGGATTTGAAAGACATCGGGTGCCAGGTGGAGCTGTCCAATACCTACCATCTGCATCTGCGTCCCACGGACACGGTGGTGCGCCAGATGGGGGGACTGCATAAGTTCATGACTTGGGACGGCCCCATTCTGACGGATTCCGGCGGATTTCAGGTGTTCAGTCTGGCTTCCCTGCGGAAAATCAAGGAGGAGGGCGTGTATTTTGCCTCCCACATCGACGGCCACAAGATTTTCATGGGGCCGGAGGAGAGTATGCAGATCCAGTCCAATCTGGGCAGCGACATGTGCATGGCCTTTGACGAGTGCATTGAAAACCCCTCGCCCCGGGACTATGTTCAGAAAAGCGTGGACAGAACCTACCGCTGGCTGGTGCGCTGCAAGGCGGAAAATGCCCGTCTGAACGCCCTGCCGGACACGGTGAACCCCCAGCAGATGCTCTGGGGCATCAATCAGGGCGGCACATATACGGACATCCGGGTGAATCATATGAAACGCATTGCCGAGCTTGACCTCCCCGGCTACGCCATCGGCGGCCTTGCGGTGGGGGAGACCACGCAGGAGATGTACGACATCATCGAGGCCGTGGAGGAGCACATGCCGGTGGACAAGACCCGCTACCTCATGGGCGTGGGGACGCCCAGCAACATCATCGAGGCGGTCGCCCGGGGCGTGGATTTCTTTGACTGCGTTATGCCGGCGCGGCGTCGTTCCCGCCTGCACCAGCACCTTGGACAATTCGCCGGCGCGGAATGCCCGCCATGCCCGGCTGTTCACATGGGAGGGCGCGATCAACCTGAAAAACGCCAAGTATATCACCGACGACAGCCCCATCGATCCCCACTGCGACTGCCCGGTCTGCCGCCGCTATTCCCGCGCCTATATCCGCCATCTGTTCGTGGCGGAGGAAATGCTGGCAATGCGCCTGTCCGTCATGCACAATCTGTATTTTTACAACAAGCTGATGGAGAAGATCCGTCAGGCGCTGGACGAGGGACGCTTTGAAGACTTCCGCCGGGAGTATTCGGAGAAGCTGGGCAGAAGAATATAAAAATATTAAGAACCACTTAAAAGCCCCCTTGCAATTTACGCAATTAATGGTATAATGAACAGGAAATAACACAAAAGGAGTTTTCCCAATGAATGTTTTGACTGGAACCACCTCTGCCGGTATGGGCAGCACCGTCATCATGCTGGTGCTGATGATCGCGATTTTCTACTTCATGCTGATCCGTCCTGAGAACAAGCGTAAAAAAGAGGCCGAGCAGATGCGCGGCGCCGTGAAGAAGGGCGATAAGATCGTCACCATCGGCGGTATCGTGGGCGTTGTTGTGGACGTGAAGGAAAGCCGCATCGTCGTCGAGACCAGCGCCGATCAGGTACGTATCGAGCTGGAGAAGTGGGCGATTTCCTCCAACGAGACCGCTACGGAGGCCGCCAAGGCGGAGGCCAAGAAGGCACAGGAAGCCAAGGCAAAGGCCAAGGCTGCAAAGAAAGCCGACAAGGCGAAGAAGGACTGATTGCTGGTCGTTCCAAAGTCTTTGAGAAGTTGAAAATCCGCCCGATGCCATTGGCATCGGGCGGATTTTATATGCCCAATAGTACAAAAACAGCTCATGGAGCGTATCGGTACAACCCCTTTACATAGTATCTTGGAACGGAAACGGCTCCGGGAAAATACCGGAGCCGTTCTTTCGTATTTACGGAATCTGAACGCCGAAAGCCTGCATTTCCCGGCGAAGCTCGTCCGCGTCGCCGTGGAAGACGATGCCCGGCATACCGGTGCGTTCCGCGCCTTCGATATTCTGGGTGGCGTCGTCGATAAACAGACATTCCTGGGGGACAAGCTGGAACGTTTTGTACAGCAGACGGTAAATCTCTGCTTCCGGTTTGACCAGCTTGACGTCGGCGGAAATAAGCGTCCCGTCAAAATACTGACTGCCGGGAACCCGCGGCCAGTATTCGTGCTGGCGGTAGCTGGCGTTGGACAGCAGATATACGCCGTATCCCGCCTTTTTCAGGTTGCTTACCAGCTGCTCCATACCGGCGACGGGGAGGATGGGACGATCCCACCGGTCAACCAGCAGGTGCGCCTTCTCGTGAAGCCGCTGGGGAAGACGGCGGCACATGCTCTCGGCTGCTTCGGCCTCGGTCATGGAGCCGCGATCCATCTTCGCCCATTCCAGCGAGAGGTAGACGTTGTTCAGCAGCAGCTTTCTGTCCGCGCCCTGAACGCCCACGGCGTCCAGAAAATAGTCCCGGTCAAAGCGCAGCAGAACGTTGCCCATGTCGAAAATAACGTTTTTGATCATCAGACGATCTTAACCTTTCCCTTGGTAGCCCGGAACACGATGACCAGCGAAACAATCGTCGTCAGGGTCAGGATAGTTGCCAGAGCCGCGGCGGTGCCGTCGCTCATGCGGACGACTTCCTGATAAATGGCAACGGCGATGGTGGATGTCTTGCCGGAATAGAGCATAATGGAGCTGCTCAGCTCGTTGATGCAGGTGATCCAGCTGAGGACCGCGCCGGACATAATGCCGGGCAGCATCATCCGCGCCGTGACCGTGAAGAAGGTCTTCATAGGCGATACGCCCAGATTGATGGACGCTTCCTCAACGAACGGGTCCATCTGATACAGGAACGCACTGCCCGACCGGACGGTGTAGGGGAGCTTCCGGATGACGTAGGAGATAATCATGATGGCGGCAGTGCCGACCAGAATCAGAGGCTTGCGGTTGAACGCCACGATCAGGCCGATGCCCAGAACGGAACCGGGGATGACGTAGGGGAACATGATCAGCGTGTCGATCAGGCTGGCGATCTTGCCCTTCTTCCGGACGAGAACATAGGACACCAGAATGCCAATGAAGATGATGAACACGATGGCCACGATGGAGAACACATAGGTGTTGCGGATGTTCCGGCCAAGGCGGGACATGATGGTGCGGTAGTTGTTCAGGTTGACGCCCTTGATGACGCCGGAGAAGCTCCGCTCGATGAAGGACTGGCACACCACAACGATCTGAGGCAGGAATGCAAGACACACCACAATGTAGATGGGCAGGGAAGCGAGGAAGCGCTTGAACCCGTGGAGCTTGGTCTCCTGAGGGGGACGCAGAGAACTCATGGTGTAATTCCGCTTGTCCACCACCAGTTTCTGGAAGCTCAGCATGACCAGCGAGCAGAACACGATGATGACGGACAGCGCCGATGCCATGTAGGGGTCGGTGGCACTTTCGGACATGTATTCGTTGTACACGAGAACCGGCAGCACGGTATAGCCCTCACCCAACAGCATGGGGGTGCCGAAGTCAGCCAGACAGGTCATGAACACCATGATGCAGCCTGCCAGAATGGAGGGCAGGATAACGGGCAGCGTCACCGTCCAGATGCGCCGGATTTTGTTCATGCCCAGATTCTCGGAGGCTTCCTCCAAGGAACTGTCGATGCTGTTCATGGCGCCGGAGGTGTACAGGTAGATGTAGGGGAACAGGTGCAGGGTAAACACGAAGATGATACCGCCGCGACCATAAATTGTAGGCGCGGTCATGCCGATCTTCGCCAGCGCCCGTGCTACCAGACCGTTACGGCCCAGCAGGATGATCCAGGAATAAGCGCCGATGAAGGGAGGGCTCATCAGACTCATGATGATGAAGATGTGAAGGATCTTCTTGCCCGGAATGTTGTAGCGGGTGATCAGATAAGCGACGGGAACGCCCACCAGTGTCGTGGTAAGTACCGTGGAGAAGCACACGACCATGGAGCGAAGCAGCGTCTGATAATAGTAGGGCTTGGTGAAGAAACGCTTGAAGTTGTACAGCGTGATGCCCTCTACCTTGCTGGAAAACACGCTCTTCGTGATGATGGTGTAGAAGGGGTAGACAATGAACAGGCACATTGCCAGAATCACGAACAGCTTTGTGAAGAACCAGAAATCCGGTTTCCAGCGGGAATTAAGCCGTTTGTTCACAGGCTCAGCACCTCCTCGCTCTTGTCGTACAGACTGATGCGCATGGGGTCAAAGCTCAGGTGAACCTGCTCGCCGTCGCTGTGGATCTCGGTGGTGTCCTTGGTGTACTCGTTGACGATCAGGTTCTGGCCGTCGTTCAGCTGCACCTCGTACTCGATGAAATCGCCAAGGAAGGTGGAGAACAGGATGGTGCCGGGCATACCGCTCTCGGAGAAGAAAAGCTGCTCGGGACGGGCGGAAATTTTGCCGCTTCCTGTGTAGGCGCGGGAGACGGGGACGGTGATGTCCAGCTCGCCCTTGATGCTCACGGCGGCGTTTCCGGGAGCGGGGGCGTTCACCTCGCAGTCAAGGAAGTTGCTCACGCCGATGAAGCCCGCGACAAAGGGATTCTGGGGCTTGGCGTAGATGTCACGGGGGGTGCCGATCTGCATGATGTGGCCGTCCTTCATGACGGCGATCCGGTCGGAGATGGCGAGGGCTTCCTCCTGATCGTGGGTGACGTAGATGGTGGTGATGCCCAGACGCCGCTGCAGCTTCTTGATGACGGAGCGCATCTGCACTCTCAGCTTGGCGTCCAGATTACTCAGAGGCTCGTCCATCAGCAGAACACTTGGCTCGATAACAAAAGCTCTGGCCAGAGCCACACGCTGCTGCTGACCGCCGGACAGTTCGTTGGGCTTCCGGTCTGCCAGATGGGAGATCTGCACCAGCTCCAGCGCCTCGTCAACCTTGGGCTTGATCTCCTTGGCGGGCATCTTCCGCGCCTTGAGACCGTAGGCTACGTTCTCCCGGACGGTCAGGTGGGGGAAGATGGCGTAGTTCTGGAAGACCATGCCAATGTCGCGCTTGTGGGCGGGAACATCGTTGATCCGCTTTTCGCCAAAGTAAAAATCGCCGCCCTCGATGGAGTTAAAACCGGCGATCATCCGCAGAAGCGTGGTTTTGCCGCAGCCGGAGGGGCCAAGAAGGGTAAAGAATTCGCCCTCCTGAATGTCCAGCGAAACGCCGTTCAGCGCGGTGAAATCGCCGTAACGCTTTACGGCGTTCTGAATAATGACTTGATTGCTCATGTGGTGTCCTCCCGTATGTGTAGATATGTTGCGCGCGGTTCAAAAGTATGCCGGAGCATCCGGCACAGTTTTCAGCCGCAGGCGATACACCGCAAGGAGGCACCCTGGAGGGTGCCTCCCGCAGTAAAGCATAAGTTGAGAAATTAACCTGCGACCAGGTCGTTGAACTGCTCCTTGATTTCATCTCTGTGGGAAGCAGCGTAGCTGAAGTCGTAGTTGCCCACGTGGCAGTCTTCCAGAGAGCACAGACCCTTGGGGGTGATGTCGGAACGGACGGGGCGGCGGGCCCAGTCGGCGTTCTGAGCGGTCTGGCACTCGGCGCTGGTGACGAAGTCGATGAACAGCTTGGCGTTCTCCTCGTTGGGGCAGTCCTTAATCAGGGCAACACCGTCGGGAACGGCGGAGTTCTGCTCAGGATACACAAAGCCGATGTCGGGGTTGTCGGCGTACAGAACGGCGGACTTCTCGATGGTCACGCCCAGAGCGTACTCACCGGAAGCAACCAGCTTGTGGCAGTTGCCGGAGGAGTCCTGCAGCTTGCCGTCCAGGTTGGCGATGAACTTACCAACCAGATCCCAGCCTTCCTCGATGGTGGGCTGGCTGAACAGCATGGTGCAAAGCTGGGTGTAGGCGGAGCCGGACTTGGAGGGAGAGCAGTAAGCGATCTTGCCCTTCAGGTTCTCGTTGCACAGGCCTTCCCAGGTGGTGGGGACGTCGGCCTCGTCCAGCATGGTCTTGTTGTAGATAAAGACCATGGGCAGGGGGGACTCACCGATCCAGTAGCCGTCGGCATCCTTGTAGGCATCGCCGATGAACTCGTCGTTGGCGCAGACATAGGGCTGGAAGTAGTCGTTGTAAGCAGCCAGAGTGTCAGCTCCGCCGCCCCACAGCACGTCGCCCTGGGGATTGGCGGCCTCAGCGACGATACGCTGGCACAGCTCACCGGTACCGGCAGCGATGACTTCCACATCGATGTTGGGGTACTTGGCCTCGAACTGGGCAACGCCCGCGTTCAGAGGATCGGCATCATGGGGAGAGTAGACGACCAGCTTGCCGGTGTAGTCCTCGGGGGCCTTCTCGGCGGGAGCGGCCTCGGTTGCCGGGGCGGCTTCGGTCTCGGTCTTGGGAGCGGCGGCGGTGGTCTCAGGAGCGGTGTCCTTACCGCAGGCGCACAGCGCGAAGACCATGCTTAGAACCAAAAGCAGTGCAAAAACCTTTTTCATCATTGTTCCTCCAGTTAAATGTATTTCAGCGGGGTCAGCGCGTTCCGCGCGGACGCCCTCCTCACAGGACGAATTGTAGCACATGTTCCGTGATTTTGCAATAAAAAAATAGTTACAATCCGGAAAAAATGAGCAAGTTGAACGTACGCACCAAGCAAATACCGGTCATGTGGGATATTCTGCGAAAAAAATACCGGGACTTTCTGTTGAAAGTCCCGGTATTATATCAATTTTTAGCCTTCCAGACTGACGTACTTCAAAGAGACCCAGCCGTCCTTGGTGCAGCCCCATGTGGTGTCGCCCACGGTGACCTGATAGAAGATCTTGATGACCTCGTCCGTATACAGCTTGCCCACGGAATCGTAGCCCGTGCCGGGGCCGCTGCGGATGTTCAGCTCGTCGGTGGTGACGATGCCTTCCACGGTCTTGCCCACGTCGGTGCCGTCCTGATAGACATAGCCCATGGAAATCCAGCCCTTGTCGGTGCAGCCCCAAGTGGTGTCGCCGTAGGTGAACTGCTCCAGAACCTTTACCCGGTCGCCGCTGTTGTAGGAGCCGACGGATTCATAGGTGGTGCCGGGGCCGCTGCGGATGCGCAGACCGTCGGTGGTCACGATGCCCTTGGCGGACTTGGTGCCGGTGGTGCCGTCCTGATAGACGTAGTTCAGAGAGATCCAGCCCTTGGAGATGCGGCCCCAATCGCCGCTCTTTTCCAGAATCTCCACCCGGTCGCCGTATTTCAGGCTGCCGACCCGGTCGCCGTCAGTACCGGCAGAGCTGCGGATATTCAGCTCCTGCGTGTTGACGATGCCCTTGGCCACGGTAGTGGTGCTGCCGTTGCCGGCAGTGTTGTTATTGTTGCCGGTGGTGGTCGTCGTAGTGTTGCCGCCGGTGGTAGTGCCGGTGGTGTTGACGTACTCCATCTTGATCCAGCCCTTGTCGGTGCGGCCCCAGCCGTCTTTAGTCTCGAGGATAGTTACAACGTCGCCCTTGAAGTAGGAGCCGACGATCTTGCCGGAGGCGCTGGCCTCGTCACGGACGTTCAGACTGCGGGCACTGATGACGCCCTTGGTGTTGTGAGTACCGCTATTGTTGGTGGTATTGCCCGTATTGTCGGATGGTGCGGGGGTGGTGGGCTGAGAAGCATTGGGATCGGTCTCGCTGCTGGCGGAGCCGTTCTGAGAAGAATACATCTTCACATAGTCCATGCAGATCCAGCCGCTGACAGGGGTGCTGATCATGCCCCATGTGATGTCGGCGATGGTTTCCTGACGCAGGATCTCCACCACGGTGCCGGCGTCCAGTGTGCCGGTGACGTTGGCGTCCTTGCTGGGGATGACGCGGACACTGATCTGGTTGGTGACGGTACCCATATTCTCGTTATACACGATGGGTTCCGTCGTGGTGGGGGGGACCGTCTCCTGCGTTGGAGCGGAGGTGTCCGACATATCCAGATTGAGGGAGGGAGTCGTGTTTGGCTCGGTCTCGGAGTTGTTTTTCTTACAGCCGGAGAACATACCGACTACCATAAGTACGATCAGAATCAGGCTCAAACCTTTTTTAAGCCTGCAAGCGTTGGAGAAATTCATGGCGTAACCTCACTTTCGTCTCATTTCTCTAACATATTATAGCGGGAAAGGGGGGAAGTGTCAATAGGATAAGAATTTCTTAATGTGATTTCCAGCGTTTTCCACGGTTTTGCAGGGTGAAAAGGGGTAAATGAATTCGGTAAATTTCCTGCCAAGGCTTGACAATCGTGCCTGTTCAATGGTAAAATACACGGGAATTCAATATCGCGATGAACGGAAAGAGTACCGTGCCTCGCACCCAAAGAGAGTCCGGGTCGGCGGCTGAAAGCCCGGGCGGTGTCGTGCGCGGGAAAGTGCGTCCGGGAGCGAAAGCGTCAGCAAAAAGTGATAAATGAGAGTGGAACCGCGAGCTTTGCCCGCCTCTTGTATGCAGTTACAAGGGGCGTTTTCTTTTTGCAACGGTATAAAACAAATCAGTATGCGCTACATTATAATAAATGGAGGAAAGAAATATGTATCTGTACAATTCCCTGACCCATAAAAAGGAGCTGTTCGTTCCCAACGACCCTGATCTGGTGAAAATGTACACCTGCGGCCCCACGGTGTACCATTACGCCCACATCGGCAACCTGCGCACCTACATTATGGAAGATGTGCTGGAAAAGTCCCTGCGGTATCTGGGCTACAACGTCAAGCGGGTCATGAACATCACCGACGTCGGCCATCTGGCCTCCGACGCCGATACCGGCGAGGACAAGATGCTCAAGGGCGCCCGGCGGGAGCACAAGACCGTCATGGAGATCGCGAAATACTATACCGACGCCTTTTTTGCCGACTGCGATAAGCTGAACATCAAGCGTCCCGACGTGGTGGAGCCTGCGACCAACTGCATCAGCGAGTATATCCACATGGTGCAGACCTTGCTGGACAAAGGCTGTGCCTATCTCGCCGGGGGCAACGTGTACTTTGACACCTCCACTTTGAAGCAGTATTACGTCTTCAACGACCATGACGAGGAAGATCTCGCGGTAGGCGTCCGGGAGGGCGTGGAAGAGGACACCAATAAGAAAAACAAGAACGACTTCGTTCTCTGGTTCACCAAGAGCAAGTTCGAGGATCAGGCGCTGAAATGGGACTCTCCCTGGGGCGTGGGCTATCCCGGCTGGCATATCGAATGCTCCTGCATTTCCATCAAGCATCTGGGGGAGTATCTGGACATCCATGCCGGCGGCATCGACAACGCCTTCCCTCACCACACAAATGAGATCGCCCAGTCTGAAAGCTATCTGGGTCACAAGTGGTGCAATTACTGGTTCCATGTCCACCATCTGAATACGAACAACGGTAAAATGAGCAAATCAAAAGGGGAATTTCTCACCGTGAGCCTGTTGAAGCAGAAGGGCTACGACCCAATGGCCTACCGGCTGTTCTGCCTGCAGAGCCACTATCGCCGGAATCTGGTATTCAGCTGGGAAAATCTGGATAACGCCGTCGCGGCCTATGACAAGCTGATCGCCAAGATTGCCGCCCTCAAGGATGACGGCGAGATGGATGCCGACGTGTTCAACAAGCTGAAAGAGCGCTTTGTGGGCGCGCTGAACGGCGACCTCAACACCTCCGTGGCTGTCACCGCCCTGTACGATGTGCTGAAGGCCAAATGCAATGACGCCACCAAGCTGGCGGCCATTGCCGACTTCGATCAGGTGCTGTCCCTGAATCTGCTGTCCGCCGCCAAGACGCTGCGGGAGAAGCAGACGCAGGAGGAGCAGGCATCCGCCGACCCGGAGATCGACGCGCTGGTCGCCGCCAGAACCGAAGCGAAGAAAGCGAAGAACTTCGCTGAGGCGGACCGCATCCGGGACGAGCTGAAAGCCCGGGGCATTGAGATCATCGATACGCCTCAGGGCGCGAAGTGGAGAAAAGTATGAAGCTGCTGATTCTGGACGGCAACAGTGTCATTAACCGCGCCTATTTCGGCGTCAAGCCCCTGACCACACGGGACGGGCTGTACACCCACGCCATCTACGGATTCCTCAACATTCTGGAACGGATGGAGAAGGAGGAGCAGCCCGAGGCGGTGTGCGTTGCCTTTGATCTCCACGGCCCCACCTTCCGGCACTTAAAATACGACGGCTACAAGGCCACCCGTCATGCCATGCCAGAGGAACTGGCGCAGCAGGTGCCCATTATGAAGGACGTTCTGCGGGCGATGAATATTCCCATCTATGAGTGTCAGGGCTGGGAGGCCGATGACGTCATCGGCACCGTGGGCAAGATCTGCTCTCAGCAGGACTGGGAGTGCGTGATCGTCACCGGCGACCGGGATTCCTTGCAGCTGATCGACGGAAATGTCCACGTCAAGCTGGTGATCTCCAAGCCGGGGCAGACCACGACGACGCTGTTTGACGAAGAAAAATTCCGGGAGGAATACGGTTTCGAGCCGAAAAAGCTCATCGACCTGAAAGCCCTCATGGGGGATTCCTCCGACAATATTCCGGGCGTGGCCGGCGTCGGCCCCAAGACCGCAAAGGAGCTGCTGGCGAAATTCGGCAGTCTGGACGGGGTGTACGCCCATCTGGACGACCCCTCCATCCGCCCCAAGCTGCGGGAAAAGCTGGAAGCGGGGAAGGAGAACGCCTATCTTTCCTTCGACCTTGCCACCATCCGCCCGGAAGCGCCCATCGATTTTGCGCCGAAGGATGCCATTGTTCAGCCCTATAACCGGCTGGAGCTGTATCAGCTGTTCCAGAAACTGGAATTTGTGCGGCTGATCGACAAATACGGCCTGCGGGGCGCGGCGGCGGACGCCCCCAAACCGGAGCAGAAGGTGCAGCCCATCCCCCGGCGGGAGGATATGCCCGCCGATGTGGATACCTGCGCCGTTTACCTTGCGGGGGACGGCAGTGTGGGCCTTGCATGGGCGGAGGGCGTCTGCGCCCTGACCCCCATGGAAGCCCAGATGGGGCAGCTGTCCCTTGCCGGGAAAAATCTGATTTTCCACGACAGCAAAACCGCCATGCACCGGCTGGACGAGCTGGGGATACAGGCGGGGGAATGCGTCTTTGATACGGCGCTGGCGGCCTATGACCTGAACCCCTCGTCTTCCGACTACACCGTCTCCAAGCTGGCGACCAACTATCTGGGGCTGAGCGTGGAGGACGCCGACGCGGCGGCCTGTGCTGAGGCCGTGTGGCACCTGCGCCCGGTGCTTGCCGGGGAGCTGGAAAAGAACGGCATGGAAAGGCTTTACCGGGAGATTGAGTTTCCCCTGTGCCGGGTGCTTTACCGCATGGAAAACCGGGGCATCTGCATCGACCGGGAGCAGCTGCGGCAGTTCGGCGATATGCTTTCCCGGCGGATTTCCGACTGCGAAACGCTGATCTTCTCCTATTCCGGCGGGGAATTCAATATCAATTCCACCCGTCAGCTGGGAGAACTGCTGTTTGAGAAATTGGGACTTCCCCCGGTGAAAAAGACGAAAACCGGCTATTCCACCAATGCGGAAGTTCTGGAAAAGCTGAAAAACAAGCACCCCATCATCCCGGCCATCATGGACTACCGGATGCTGACCAAACTGAAATCCACCTACGCCGACGGCCTGATGAAGGAAATCCGGGAGGACGGGCGGATCCACACCACCTTCCAGAATCTGGTAACGGCGACGGGGCGGCTGTCCTCTACGGAACCCAATCTCCAGAATATCCCAGTCCGCACGGATTTGGGCGCGGAGATACGGAAAATGTTCATTCCCAAGCCCGGCTGCGTGCTGGTGGACGCGGACTACAGCCAAATCGAGCTGCGGGTGCTGGCGCATATTGCCGGTGACGACGCCATGCGCAAGGCTTTCTGCGACCACGTGGACATCCACACGGCTACGGCCGCGCAGGTGTTCGGCGTGCCGGTGGAGGAGGTCACGCCCTTGCAGCGCCGCCATGCCAAGGCTGTCAATTTCGGCATTGTCTATGGCATTTCCGAGTTCTCTCTGGCGGAGGATATCGGGGTTTCCCGCTATGAAGCCCGGGCGTATATCGACAATTATCTGAACAACTACCGGGGCGTGAAGGAATACATGCACAAGGTGGTGGCGGATGCACGGGAAATCGGCTACACCGAGACGCTGTACGGCCGCCGCCGGTATATTCCGGAGCTGAAAAGCAGCAATTTCAACGTCCGCAGCGGGGCGGAGCGCATTGCGCTGAACACGCCCATTCAGGGAACGGCGGCGGATTTGATCAAGCTGGCCATGATTCGGGTAGAAAACGCCCTGAACGAAAAATACCCCGACGCACAGCTGCTTTTGCAAGTTCACGACGAGCTGATCGTGGAATGCCCGGAGGGCATTGCCCAAGAGGTCGCGGCGCTGGTCAGCCGGGAGATGGAAAACGTGGCGTCTCTCAGTGTGCCGCTGACGGCGGAGGCAAAATTCGGAAAGAGCTGGTACGAGGCAAAATGAGAATTGCGCACATGACGGCGGAGCATGTCCCTCAGGTCGCGGCACTGGAAAAAGTTTGCTTTTCCGACCCGTGGAGCGAAAAAAGCGTCGCTTCCGAGCTGGAAAATCCCCTTTCCTGCTGGCTGGTGGCGCTGGACGGCGAGGCAGTGGTGGGCTACGTCGGCTCCCAGACGGTGATGGACGAGACGGATGTGATGAATATTGCTGTCCACCCGGACTTCCGGCGGCAGGGCGTCGCCCGGGCGCTGATTCTGGCGCTGATCGGGGAACTGAAGAAACGGGGAAGCCGCTGCCTGACCCTGGAGGTTCGCGCATCCAATGACCCTGCCCGCACCCTCTATGAATCGCTGGGCTTTGCCCATGTGGGAACCCGCCGGAATTACTACCAAAATCCCAAAGAAGACGCTCTCATTCTGAGAAAGGAGTGGGAAATTTGAACATTTTAGCTGTGGAGTCCTCCTGTGATGAGACCGCCGTGGCCATTGTCCGGGATGGACGGGAGGTCCTGACGGACTGCATCGCGTCTCAGGTCGATCTGCACCGCATTTATGGCGGCGTGGTGCCGGAGATCGCGTCCCGGAAGCACATTGAAGCCATCTACGGTCTGGCAGATCAGGCGCTGGCGCGGACGGGTCTATCAAGAAGCAACATCGATGCCGTGGCCGTGACCTATGCCCCCGGTCTGATCGGCGCGGTGTTGGTGGGCGTGAACTTCGCCAAGGCGGCGGCGCTGGCGCTGGGGAAACCCCTGATCCCGGTTCACCACATCCGGGGACATATCGCCGCCAATTACATCGCCTATCCTGAGCTGGAGCCGCCGTTTCTGTGTCTGGTGGTGTCCGGCGGCCACACGATGATCGTGGAGGTCAAAGACTACACGGACATGAACATACTCGGCACGACGCTGGATGACGCGGCGGGGGAATCCTTTGACAAGGTCGCCCGGGTGCTGGGGATGCCCTATCCCGGCGGCGCGGCGCTGGACAGGGCCGCAAGGCAGGGGGACGAGACAAAATACGTCCTTCCCCGAAGCAAGCCCGGTGAAAATCCCTACAATATGAGCTTTTCCGGGCTGAAAACCGCAGCTTTGAACCTGATCCACCATGCCGAACAGGTGGGGGAAGAGCTGGACATTCCCAGCCTTTGCGCCGCCTTTTCCGCGGCGGTGTCCGACACGCTGGTGCCCCGGGCGGTAATGGCGCTGGAACAGACCGGCTATCGGAAAATTGCCGTGGCGGGGGGCGTTGCCGCAAATTCCCGCATCCGCGCGGACATCCTCGCGGCGGCGGAGAAGCTGGGTGCGGAGGTTTACCTGCCGCCGCTTCACCTGTGCGGGGACAACGGCGCCATGATCGGCGCCCAGGCGTATTACGAGTACAAAGCGGGGCATGTGGCCGACATGAGCCTGAATGCCTACGCCACCAAGTCCATTCTGGGGGAAGCACTATAGAATGTGGGGGAGACGGGAAGTCTCCCCCTTTTGCATGAATATCGACGAATATACGGTGGATGCAAACCAAGTTGTAACTAAAGGTTACAAATACATTACATTTTTCGGATCATAACGGATTTTGGCGGGTGTTATGTATATCGCCTGTGGATAAAATTGTGGAAACTGTGTATAACGGTGTGAATAAACCCGGCTTATCCACCGCCGGAACGGAGAATGTTGGTTGACAAAGGAAAACCGACGTGTTATGATATGCTCACAATTGTGAGAAAGGAGGAAGTGAATATGTTGAAGAACGGCTGGAACGTTTGCGGCAGAAGACTTGCTCCGGGGGTAACTGTGCGGTAGGAATACCGGCATGGGCTGTTTGTGCGGCGCAGGCTTCGGCCTGGGCCGTTTTTCTATGCAAATGCATAGAAAAATAAGAAATGTGCCATTTCCTCGCCCCTACGGGGCAACCGGAAATGATGCACAAAAACTTCATGCATCAGCATTTGCGCATTTTCACGGTGCAGCGCACATGCATGAAGTTTTATTGCTTGAGGTAGAAAAATGAAAGAAATGCTGCATTATCTGAAGCCCTATTGGAAGGGGCTGATCGCCGCCACCGTCGCCGTGGCGATATCCACGGTCTGCGACCTGCTGCTGCCCGCCATCATGAGCGAAATCCTCAACAAGGGCGTTTATCGGGCGGATTTTGCCTACATCGTCAGATGCTGCGCCATCATGGCGGCGGTGGCGCTGGCGGGGCTGGGAACGGTGCTCTTGGGATCGAAAATTTCCAACGACGTGGTGGCGTCCTTCTGCGCCGACCTCCGCGCCGCCGTGTTCCGCAAGGTCAACCAGATGAGCTTTGAGGAATTCGGCGAGCTGGGGACGGCGGCGCTTGTGACCCGCTGTTCCCACGATGTGGAGACGGTGAGCTGGATCGCGGCGGAGCTGTCCGGCACTGTCATCATGATCCCGGTGCTGTTTTTTGGCGGCGTGGTGCTGTCCCTGCGGAAGGACGTGGCGCTGTCGCTGACCATGCTGGCCTTTGTTCCTGCGATTCTGGCAATCGTTATCTTCATCGGAAAGAAGATCGACGGCATCTGGGAAGTATCCGACAAGTTTGTAGACCGGCAGAATGAGATCATGCGGGAGCGTCTGCGGGGCATCCGGGTCATCCGGGCGTTCAACTCCGAGAAGCGGGAGCATGAGCGGGTGTCCGAAGCTACCCGTATCATGGCAAGCAGCTTCATCCGGGGCAATGTGGCCATGGGTGCCATTTCCCCGCTGGCGACCTTCCTGCTGAACGTGGCGGCGGTGCTGATCGTGTACTTAGGCGGCTGGCGGATGGAGACATCCACCGGTCTGACCGGCGGCGACATTTTTGCCATCGTCCAGTATGTGTCTCTGGTCTCTGCGGGCGTTGTCACCGGTGCGTTTGCCATTATCAGCTTCCCCCAGGCCGAAGTGGCTGCGAAGCGCATCGGGCAGGTGCTTCATGCCAAGGGCATGGCCGACCCCGTCGAGCGGCAGAATATCAAATTGTCCGGGGATATCGACTTTGACCATGTGACCTTCCGCTACGAGGGCGCGGCGGAGGCCGCCCTGAAAGACATCACCCTTTCCGTGAAAAAGGGACAGCGGGCGGCGATCATCGGCGGCACCGGTTCGGGAAAAAGCACGCTGGTGCAGCTCCTGTTGGGCTTTCGTATGCCCACCTCCGGGGAGGTTCGCATGGACGGAATGCCGACTCAGACTCTCAGCCGCCGCACCATGCGGGACAATATCAGCTGCGTGCTGCAAAACGCGACCATCTATTCCGGCACCATCCGGGACAATGTGCGCATGGGCAGGCTGGAAGCGGGGGACGTGGAGATCCGGGAAGCGCTGGAGATCGCGCAGGCCGGAGAATTCGTGAACGGCTTCTCGGATGGTATCGACCACATGATCCGCCAATCGGGCAAGAACCTGTCCGGCGGACAGAAACAGCGGCTGAGCATTGCCCGTGCGCTGCTGAAAAATGCGCCCATCTACATTTTTGACGACAGCTTTTCCGCGCTGGACTTCCTGACGGAAGCGAAGCTCCGCGCCACTCTGAACCGGAATCTTGCAGGGAAGACCCAGCTGATCATCACCCAGCGGGTGACCTCCGCCATGCACTGCGATGTGATTTTCGTCATGGACGGCGGCGCGCTGGTGGACAGCGGCACCCACGCCCAGCTGCTGGAACGGTGCGGGGTGTACCGGGAAATCTATGCGTCCCAGACGGGAGGGAACCTGAATGCGTGAAAAGAATGAACTGCTGGACGAGACCACATGGCGGATCATCCGGGAGGCAAAGGGCATCGCCGGATGGGTCGCGGTCAGCGCGGTTCTGGGGATCCTCGCGGTGCTGTGCTCCATTGCCGCGCCGGAAATTCTGGGAAACCTGATACAAAAGCTCTATGATTTCGGCCTGACCGACCGGCATACGCCCATCCGGGACAGCCTTGTCAGCGGGCTTCTTCTGCTGACAGCGGTGTACGCGGCGCAGGGCGTGTTCCGCTATCTGAATATGCAGCTGATGAACCGGACGGTGAGCCGTCACTTTACCTGTGATCTGCGAATTGCCATTTCCGACAAAATCCGGCGTCTTCCGGTGAAATACGTCGATCAGACCCCGGTGGGCGACGTACTGAACCGCATGATCGACGATGTGAGCGCCATGGGCAACTACATCCATCAGGTGTTTGACGTGATGGTGGAGGGCGTTTTCCAGATCACCATGATCGCCGTCGCCATGTTTCTGAAGAACTGGGTGCTGGCCTGCCTTGTCATCGTACTGACCCCGATCTCCCTGTGGATCTCCTCGAAAATCGCGGGCGCCAGCGGGAAATACTACGACGAGTGGTTCAAAAAATCCGGAGAGCTGACGGAGATCGTGGAGGAGAGCTTCACCAACTTCGCAACAGCCAAAGCCTACAATCTGGAAGAATACACGGTGCAGAAGCACGCCGTCGTCAACGAGCAGCTGCGCAAGGCCGTGTCCAAGGCCAACTTTACCGGCTCTATCGTGCAGCCGCTGATCAAATTTGCCAACGCCATGGCCTATATCTGCATCAACCTCATTGGCGGATGGCTGATCGTGCGCCGGGGCGTGGGCGTGGGGACTGTGGTGACCATTGTGCTGTTTGCCCGGCAGTTTGCGTCTCCTTTGGAACAGATCGCCTCGGGGTTTGCGAACCTGACCCATGTCAAAGCCTCCGCCAAGCGGGTGTTCCGGATAATGGACATGGAGGAAGAGGAGCAGCCGGAGGGAACGCTTCCGGAACCCTGCCGAGGCGAGGTCGTCTTTGACAAGGCTGCTTTCTCCTACACCAAGGACGAGCCGCTGATCGAAAATCTGAACCTCAGCGTCCATCCCGGCCAGCGTGTGGCCATCGTCGGCCCCACCGGCGCGGGAAAGACCACCATCGTCAATCTGCTGATGCGGTTCTACGACGTGGACGACGGGAAAATTCTGCTGGACGGGCAGGATATCAAGTCCCTATCCCGGGACGAGGTGCGCCGGAATTTCGGCATGGTTTTGCAGGATACATGGCTGTTCCGGGGTACCATTGCCGAGAACGTGTCCTACGGCAAGCCGGACGCCACTCGGGAGGAAATTGAGCTTGCCTGCCGGGAAGCATACTGCGACCACTTTATCCGCACTATGCCCGACGGCTACGATACCCTGATCAGCGAAGACACCACCAACCTTTCCGGCGGGCAGAAGCAGCTGCTGACCATCGCCCGTGCGCTGCTGGCAAGTCGTCCGCTGCTGATTCTGGACGAGGCCACCTCCAACGTGGACACCCGGACGGAAATACTGGTGCAGAAGGCCATGGACAAGCTGATGAAGGGGAGAACCTGCTTCGTCATCGCCCACCGGCTCAGCACCATCGTGGACGCCGACCTCATTCTGGTGCTGAATCACGGCCACATTGTGGAGCAGGGGACTCACGCTCAGCTGCTGGCGAAAAAGGGCTTCTATTACGACCTCTACACCAGCCAGTACGCGGTATAAGGAGAAGAAATGCTGTATCTTGCGCGGAGCCTTTCCCGGCTGCATTTTAGCAGCCTGATGGCAGTCTATGCAGAATCCAACCGGGAAAACGGCCGGGAATTCTGGCCGGAGGAGCCGGAAATGCGTCAAATCCAGTTGGCGGAAGAAGATTTTTACCGCTATCTGAGTCAGGTGTTTTTTAGGTCACCGGGGGCGGTTTACGCCGTCTGGGAGGAAAACGGGCGGTATGTCAGCGCCCTGCGTTTGGAACCGTACCGGGACGGGCTTTTACTGGAAGCGCTGGAGACTGCCCCGGAGCAGCGGCGAAAGGGGTTTGCCGCCGCGCTGATACGGGCGGTACAATGCTTCCTTGAGGGAAAAACGAAGCTCTATTCTCATGTGGACAAGCAAAACCTGTCCTCCCTGAAAGTCCACGAAAAATGCGGCTTCCGCCGCGTTGCGGACTTTGCCGTCTGCGTGGACGGTTCGGTGAATCAGAAAATGTACACCCTGTGTTGGGACGACAAAACCTCCGTATGACTTTGGTCATACGGAGGTTTTCCGTGATGGAGCTTGCGCACTTATACTGAACTCCAATTAAAATCTTTAAAAAAGATTTTAATTGCCTGAAGGGCATGGAGTTCATATGAGACTTGTTTTGTGATTTCTTTCCTTATAAATCACAAAACAGGCAGCGCCGTCAGGCGATGCCTTCCTGATTAAAATTAAGATTTTAATCAGGAAATAGTATTACATATTTACCACGTTCTGGGGCTTTCCTTCCAGAAAACAGCGGATGTTTTCCACAACGCAGTCCAGAAGCCGCTGGCGGCTTTCCAGCGGCGCCCATGCCATGTGGGGCGTGATGATGCAGTTGGGTGCGGTCAGAAGGGGATTGTCCGTCGTGATGGGTTCTTCGGATACTACGTCCACAGCGGCGGCGCGGAGACGGCCGCTTTTCAGCGCGGCTTTTACCGCCGCTTCGTCCACGAGACCGCCCCGGGAGGTGTTGATGAGGATGGCGCCATCCTTCATTTTGGCGAGGGTGTCGGCATTGATGAGCTTTGCCGTCGCCGGGGTGAGGGGACAGTGGAGGGAGACAAAATCCGACTGGGCGAGCAGGGTGTCCAAATCGACGTACCGCGCCAGTGCTTCCCCTTCGGGACGGCGGGTGCGGCTGTAGGAAAGAACATTCATGCCAAAGGCGCGGGCGATGTTCGCCACGGCCTGACCGATGCGCCCGAAGCCGACAATGCCCAGCGTCTTCCCGGCCAACTCCATCTGCGGGGTGTCCCAGAAGCAGAAGGAACCGCAGCTTTCCCACCGACCCGCATGTACCAGCACGTCGTGGTGTCCGACCCGGTGACACAGCTCCAGCATCAGCGCGAACGTAAACTGCGCCACGGCGGCGGTACCGTAGGTGGGGACGTTGGTCACGGGAATGCCCCGGCGGGCGCAGGCGGCACAGTCCACGGTATTGTAGCCCGTCGCCTGAACGCAGATCAGACGGATGCTGGGACAGGCATCCAGCAGCCGCTCGGTGACGGGGAGCTTGTTCACCAGCACGATCTCACTATCCGCAATGCGGGCAATGGCTTCGTCCTCGGTGTCCGTGCGGTCGTAAATGGTCAGTTCGCCGAACTGGCGAAGAGGCTCGTAGCTCAAATCGCCGGGATTTAAGGCGTAACCGTCGAGAATGACGATCTTCATGGCAATTCCTCCTTGCAAAACAGGCGTATTTTTGATAGGATAGGGAAAACGCTTTTGTGGGGTGCGCGATGGAAATTCTGTATCAGAACGCTAATATTCTGGTCTGCATCAAGCCGGCGAGAGTCCTCTCCACCGACGAGCCGGGGGGACTGCCGGAGCTGGTGCGGGAAGCTCTGGGCGACCCCAAGGCCGACGTGCGCACGGTACATCGCCTTGACCGGGTGGTCAGCGGCGTGATGGTGCTGGCGAGAAACGCCCGTGCGGCGTCGGAGCTGTCCCGACAGATTCGGGAAGACCAGTTCAGCAAAGAATATCTGGCCGTCGTCCATGGCAGACCGGAAAGTCCGGAGGGGACGCTTCGTGACCTGCTGGCGCGGGACAAGGCAAGACGGATGACCTTCGTGGCGGACGCGCCGGGGAAGGGCGTGCAGGAGGCGGCGCTTTCCTACCGTGTTCTGGAATATGCGGATGGCATGTCTCTTGTGCGTGTGCGGCTTCACACCGGGCGCACTCATCAGATACGGGTGCAGTTTTCCAGCCGGGGAATGCCGCTGGTGGGGGAGCGGAAGTACGCCGTTCTGGACGACCCCTGTGAAATTGCCCTGTGGTCGGCGAAAATCGGCTTTCATCATCCGGAAACGGGGGAGTGGGCGGAGTTCTCCAAAGAGCCGCCCGCTGTGTTCCCATGGACGGAATTTGGAAAGATTATACCATAGATTTGCGGCGCTGAAAAGAGTGGAGGAAGAAAAATGACGTTAAAGCTTGTAAAATTGGAACCAAAGTACCGGCGGCACCTGAACGATATGATGTCCCAGTGGTACGCGACGGGGGAGAAGATCGTCCCTTACGCCATTCGCCGATTGGATTACCGGGACTTTGACAACTATCTTGCCAATCTGGATGTGAAGAATGAGACGGAGGGACTTGTGCCGGACTCCACATTCTTCTGCCTGGACACGGAGCAGGATATCTTCGTGGGCGCGGTGAATATCCGCCACCGGCTGAATGACAGGCTGTTGTTGGACGGCCACATCGGCGACGGTGTGCTGCCCTCCCAGCGGCGCAGGGGCGTTGCCACCCGTATGATCGCTTTGGCGCTGGAGGAATGCAAAAAGCTGGGGATCGACCGGGTGCTGATGGTCTGTGACAAGGACAACATCGGCTCGGCCAGGAGCATCCGGCGCAACGGCGGCGTCCTGGAAAACGAAGTGGAAGTGGACGGCGTGGTGGAGCAGCGCTATTGGATTGACCTGAGACGCCAGACTCACTACGATTTCTTCCAGAACCGGGAATGCGAATATTTTCCCTGCCATCAGGGCGCTGACCCGGAGACGTTCAGCTGCCTGTTCTGCTATTGCCCGCTGTACTGTCTGGGTGACAAATGCGGCGGCGCGTTCCGGTATACGGAAAGCGGCATCAAGGATTGCTCTGCCTGCTTAAGACCCCACCGCCGGGAGAACTACAATGCCATCTGCGGAAAAATGAGCGAGGTTCTGGAACTGGTCAGACGGAAATAAAATCAGCCCCGCGGCATTTCATACTATTTCCTGATTAAAATCTTTTCTAAAGATTTTAATTGGAGTTCAGTATCAAAATGCCGCGGGGCTGTATTGCATCAGGAAAGGGAGAGCGCTTCTCACGAAACCTCTCCCTTATGCGTTATTTCAGCAGATTGTCCGCCATTTGCGAGATCATGGCGTGGTCGTAAGTATCCTGACTGCACTCCCAGACGATCAGACCGGCAATGCCTTTCTGCTCGATGAAGTCCAGCTTGTCCTGTAGGGTCATGGGGGTCTCGTAAGAGATGTACCAGCAGTAATACGGGGACTTTTCGTCGTCGTTGTACAGATACGCACCACGGTTGAAGGCATCGTAGCCGTAATGCCAGCCGGTGCCGCCATTATCGAAGGATTCGCCCATGACAGGCTTGCCGTCCACCCACTTGGTGGTGTAGCCGCTGACGGCCTCGGCTTCCCACGCTTTCAGCATCTCCTGCGTGATCTCCACGTCAGAGGGGGCCTTAGATTCCACAGAAACGCCCACGGGGTTGCTGCCGGAGGGCGGGGTGAACATTTTCAGGTCGGTGCCGTACATGGGGCTTCCAATACAGATCTTGCGCAGCTCCACGCCGTAGCCAAGATTCATGACGGTGACGGCGTCCTTCGCGTGCTGCAGTTTGCTGGCGTGGCCGGTGATCTTATCCCATGTGCCCGCCATGTCATAGGTCATGATGTTCACAAAATCCATGTAGGGAGACACGAGACGCCAGTTCTGCATGGGCAGCGTCCAGCCGGTGGAGGCGGAGGCGCAGGCGGTGAGCCGCTTCACGCCGGGGCCGTAGGCGTCGTCCATGGCCTGACGGAGTTGCTGGGCAAGGGCGGCAAAGTTGGCGCTGTCCTCCTCGGGCGTACCCCAGATGGGACAGCCCTGATCTTCTTCGCTTTCAGGCAGGCGCGCGCCGTCCTTACTGCCGCCGAAGTATTCCCAGTCAATGTCGAAGCCGTCCACCCATGGGTATTCCTCCAGAATGTTCAGACAGCTCTCCACGAAGGAGGTGCGGCCCTCGGGGGTGTAGGCCATTTCGGAGAAATAGCCGCAGCGGGTCCAGCCGCCGATGGAGATCAGAATTTTGACATCCGGGTACTGCTCGGAATAATACTGATACTGGGCAAAGTGGTTCCGGGGCAGGCCGGGCGCCATCCGGCTCGGCTCGTCGTTGTCAAAATCCGCCTTGGGGAGGGTGGACGCCACGCGGAAGCTGGTTCGGGGTTCCCCGGACGCCGCCAGCCGGTCCCATGAGGTCTCCGTGGAGCCGTCGGCGGGTTCTACCGCCCAGAAAGCGTGGTTGATGCAGGTGACCTTATCCCATGGAATGCTGCACACCTCCGCGCCTTCCTCGGCGGTTTTGGTGTCCAGATACCAGTTGGCGAAGTAGACGATGACCTCTTTTTCCTCCGCCACCGGCGAAATGGTCTCCGCCGGCTCGGTTTCAGTGGGGACAGTCGTTTCGGAAGCGGTGGGGGCTGTGGTTTCCTGCGGGGCAGAACTGCACGCCGTCAGCAGACACAGGCAGACAAGCAGCAGAGCAAGAATCGTTCTTCGCATGGTAAAGTCCTCCTTGTATTGGCGGTACGGTAAAATACCAGATGCTGCCATTATACCATGGGGGTACTCATTATACGATGGATTTCGGCGGCAATTCTTGTTGCTGCTTGGCGTGTAGATGACAAGAATAGTAAAATCCGCGTACCCCCGGCAAGGGGTACGCGGAAATAAACGCTTGTGATGTTATTCGACGGGAGCAGGTTCCTGAAGCTTCCTCAGTTCTTCTTCCTCCAGAACCCGGTAGGCAACCTTGCCGACCAGCGTCTTGGGCAGCTCGTCCCGGAATTCGATATCGTAGGGCATGGCGTATTTGGCCACGTACTTCCGACAATACTCCATAATGGCGTGCTTGGTTTCGTCGTTCTTTTCCACGCCGGGAACCAGCTTGACGAAGGCTTTGACCTTCTGCATCTTGTAGGAATCCGGCACGCCGATGACGCAGCTCATCTGCACGAATTCGTGGGCGTCCAGAATGTTCTCAATCTGGGCGGGGTAGACGTTGTAGCCGGAGGTGACGATCATCCGCTTGGCTCTGCCGCGGAAATACACGAAGCCCTCGCTGTCCATGGTGCCAAGGTCGCCGGTGCAAACCCAAGTCAGGCCGTCGGCGTGGTGCTGCAAGGTTTTTGCGGTTTCCTCCGGATGGTGCATGTACTCCTTCATCACCGTGGGGCCTGCCAGAAGAATTTCACCTTCTTCACCGTAGGGAAGCTCCTCCTCGGTGCCGGGCCTCACGATCTTGATGTAGGTATCGGGGAAGGGAAGACCGATGCTGCCCTCCTTGTGCATGTGGCTGGGGGTCAGGCAGCAGGCGGTGACGGTCTCGGTGGTGCCGTAGCCCTCCCGCACCTGAATGGAGGCTTTGTGGTCGTACAGGAACTTGTCCAGCTTCTTTTTCAGCTCGACGGACAGGGAATCGCCGCCGGAAAAAACGCCCTTCAGGCAGCTGAGGTCAGCGCCCTCCATATCCGGCAGACGGAGCAGCGCTTCATACAGGGTGGGAACGCCCGCGACGAAGTTGCAGCGCTGCTTGACCAGATCTTTGGCGTAGCTCTTGGGGGTGAACCGGGGAACCAGAATGCACCGGCCGCCCTGGGTCAGCATGGTGTGGATGCACACGCCCAGACCGAAGCCATGGAAAATGGGCATGGCGGCCAGCATCTTGTCCCCGGGACGGAACATGGGGTTGGCGGCGATGACCTGCTGCCCCAGTGCGTTAAAGTTCTTGTTGGTCAGGACGATGCCCTTGGTGGTGCCGGTGGTGCCGCCGGAGTAGAGGATGACGGCGGGGTCGTCGCCGGTGCGCTTGACGGAGTAAT
>OKSB01000359.1_pt1 | contig 51578 bp, 49 predicted proteins | sample 1601171 | NCBI WGS metagenome assembly OKSB01 (sample SAMEA3541496, study PRJEB24748) | human gut metagenome | biome: human gut; feature: human-associated habitat; material: faeces | place: China | collected 2012 | reverse complement strand
GCAAAATACATTTTCCTCCGTCCATAACTGCGATTTCGTCCTGTGTCATCAACTCCTTTCCCAATTTCTGATAATTGAGGCCATGAGAAACCTGCGTGCCGCGATTTTCGGAAGTGTTGAAACTGTCGATTGTTTCACGTCCCAAGTTCTCCGAAATATCCTTTGCATTTTTCCCGCGCCCTCCCAAAAACAAGGTGCTGTCGGCATTGTCAAGTATGATTTCTGCCGCGTCCTTGTAAATGGCTTTTAGCTGGCTCTGCGATTGCAGAATGATAGAAGCCGAGATTTCCCGGCTGCGGATTGTGGCAATCAATTTTTCAAACTGCGGGATTTGTCCAATGTTTGCAAACTCGTCTAACAGGCAGCGAACATGAACCGGCAGCTTGCCGCCGTATTCGTCGTCGGCCTTGTCGCACAAGAGATTAAATAACTGCGATTGCAGCATAGCGATAACAAAATTAAACGTGCTGTCCGTATCGCTCATAATCAAAAACAAAGCTGTTTTTCTGTCGCCTAACGTGTCAAGTTCTAATTCGTCGTAGGACATAAGATCGCGCAATTCCTTTATATCAAAAGGAGCGAGCCTCGCACCGCAAGAAATGAGGATTGATTTTGCGGTTTTGCCCGCCGCCAATTTATATTTTCGGTACTGCTTCACCGCGAAATGGTCGGGGTCGCGTTCTTCCAAGTCGGCAAACAGCAAATCGACGGGGCTTTGATATTCCTCGTCGTCCTCGCGGGCTTCGCTGGCGTTGATAAGTTCCAACAGGGTAATAAAGTTCATTTCCTCGGCGGGGGCTTCGTACCAGATGTAGCCCACCAACGCGCAATACAAAAGCCGTTCTGCCTTTACCCAAAAATCCTCCGCGCTTTTTTCTCCCTCACCTTTGGTATTCGCTATCAACGTATTTACCAGCTTCAAAATATCTTTCTCGCTGCGGATATACACAAAGGGGTTGTAGTGCATAGATTTTTTGAAGTTAATCGTATTCAGTACCTTAATGCGGTAGCCCGCCCGTTGCAGCAGCTTCCCGCACTCAATCAAAACCGTACCTTTCGGGTCGGTTAAGACGTAAGAGGAATGAAGCTGCATTAGATTAGGTTTGACAAAAAATCTTGTTTTTCCGCTGCCGCTGCCGCCGATCACGACGACGTTCTTATTTCTCGCGTACTTCGGCTGCTTCGGGCGGCTGTTCATGGTAAGCCGTTCCGTCTGCGTCAAAATGATGTTGTTTTGGAAATCCGGGTCTATGTAGGGCTTTATATCTTCGGCGTTTCCCCATCGGGCAGAGCCGTACTCCGCGCCCTTGCGGTATTTCTTCGCGTTTTTCCCTTTGACATAGACTATCAAGCGGATAATCACCGCACCGACAATGCCGACAAGCAAATCCAACGGGTAAACGCTCGGCAAGGCGTTTTCAAAGGCTGCGGAAAATCCTTGTGTGATATTCAGTATCTTTGCAGAAATATCCGCGCCGGGGGCAAGCCGCACCGCCTGTCCGACTTTATCAAAGAGATAGACAAAGAACACATAGGGGATATTCGGAAGTATCAGCTTTTTGTAGTTGATCTGCTTCATATCTCGCGCCCCCTGTCCATTTTCTTTACCTTGTCGCGGGCGGCGTTAAGCTGCTTCGCCTTGTCCTTTGCAGCGGCAAGGGCTTTGCGGATAGAGGGCTTTTTCTCCCGGTTCAGCTTCTTTGCGGAAAACTCTTGAAACGCTGCGGTCATAACGTCCGCGTCCCGGCCTTTGAAAAACACAAGGTAACGGGTCTGCTCGCCCTTAACCTTTTTTAGCGAAAAATCTATGTTGTATTTCTTCGCCGTACTCTCAAAGGCTTTAATATTGCTGTCGGTGATCTCGATGTTGGAAACACCCGCGTTCTGCTTCATAAGCTGCCGCATGGTCTGTTTCCCATGCGCGGGTTTGCTTTTCTGCTCCAAAAACTTTTGGATTGCTTTCTGTAACGCCTGTTCGGTAAGCCGCGCCGCGCCTTTTCCCACTTTGACGTATAGGGCAATCGTTTTTTGGGTTACTTCCTCCTGCAAGGTATCAACTCCTTTCCCGGTAAAGTGCGGCTATGCTCATTCGCCGCCGTATAAGTCGTGATTGACAAGGGCGGTATAGTAGCTGTCAATGGTACTCGGCGCGTTGAACAGCACCGCTTTTAGATACTGCTTGATGTTGCGCACTTTGGTTGTGTTCTCCCTCATGCAATCCAAAACAAACTCAATATGGCTGCTGTTCAGCTTCAAAAACTTGGATTTCACCAATTCGGCGGGGTAGTCGTCCCCGGCAATACGGATTGTCTTTCGGGCTGTGCAGACGGTTTCCAGCATAAGGTCAACAATCTCGTCCAAACGGTCTTTGTCAATTTTGCAGTTTTGAATGAGATGGTCGTATTCGATATTGTCCTTGATAATCTCCCTGTAAATCTCTACTGCGCTATTGCTTTTCGCTTCCGTTCTTTTCCTTTCCGGCGGCGTAGCCGCTTCGCCATGCGCAAAGGGCAAGGGGTTTAGGGAATGGAAAGGAATGGAATCGGTACTTGATAAATCAGTAATTGATTGTTCTTTACTTAATATATCTTTATTTAATTGCGTTGGATTTTCCAACGTAGGTTTTTCCTGCGTAGGTTTTTCCAACGTTGGATTATCCAATGTTGGATTTTCCAATGTAGGTAAATCCAATATAGGCGGCTGTCCGCCGCTGGTAGCTGCTTCCGGCTCTCGCGGCTGCGGCTGCTCGTATATGACGTAATCTGCGCCCCGCAAGCGTCCCTTTTCGTCGCGCTCCCGGCTGCGCACGATATATCCGGCTTTTTCGAGTTCCTTTACCGCTTCGCGGATTGCGTCGATCTTCTCCCGGTTGATATGGGATAAGCCCGCAAGGGTATAATCCCAATCTTCGGGCAGCGAAAGCATTTGCGACAACAAGCCCTTTGCCTTTAAGGACAATTCCTTGTTTCGCAAGTGGTGGTTGCTCATAACGGTATATCCCGTATTTCGCTCCACTCTGAAAACTGCCATATTTCCTCACTTCCTCTCTTGGTATGCGTGGACAATTAGAAAGCCGTTTTCGGCTGTTTTGGTATTGCAATATGCCCTTTGCCGTTTTCGCGTCTGCAAAGCCGCATGGCACAAGGGCTTTTGCCCGTCTATTTGTCCATGCTGGCGTGCGTTTTCCGCGTCCTTTTGCCGGGGCAATAGGGACACTCTTTGAAAACGCAAAACTCATATTTCCACCCGGGGCGGTAGAAACGGCAAGTGCCGCAATCTTCATCATCTCCGGCACAACCGGATTGATAGCGGTCAAATCCCGGCTTCTGCTGCATGAGCAATTCAAACGCCCGCTGCTTGCCCTTTGTGAAATACATTCCGGCTGCACCTCCTTTCCTGCGGGCATAAAAAAACGGCGTTACTTTCTCCCCCAAAGGGGTTAAGGTAACGCCGTTTGTGTGCGTATTCAGTTTTTAACACATTCCCTGTCTATCCGCTGTCCGCAAAACCATTGATTTTATTAGCTTTTTGCCGCTATCGCTATCACACCTCATTATTTGTCCGCCCGGAGTTTTCAAGAATGATGAATGATATTCGAGATGGAAAGATAGACTGCGTGATAGTTAAGGACCTTTCCAGGCTTGGGCGAAACCTGATTGAAACCGGCGAATATATTGAAATGGTGTTTCCTGTCCTTGGCGTTCGCTTTATTGCAATTACAGACAGATTCGATTCAAAGACGATGCAGGTCGATATCGGCGTACAGATCAAGAATATGACGAATGAAATGTATGCAAAAGACGCCTCTCAAAAAATCTGTTCCGTAATGCGATCAATTCAAGAGCAAGGGAAATTTGCAGGCAGCAGGGCGCCCTATGGTTATGTAAGAGATCCACGGGATAAGCATATGCTGTTAGCCGATGATGAAACCGCACCGATTGTCAGGGAAATGTTTGAAATGGTTGCAGATGGTGCTACATTGCATTATGTTGCAACTACTTTGAACGAGCGAGGTGTTGCTTCGCCAGGCAGGCGTTTGTACGAAACCGGCGTTTCAAAAAAAGATAAGTATAAGAATTCCATATGGTATATGCAGACCGTTCGCAGGATCTTACAGGATAGAATATATCTTGGCTGGATGGTTAGCGGCAAGTATGCTTCTGAATTCTATATTACCGGTCAAAAAGGAAGTAAAGCCGTACCGCCGGAAGAATGGATTATCACAAAAGGCACTCACGAGCCTATTGTGACAGAGGAATTATTTAATCGGGTCCAGGAGTATTTTGCTAAAAATAAGGAGCACGCCCTGGCTACGAAGTATGATCACAAAAGCAAGCGTGAGAGTATGTTCCGGGGGCATTTGTTCTGTGGTGAATGCGGAAAAGCTATGCACATCCGTCGGAAAGTAAATCACGGAAGAGAAAGTTACTGGTATTGCTGTATGATTCACGAACACTACAACAGCCAGTATTGCAGTAAAAAGGCTGTTAAAAGTGAGCAGCTGGAATCAATGGTTCACACACTGATCCAAAATCAGATGGCTCTGTACTTAGATGCCAAAAGTATCATTGCGGAGCTCAACAAGAAAAATACCAGCCAAGTCCGCTATAAAGTGTACAAAGAACAGATTAACAACCTGCAGCGGCAGATTGACCGCTATATGGAACTGAAAGCGGCTTTATACGAAGATTATGCGGAAGGCACGATTACCGCAGAAGACTATGTGGCTATGGGACAAGAATATGCACAAAAAGCTGATGAATTGCGGATCTTCCTTTCAGAAATAAAAAAGGAATCCCGCAAATATGATCCGGAATACATGGGCGGTGAACATTGGGCAAAACTTGTTGCCGACTTTAAGGATCAAAAAACTTTGGACAGAAAGATGGTCGAAGCATTTGTAAACAAGCTGACGCTCTATAACGATGGTCGAGCAGAAATTGAATTCAATTTCCGCGATGAATTGGAAGAAGTTTTGCTTTGGGCAGCAATGCGAAAAAAGGAGGTGAACAAATATGCCGGATAAGACGCTCGCATTCTATATCCGTCTGTCAATGGAAGACGGAGACCTAAAAGGGTCGGCAGACAAAAAGGAAAGCAATAGTATTACCAACCAAAGAAAATTGTTGGTGAACTATTATGAGAGCCATCCGGATCTAAAGATATACCGGATTATTGAGTTTTGTGATGATGGTTTCAGCGGCACAAACTTTGATCGCCCGCAATTCACGAGAATGATTAAAATGCTGCGTAACCGAGAAATTGATGCGGTTATGGTAAAAGACCTTTCACGGTTCGGACGAGACCATTTAGAGGTCGGCGGGTACTTGGAATTATTGTTCCCCCTGTTCGGAACACGCTTTATTTCCGTCAATGATAATTTCGATACGAACGATTATGTCGGGACGACCGGCGGTCTGGAACTGGCAATCCGGAACCTCGTCAATGGAATGTATAGTAAGGATCTTTCACTGAAAATACGAAGTGCAAATCAGGCTCGGAGAAAGCAGGGATTTTACCATTCCTGCGGTCATGCCTTTTACGGATATCAACTTGCCCCAAATGATAAGCGTAAGTTGATTGTGGATGAGAATGTCCGGCAAGTAGTTGTCAGAATATTTGATTTGTGTATCGCAGGGCAAAGTACCAAAAGCATAGCTCAGCACCTAAACGATCAAAAGATTCCATCGCCGCGACAGTACAAACTTCAAAATGGAATGTTCTATAACGGAAGAGTGGTTGATGGGGAGAGTATTTGGCTTGCTTCCACGATCCGTAAAATTCTCAGTGATGAAAGATATACGGGAAAGATGATTTCCAATACACGAGAGATGGTGGGAATACGAACCAATAAAAGCCGGGCCCTTCCTCGTGAGCAGTGGATTGTCGTGGAAAATACTCATGAGGCGATTATTTCAGAAGAAAAGTTTCAGGCAGCCGCTGTCTCGCTGGCTTCTCGAATCAAAACGGTTAATATGAATACTTCCGGTAACAGAGCCGGCAATTTATTTGTTTGCGGTTATTGTGGAAGGAAGCTGCAGAAAGCACCTGCGATTGATACACACCTATTTTGTTTGAAGGCTTCCAGTCAAAACCAAGCAGAATGTGCCGCTATCCACGAAAGTATGGAAGTACTCCAGGACAAGACGCTGAGTGTTGTGCAGGCAATCGCACGAATTCTGCTGGACAAGTCTAAGTTTGTGAAAAAATATGATGTCACAGAACAGGCGCAGCTTGAAAGGCTGATCGCAGATATGGAACGAAGGCGCAGGCAAATTGCGAATGGAAAAAGTTCATTATATGAGGAGTATAGAAATGGGCATATAAGCAGAGAACGCTTCGTCAAAATTCAGTCTGATAATAAAGCTGAAGACGAAAGGCTTCAACAGAAAATCGCAGAAAAGAATGTGGTATTAAATGAGTGTATTCAAAAACAAAAAGCACTTGCTCTTGCAGGGCAGGATGCGGAACAGATTCAGGCTTTGACCGAGTATCGCCCTGAGGTGATAAGCCGACTGATAGATAAAGTACGAGTATTTGAAGGTGGGCGAATTGAGATTGGACTAAAAAGCAAGTATCTGACAGATATAATCGGAGAATGTATTCCGGGGCTTGCTTCGTAATATAGAAAAAAGAGTTCCTGCCGGATTTCGACAGGAAAATAAAAAAATCTTTTAGGGTTTACTTGACACAAGCAGAAGGCCCCGTACTGGGAGTAGGTCCCAAGATATTCAGCGTAGCCGGCCCTGTTCTCGTATGTGGCATAACCAGCGCTGTTATAGTAGGTATCATATATTGGATAATAGGAATGTTTTAGTAATTGATCCTGCGCCCAGCCAGAGACGGCGCAGAGAATGGAGCGGATATGTCATATAAAAAGATAGGAAAACAGACGGTAAGGTTCTCAGAGAAACCCTGTATCACCGGACGTGGAAATGTAGTAGGAGAAAAGGAAGGCCAGGGACCTTTGGGAAAATGTTTCGATCTGGTGCTCGATGATGATATGTATGGTGAAAAGTCGTGGGAGATGGCCGAAAGCAAGATGCTAAAAGAAGCCATGGAAAGAGCCGTAACCAGATCGGGACTTGATACTTCGCAGATAGACGCCATGCTGAGCGGGGATCTGCTCAATCAGCTCATGTCGTCATCATTTACGGCAAGAGATATGCATATACCTTTCTTAGGACTCTACGGCGCATGTTCTACGATGACTGAGTCGCTGCTGCTTGGATGTATGCTTATAGACGGCGGTTTTGCTAAAAATGTTCTGGTAGGAGCCTCCAGCCACTTCTGTACAGCAGAAAGACAATTCAGGATGCCTGTAGAACATGGAAATCAACGCCCTCCGTCAGCTCAGTGGACGGCGACTGCGGCCGGAGCTGCAGTGATCTCCTGCAAAGATTCTCTGGATCCGAGAAAGAAGACTATAATAAGAGCCGAATCGGCTACTATAGGAAAAGTGATAGACGCAGGCATAAAGGATGCAAATCAGATGGGGGCGGCCATGGTACCGGCAGCCGTCGACACTCTGCTCAATCATCTGGAGGATACTAAAAGAAGCATAGAGTATTATGACCTGGTGGCTACGGGAGACCTGGGTTTCATAGGAAAAGATATAATGATGGATTTGCTGGGCGATGCCGGACTTCCCAAAAAAGAAGTCTTCGAACATTATGACGATTGCGGCACCATGCTGTTTACTAAAGAACAGGATGTACATGCGGGAGGAAGCGGATGCGGATGTTCGGCCAGCGTGTTTACGGGACACCTGCTTCAGCAGATGGAACAGGGGAAGATTAAAAAACTTCTGCTCATGTCTACAGGAGCATTGCTCTCGACGATTTCTCCTTTTCAGGGCGAAAGCATACCGGGTATCGCCCATGCAGTTTCTTTGGAGGTGGAATAGATGGAATATTTATGGGCATTTTTAATAGGAGGAGTATTTTGTATCATAGGACAGATACTCATGGATACCACTACGCTTACTGCTCCGAGGATATTAGTGATATTCGTGGTATTTGGAGTGGTTTTACAGGCGGTGGGGCTTTATGAACCTATAGCAGATTTTGCAAAGACGGGAGCCACAGTACCACTTCCCGGATTTGGTTACAGTCTGGCCAAGGGGGCCATGGAGGGAGCGCGTGAAGGTTTTCTCGGAGCTATCACCGGACCTCTTGAGGCTACTGCGGCAGGCATAGGCGTGGCTCTTGCTTTTGGCTATATAGTTGCGCTGATCTTCAATCCAAAGTCACCGAAGAGGTAAAAAAGAATAGATCATGATTGACGTTTATGGAAAATTATGGTATATTTTACCTTGAAAGGTGGTAAAATATGGAAAGAGATATCGTGTATATACTTGCAGTTTTAAATTTAACGATAGCTTTTCACCTCATTTATTTTAACAGATCTCCCTTTTCGGGAAGAAAGAAAAAGAATAAATAGTGTGAAGATAACGATGCGAAATTATCGTATTCGTTATTTGATATACAGGGGGCCGCATGCTATAAGCGGCCCTTTTATATTATGAGGCAGATAAACCGCCCGTTTTACGAGTGTCGTCGATTGGCGCTTTAGGGTGACTTGAGTAACGTTAATTTGGAATACCCAAGGGAACTGGATTATCGGGCTGCCTGGTTGTCAGGCAGCCGGCTTATCAGCCTGTCGAGGATACCTGATGAGTTCCTCTAAGCAAAATGAATGGGTACAGCTTTCCCCTTATATTGCGCTTTTACGTTATAAACATTTACAAAGGTATATTAATATGGTAAAATATAGGGCAATACAAGAGAAAAGGGAGACCGATAATGGGAAGAATTGAACGGAAACAGCAAGCTGCAGCCGATAAGAAGACTCCGAAAAAAAGGAAAAAGCGGCAAAGCTTTAAAAGTTGGTTCAAGGGATTAAAGACGTGGAAAAAGGTCTTGCTGATAGGAGGGGCTACGCTGATAGTACTTCTTTTAACGGCAGCCATAATAGTATATAGTTATTTCAGCGATATCTTCGATGAAATACATGAGGAAACACCGGAAGATTATGATCTTTCTCTGGTGGATGTAGACGGATATTACAACATACTGCTTCTCGGGGTAGACAGCAGGGATATGGACAATCTCAAGGGGACCCGAAGCGACGCTATAATGATCGTCAGTATCAATAAAGATACTAACGATGTGAAGATATTATCCGTATACAGAGATACCTTCCTTAAAATGGGAGACACCTCTTCTTATGACAAGATAACGCATGCCTGCGCCAAGGGCGGACCCGAGATGACCATGAAGACTCTCAACCAGGCGATGGATCTGAATATCAGCAATTATGTGGTTGTGAACTTTAAGGCAGTAGCCGACCTGGTAGACGCCGTGGGAGGCATAGAAGTAGACGTTCAGGATTATGAGATACAACAACTCAATAAATATACAAAAGAGACCGCTGAGAATATAGGTACTAAGAAATACAACCTTGTAAAATCAGCAGGAGTACAAACGCTTGAGGGAGTACAGGCTGTTTCCTACGGAAGGATAAGAAAAGGCGTAGGAGATGATTTTAAGCGGACCGAGAGAATGCGTACAGTCATGACTCTCGTGACGGATAAGATGAAGGATATGTCTTTTAAGGAGATAAAGAAAATCATCAAGATGATGACGCCTCAAATCCAGACTAATTTGTCTAAAAGTAATATTCTGGGACTTGGAATACGCCTACCTCAATACAATATAGTGGGTACCGACGGCTGGCCGTATAATGTCAGCACAGGATATATAAGCGGTGTTTCGTATGTTTTTCCGTCTAATCTGGCAGAAAATGTAAAAGAACTCCACGTGAAGTTCTTCGGACAGACAGATTATGTTCCTTCATCAAAAGTAAATACGATAAGCAGTACTATCGCGCAGAAAATCGAGGCAGAGCGAAATGCCGGAAATATTGAAAACGAGGAAAACGTGACAGTTGACACCTCTCAGCAGAATCAGAGCAAGCCGCCGGCCGAAAATTCAGGAGGCGGTAGCAGCGGAGGAGGAGGCCAGGGCGGCTCGGGAAGCGGCACCGGCGGATCTGAAGGCGAACCTGGAGATTCAGGCAGTACCGGAGGCGATTCGGGAGATTCCGGAGGTGATTCCGGCGACTCGGGCAACACAGGAGGCGATTCCGGCGGCGAGTCAGGGGGCGATTCTGGCAACACGGGAGGCGAGACTGCCGGAGAAAATTCTTCGCAAGCGTCTCCTAAGGTGGCTTACGGTCATAAACGCGCGGCATAATCCATGTATAAAACGGCTGAAACGATCAAGTTAATTTATAAAAAAAGAGAAGGTGGCCTATAGTCTGTTAGAGACTTGAGCCACCTTTTTTATAATATCAATCCTTTATATCGATGATAGGTTTCTGACTTTTTTCTTTCTCCTTTTCTTTTTCCAAAAGATTGACTGCTTTTTCGATGAGCATACCTTTGGAAAACGGAGACAGCCTCCTGTAAATGTTATTGAGCTCCGTGAGCTCGTCATCCTGATATGTGTGGTTAGCGATGTAGCCAAGAAATCTTTGAGGATCGTTTTCGAAAAAGGCTGTCATATCGATTCCCAGATGAGTTGATATTATGTACAGCGCTTCTGCATCTTGGGCTCGGTTCCCAAGCTCGTAGTGAGTGTAGAGTGATCTGCTCGTTCCTATAAAGCTTGCGATTTCTGCTTGGCTTAAGCGTTTGCTGGTGCGCAGGGTCCTTAGATTTGCTGCGATTCTCATTTGTGTGTCGAGTTTCATCACGGTTCTCCTTATAATTTTTAAATTGGTTTTGGGATGGTTTTTACCCTATCTATAAATAAGTGTAAAAAAACGGGCAAAAAGTTGCATAATTTTGGTAATTTTATCAAAAAAATGAAAAATTTGTCTTTTAGTTATAAATCAGGTAACTCGCAGTAACATAATGCGTTAGAAGAAACGTTGAAAAATACACTATACAAGGAGTATAATAATTTTCGTACGAATAATATATTCCTTGGAAATCATTTTGGTATAATTCGCTGATCGCAGTAAATTTCAAAGAAGAGTGAGAAAATATTTATGAAAAGTTCAAAATTAAAAGACAGTATCTCCATAACCCATAAGAAAAGGATAGAGATATTGCTGTCGTACTATAGCGACGTACTTCATTATTTAGGCGCTTTCAACCTTACGCCTGAGGATGTTGAGGATGCGCTTCAAGATACATATATCGAAGCCTTTACGTATATAGACAAAGTGAGAGATGAATCCAAACTGAAATTTTGGCTTCTCAAGATCGCAAAGAGACAGGGACTGAAATATTTAAGCAAAAATAAGACGAAAAGCAGTAATGAACAGCCTCTGATGGAATGTATAAACTTCCCAGAGGTGGGATCATCTTATTCGTCGGACAAGCAGATAAATGACCTTATACGAAACATGAACAGGGAAAAGCTGAGGGAACTCATATCCAGGCTCAGCGATAAAGAACAGAAGGTCCTCGTACTCTATTATGATTACGGCTACAGATTAAAAGATATCGCCATTATTCTGAAAGAGAGCGACAGCAACGTCAGAAGTATATCCAGAAGATCAAAAGAGAAGCTGCGGAAGATGATAGAGAATGAGGATATAGATCTTAAGCCCTGAAATATGAGACATAACTTCTTATGGAATATATTATCCGATTTTCCCCATACTGAAGAAATATGATTTTAACGTCGTATGCTTCATAGTGGGGAAATATACGAAAGAAGAAACTCCAGCATATGATCTGTGCGTATGGCGGATATAATGAAGAGATACCGAGGGTAAAATCAGCGCCGAGACTACTGAGGCAGACTTTGAAAAAATAATGAAGGAGTCATGATATATGATGCAAAAAGATTCAGGATAGACAGATAATTATAAAAATAAAACCATAATTAAGAACATGATCCTCTTAAAATAGTGCATGAAACGAGAAGTTCTGCATTATTTTAGGGGGGTTTTTTGATTTTTCTTCAAAATTTGTCTGTAAGTAGTAACGAATAAACCATAGGTTGCTTCAACTGTAAGTTTAAACAGGATAACTTTAAAGGAGAAGCACGAGGAATTGTTTGAAACAGGCAAAGGAGAATAACATGGAAGAAAAGAATGCAGCATTAAACGAAAGAATAGACATAGCGAAGATAGGAAGAAGAATCATGGCCATGAGACTGGCTAACGGAATGACGAGAGCAGAATTGGCTGAGAAAGTGGAGAAGTCAAATCAAACCCTCGCATCTATAGAATACGGACATAAAGGAATGTCTCTTCAGACTCTCTGCTCCATATGCGACGCTCTTGAAGTGACGCCCAATTATATACTGGGATGGAGCAGGTATCCCATAGAGGGCAACGAAGAATATTCTCAGGCATGCGAGGAAATATCGGAAATGCTCAAGGCCTGCAGCCCAAGTCAGATGAAAACCATAAGCAGTATAGTCAAATTGTATGTAGACGATATAAGGAGAGGACAATCTACCGTCAAAAGGGGATGAGCGATTATCTCTCATAAAGCTTTCAGATCATCATGCTCTCCCTTGATACATACCTCCGGACGATTTTTCGGACGGAGGTTTTTGTATGGAAAGATATAGCGCGCATGGCCGGCCGCCGGCGACGGCTGTATGTGTGGGAAGTGATGATATAATGATATCGATGAAACACTAAATTAACTTGCCTTAATATATTGAAATTTATAGGAATCTGTGGTAAACTACATAGATGAAAATGTGTCTAAAAGCAGGATTTTATGATGGATTTTATTAACGGAAAGAATTTCAGAATCATAATATTGGCAGTATTAGATATGTGCTGTGCCGCCTTAGCGGCCTTCGGTGCGCTGATACTGCGTTTTGACATATCATCCATACCTGAAGGGTATTATATGGGCGCTATAAAGAGCTTACCCATATATTTTATTGCCACTATAGCCGTCATGGCAGTGTTCAAGCTGTATAACAGGGTATGGACGTATGCGTCTCTGAATGAGCTGTGGGCGATAATCAAGGCGTCGATCTTTATAGAAATAATCATAATATGCTATCACGTATTTGTCTATATACCTATGCCCAGGAGCTATTATCCGCTGACCTTTGGCATAATGACCATATTATTCTCCTGCGTCAGATTTGCCAAGGCCATAATAAAGTCTGTAGGCAATGAGCAGAATAAAAATGAGGTCACCAATAGAATAATGGTCATAGGAGCGGGCTCTGCGGCCACGGTGCTCATAAAAGAGCTTAAAGCGGCGGACGAGGGCTCTCAGGTGGTGTGCGCAGTAGACGACAATAAAAACAAAAAAAATAAATATATCATGGGAGTTCCGATTGTCGGGACGAGAGAGGATATAGAGAAAAACATAAAAAAATACGAGGTCGACGAGATCGTAATCGCCATGCCGTCAGCAGACCTTCAGACTACGAGAGAGATAATACGGGTTTGCCAAGAGACTAGAAAGCCGGTGAAAATTCTTCCGGCCGTGGCAAAGAGCCTGACGACTTCTCTCAGCAAAGAGATCAGGCCTGTCAATTATGAAGATCTACTGGGAAGAGACGCCGTCAAGGTCAACCAGAAGGGAATCGAAGAGTTTATCCGAGACAAGGTCATTCTCGTGACGGGAGGCGGTGGGTCTATAGGATCCGAGCTTTGCAGGCAGATAGTCAGATACAGCCCAAAGAAACTCCTGATATTTGATATTTATGAGAACAACGCTTATGAGATACAGATGGAATTGGAACGCCACTATCCGGAATTGAGCATTTCTACTCTCATAGGTTCTGTAAGAGATTTCGACAGAATGGAGGCTGTATTCAAGAAATACAGGCCCAACATAGTGTATCATGCGGCGGCGCATAAACACGTCCCCCTGATGGAGAAGTCTCCTAATGAGGCTATAAAAAATAACTGCCTGGGAACCCTCAATGCTGCTAAGCTGGCGGATAAGTACAAGGTTGATAACTTCGTGCTCATTTCGACGGATAAGGCAGTGAGGCCTACAAACATAATGGGCGCTACGAAGAGACTCTGCGAGATGATAGTTCAGACTTACGCCCGCAGATCGGAACACACCCGCTTTGCGGCAGTCAGATTTGGAAACGTACTTGGAAGCAACGGATCGGTGATTCCGCTGTTCCTGAAACAGATTGCAGAAGGCGGCCCGGTAACGGTCACCCATAAAGAAATAACGAGATTCTTCATGACTATACCGGAAGCGGTTTCTCTGGTTCTTCAGGCCAGCCTCTTTGCCAAGGGCGGAGAAATATTCGTTCTGGACATGGGAAAGCCTGTAAGAATTTATGAACTGGCAGAAAACCTCATACGCCTCAAAGGACTGAAGCCGGGAGTAGATATAAAAATCGACATTGTGGGACTCAGGCCGGGAGAAAAGCTCTATGAAGAAATTCTCATGGACGAGGAAGGCCTTGATAAGACAGAGAACAAGATGATCTATATAGGCAAGCCTCTGAAGCTGGACGAGACGGTCTTCTTGGACAAGCTGGACGAGCTGATAGAAGTCAGTTACGAAAACGGAAACAAGATAAAAGAACTGACAGAGGAGATTTGCGACACATATACGATTACGGATAATTAGCAATATACTGAGAGGATAAGCGCTATGGCAAATTTTTCGCCTTTTAAAGAAAAAATATGGCTCAGCACACCGACCATGCATGGCCCGGAGCTGGAATATATGATGCAGGCATACAATACCAACTGGATGTCAACGGTAGGCGCCAACATAAATGAAGTAGAGAAACTTACCTGTGAAAAAGTCGGTTGTAAGCATGCAGTAGCGCTTGCTACAGGTACATCTGCATTGCATATGGCAGTTAAACTTGCCGGAATTAAAACGGGTGAAAAAGTGTTATGTACCGACATGACCTTTGGCGCTACAGTTAATCCTGTGGCCTATGAAGGCGGCGTACCTGTATTTGTAGATTCTGAATATGATACATGGAATATGGACCCAGCTGCGCTTGAAAAGGCCTTTGAAGCGTATCCGGAAGTTAAAGTGGTTGTGCTGGCTCATTTGTACGGAACACCGGCCAAAGTGGACGAGATTCGCGCTATATGTGACAAACACGGCGCAGTTATAATCGAGGACGCCGCCGAGTCTCTTGGAGCAACATACAAAGACATTCAAACGGGAGTATTTGGCTCATATAACGCCATTTCATTTAACGGAAATAAGATAATAACCGGCTCGTCCGGAGGAATGTTGTTAACCGATGATGAAGAAGCCGCGCAAAAAGTTCGCAAGTGGTCCACACAGGCCAGAGAAAACGCTCCATGGTATCAACACGAAGAGCTGGGATACAACTATAGAATGAGCAATGTAATCGCCGGAGTGGTGAGAGGACAGTTCCCTTATCTGGAAGAACATATAGCTCAGAAAAAAGCCATTTATGAAAGATACAGAGAGGGCTTCAAAGATTTGCCGGTCGAAATGAATCCATATGACAGCGAAATTTCCAAGCCGAACTTTTGGCTGTCGTGCATGATAATCAAGCCGGAAGCCATGTGCAAGCAGGTCAGAAGCGAGTGCGAAGCACTCTATATCCCAGAGGTCTGTAAAACCTGCCCGACGGAAATTTTAGAAACCTTGGCAAAATATAATGCAGAAGGCCGCCCGATTTGGAAGCCGATGCATATGCAGCCGATATACAGAAACAATCCTTTCATTACAAGAGAAGGAGATGGCAGAGCCAAGACCAATGCATATATTGCCGGAGGAACGGCAGGTAAAGACGGTAAACCGCTTGATGTAGGAATGGACATTTTCCACAGAGGGCTATGCCTGCCAAGCGATAATAAAATGACGAAAGAACAGCAGGATATAGTTATTGAGATAGTAAAGAGCTGTTTTAAGTAAAGAAAGGGCCATATGGAGGCTAATAAGCGTAGAAGAGGAATATACGAAAGATTCATAAAGAGGGCACTCGATATGATACTGTCGGGGATTGCCATAATAATACTCAGCCCGATACTTCTAATCGTTGCAATTTTAGTAAAGACTAAGCTGGGAAGTCCGGTAATCTTCAAGCAGGAAAGACCGGGGCTGAATGAGAGAATCTTCAAGATGTATAAATTTAGAAGTATGACTGATGCCAAAGACGAAAACGGCGAACTGCTGCCTGACGAAGAAAGACTCACGTCTTTTGGAAAAAAACTCAGAAGCACAAGCCTCGACGAGCTTCCTGAATTATTCAACATATTCAAAGGCGATATGAGCATAGTCGGGCCAAGGCCGTTAATGGTTAGTTATTTGCCATTGTATAATGAATTTCAAAAACATCGGCATGATGTTAGACCGGGATTGACAGGCTTGGCTCAAATTAGCGGAAGAAATTTATTATCATGGAAAGAAAGATTTGAAAAAGATATTAGCTATGTAGAGAATATTAGTTTTACATTAGATATGAAAATTATATTTAATACAGTGAAGTCTGTAATAAAAAGAGATGGTATAAGCTCGAACACTTCTGAGACTATGGAAGATTTTATGGGAAATTGATATGAAAGAAAAGATTGTTTTAATAGGAAGCGGACAACATGCAAGAGTAGTAATTTATAATATAAAAGCACAAGGGAAATATGAAATTGCTTGCATGTTGGACTCAGATAAAAATAAGATTGGCAGAGAATATGAGGGCTACTTGATAGAGGGAACTTATGAAGAAGCACAAAGAGTGAAAGAAAAATATAAGACTAATAAGTTTTTTATCGCTTTCGGAAATATGAAGTACCGGAAAGCTGTGTTTGATCAATTTATTGGAAATAGCTGGGAGGCAGTGAACATTATTCATCCTGATGCCGTAATTTCTCCGGAGGCAAAGATTGGCCAGGGTGTATTGGTAGAGTGTGGATGCCTTATCACGCCCAATCCTGTAATAGGAAATAATGTGGTAATAAATACGGGGTCTCAAGTTAATCATGATAATTTTGTTGGAGATCATGTTTATATTGCATCGGGAGTAGTGTTATCCGGAGGGGTAACGATAGAAGAAAACACGCTCATAGATGATGGGGTGGTCATTACTTTGGGAAGGAAAGTAGGTAGTAATTGTATAATAGGCGCAGGGTCTGTTGTAACAAAGGATATATGTAATGACAGCGTGGCATATGGAGTGCCGGCAAAGATTATAAGAAATAATTGAGTGACTGAAGAATGTTTAATGGAGAATAGCAGTGAGAATTTGGATATTTAATCATTATGCGACAGATATGTATTTTGATGGCGCGGGTAGACATCAGAGCTTTGCGAAGTATTTAATAAGAGACGGCAATGAAGTTAAAATATTTTGTGCAAGCACAGTGCATAACAGCGATATAAATATCAATACAGGAGATAAAAAGTCGGTTGAAAAGATAGGTAAGGATAATGTCCCGTATATTTTTATAAAAACTAAAAATTATGTGGGAAATGGGCGTCAGCGCATACGGAATATGATAGAGTATTATTTGAAGATTTTCGGGGTTGCGAGACAAGAAATTAAACAAAGTGGGAAGCCGGATGTTATATTGGCGTCGTCTGTGCATCCGTTAGCATTAGTAGCCGGAATAAAGATTGCGAAAAAAATTGGTGTTCCATGTGTATGCGAAGTCAGAGATTTATGGCCTGAAACATTTTTGGATTTTGGATTTACAAAAAAAAATCTAATAATAAGGGCAATGTACCAATTAGAAAAATGGATATATAAGAAAGCTGATAAGATAATATTTACAATGGAAGGAGGTAAAGATTACATTGTAGAAAAAAAATGGGATTCTTGTGTCGACTTGTCAAAAGTTAATTATATAAATAATGGAATAGATTTAGAATTGTTCGAAGAAAATGCAAGTCAATGTTTTATCAATGATACAGATTTGCAGTTAAAAGCTTTTAAGGTAATATACACAGGGTCTATAAGGGCTGCAAATGGGATTTTTAACATTATTGAATGTGCAAAATTATTAGATGATAATATAAAATTTCTTATATATGGCGATGGTGAAGAAAGAGAAAAGAGTGAGAGCTATTGCATAGAGAATAAAATAGAGAATGTTATATTTAAAGGAAGGGTTAAAAAAGAAAACATACCATACATTTTGAAAAATGGCGATTTACTATTGCTAAATTACAAACAGTGCAATATTGATAGATTTGGAACTAGTCAAAATAAGCTTTTTGAGTATCTAGCAAGTGGAAAGCCTATCGTAGCAAATGTAGAGATGGGATATGATATTATTAAAAAATTTAAATGTGGAATATCAAAAGCGTTTAATAGCCCAGACGAGTATTCAAGAGCTATACAGGAAATTAAAAACAAGGATGACATGGAATATGAATTGATTTGTGATAGTGCAAAAAAAGCTGCTATGCAATATGACTATAAAAATTCAAGCAAATTATTAGAAAGTTTGTTGATGGAAACTATAGGAATTTCAAGGGGAAAGAGTTAATTATGAAAATCTTAACTGTTGTTGGTGCTAGACCGCAATTTATCAAGGCTGCAGTAATGTCTATAGCTTTAAAGGATATTCATGAAGAGGTGTTGGTTCATACTGGACAACATTATGATCACGATATGTCGGATATATTTTTCCAAGAATTGAATATACCTAAACCAGATTATAACTTGGGAATTTCAGGTGGAAGCCACGGCGATATGACTGGAAAGATGATAATATCTCTTGAAAAAGTAATGGCTGAAGAGAATCCTGATTTAGTTCTATTATATGGAGATACTAATTCAACTTTGGCGGCGGCTATCGCTGCAGCTAAATTATTTATACCAATTTGCCATATAGAGGCAGGTGTTAGAGAAGCAGGAATTAAGGAAGGCACCTTTACAAACCCGGAAGAAATCAACAGAATTGTTTCAGATAAGTTGTCAACTTTTTTAATGTGCTGTACTAAAACAGATGTCGATTCACTTAAAAAAGAAGGTATGACAGACAATGTATATTTTGTTGGAGATATAATGTTAGATGCGTTTCTATTTTATTCCCAACAAAATGAGTTAAAGCTAAACAAGAAGATATTTGACATTGATAATAATGAACTGAAACTTCCAGATAGATTTTATTATTTGACTTGTCACCGGGAAGAAAACACAAAAACAGATGAGGCTTTAAGAGAAATTATGTTTGCAATGAATGAGTTAGAATATCCGACTATTTATCCTGTACATCCAAGGAACTCATCAGACGCGATAAGGCTAAAACAAAAATACAGAATGGATAACCTGATTATTTGCAAACCTGTTGGATATTTGATGTCATTGTATTTACTATGTAATTCAGAAAAGGTAGTTACAGATTCAGGTGGACTTCAGCGGGAAGCATTTTTTGCAGAAAAGCAGTGTGTAACTATAGCCGATGATGTAGCATGGGCAGATACACTTAGAGGAAATAGGAACCAATTAGCAAAAGCAAATAAATCAGATATTTTGAAAAAACTACATGTTAAGCAGGATGTGGAACATGACTATATGCCTTTTGGTGATGGACATGCAGCAAAGAAAGTAGTTAACATTATATCGGGAATGGAGAACAAAAAATAAGGACTATGCAAATAAAAGAAATATTAAGGTTTCTAAAGTATGAAGATATAAAAATTACATTTTACGGAGAAGAAACTGATGAAATAACAGGATTCTCATCTATGTATAAGTATAAGGATAAGACGATAACATGGTGTAAAAAGCTTGAACTTTTAAGTAGAGCCGGCGCTCATGACATACAGCTTATTATATTGCCTGAAAAGGCGGATAGAGACTTCAAAAATTATATTATAACTGAAAATCCAAAGAAAGTTTTTTTTAAAATCGTTGAAAGGTTTTTTGATAATTTTAAAATACAACCGGGTATTTGCAAAGACTCGTACGTATCTCCAAATGTAAATATAGGTAAAAATGTTACAATAGGTCATAATTGTAGCATAGATGGCGACATTACTATAGGTGATAATACAATAATCTATAATAATGTTAGTATTATAAACAAAGTTAAAATTGGAGAAGGCTGTATTATACAATCATTTTCAAGTATTGGCCATGATGACTTTGCTTATACAGAAGATGAATATGGCAGGAAAGGTATGATAAAGCATTACGGAGGAGTAACAGTCGGAAAAAATGTTTTTATAGGTAACGGATGCGTAATCAATCGAGGCACAATAGATGATACAATAGTAGGAGACGGTACAAAGATTGATGCTCAGTGCCATATATCTCATAATGCTTATATAGGTGAAAACAATGCTTTGATTTCGGGGACGAAAATATATGGCTCAGTAAAAACTGGTAAAAATGTTTATATAGCTTCTGCAATAGTTCGGAATCAATTGGAAATAGGGGATAATGTAATAATAGGAATGGGTAGTGTTGTGCTAAAAAATGTTGAGGATGATACAACGGTTATAGGTATACCGGCAGTGCCATTTAAAAAGTAACATGCATGAGGTGTGAAATGAAGAAAAAAATATTGGAGAAAATCAGGAAAAAAGAAATTAATGTCGGTGTAGTAGGTCTTGGATATGTAGGTCTTCCCCTAGCGGTCGAAAAGGCTAAAGCGGGATTCAAAACTATAGGTTTCGATGTGCAGAAAGCTAAAGTTGATCTTGTGAATAAGGGACATAATTATATTGGGGATGTTGTAGATGATGATTTAAAAGAGATAGTAGAAAAAGGGATGCTGAAAGCTACAACAGATTTTAGCTTTGTGAAAGATGTGGATTTTATAGCCATTTGTGTACCAACACCGTTAGATTCTCATCAACAGCCAGATATAAGTTATGTAGAATCATCTGCTAAGGAGATTGCAAAACATATTAAAAAGGGAACTATGGTAGTCCTTGAATCAACAACTTACCCAGGGACTACGGAAGAACTGCTTAAGCCTATTTTGGAATCCTCTGGATTAAAATGCGGGACAGATTTCTACCTTGGATTTTCTCCTGAAAGAGTAGATCCTGGTAATAAACAGTTTAAAACTAAGAATACCCCTAAGGTAGTAGGAGCTATGGGTGAGAATGCACGTGAAGTAATAGCTGAAATGTATAGATCTGTGCTTGATGGAGATGTTCACGAGGTTTCATCTCCTGCAGTTGCCGAGATGGAAAAAATTCTTGAAAATACTTATAGGAATATAAATATTGGCCTGGCTAATGAAATGGCTATTCTTTGCAATAAAATGGGAATCGATTACTGGGAAGTTGTGGATGCAGCAAAGACTAAGCCCTATGGTTTCCAAGCCTTTTATCCGGGACCGGGACTTGGAGGACATTGCATTCCACTTGATCCATATTATTTGTCGTGGAAAGCTCGTGAATATGGGTTTCATACATCTATGATTGAAAGTTCTATGATGGTGAATGATAGGATGCCTGAATATTGTGTTGAGAGGGCCATGGCAATTTTAAATCGCAGCAAGAAGCCCCTTAACGGTTCGAAGGTACTTGTTTTAGGTGTAGCTTATAAAAATGATATTGATGATTACAGAGAGAGCCCAGCTATAGATATAATAGAAATTTTGAAGTCAAACGGAGCTAATACGGATTTTTATGACCCATACATAATGTCATTTAGAGAAAATGGACAAGAGTATAAAGGTATAGAAAAAATTAACGCAGAAATTATATCGCAGTATGATCTAATAATAATAGCAGCGGCACACACCGTAATTGATTATACCATGATTCAGGAAAATGCAGATAAAATATTTGACACAAGAAATGCAATGAAGGATATTTTCCCAAGAGATAACATTGAAGTATTGTAGCCCAATATTAAAGTGCAAGAATAAAATAATTAATCAATTAAGGGAAAAAGTTTATACGCTTCTTGAAAGATAGATAGGATAATATTGCGATATCAAAGGAAAGGACAGGTTGATTGAATACCTTTTAAAAAAATGGACTTTACATATAATTCATATAAAGATTTAATCAAAAAATTAAAAAACAACAATTATGACTTTGTAAATTATAATAATTATAAGGGACATGAAAAGTGTGTCATAATGAGGCATGATGTCGATTACTCTGTGGATAAGGCCTTACAATTTGCTGAATTAGAAAATGAATTGGGCATTAAAGCAGTGTACTTTGTATTAGTTTCTTCGCCGTTCTACAATATAGCATCAAAGGCAGTACATGAAAAATTATTAAAGATTATTTCACTTGGGCATGTTATTGGCTTGCATTTTGATGAAACGAATTATTCTGAAGAATATTATAATAAATGTGGAGGGTTCGAGGCTGTAATAAACAATGAAATTGTAATTTTAAAAGGTTTACTTGATATAGATATAACATGCGTATCAATGCATAGGCCCTCGAAAAAAACTTTGGAAGCAAATTATGACCTATATCCAAACAAAAATTCATATGGCGATGAGTTTTTTAAGAAATTCAAGTATGTTTCAGACAGCAGGCATCGCTGGAGAGAAAATATAACAGAAATTATTGATTCTAATAGATATAATAAGTTACATATTTTGACGCATGCTTTTTGGTATAATGAATATCCTGAGGACATAAAAACTACGATTCTAAAGTTCATTATGCAGAGCCCTCACAGCAGGTATGAAATGATAGAACAAAATATCGTTGGTTTAAGTGAAATAATAGAAGAAAATGAGATTGATATTAGTATTGATGGAGTTAAATAATTAGGAGAAATTTCATGGGAAAAAAAAGATGTATTTTTCATTATCCCAATCCAATTAGCGACAAGATGTCTGCGGGATCTTCTGTAAGACCTAATCAAATGTTAAACGCATTTAAGTTATGCGGCTATATTGTTGACGATGTTACAGGGTATGGTTCGGAAAGAAAACAAAAGATTAGAGAAATTAAAAAGAATATTAAAAATGGAGTAAAATATGATTTTGTATATTCTGAAAGTATAAATATTCCTACCGTGTTGAGTGAAGAGAATCATATCCCTATATATCCTTTCCTGGATTTTTCATTTTTTACATTTTGCAGAAATCAAGGATTAAAAATTGGTTTGTTTTATAGAGATATATTTTGGAAATTTTCAATTTATTCAAAAAATTCAAGTAAATGGAAGCAAGATTGCTGCATTCCTTTTTTCAAATATGAATTATATAAATATAAAAAAACATTAGATATTCTATATGTTCCATCAAATAAGTTTATGGAATATGTAGATATTGATATCAAATGGAAAGCATTGCCATCTGGCTCACAAAAAACATACCATATTCAACATAATGTGTTAAATAAAGGAAAGAATTTTTTACAGTTGTTTTATGTGGGAGGAATAGTTGATTTAAATGATATTACCTTTCTTGTTTCAACCGTATATGATATAGGGTTTTTAAAAATGACTGTATGTTGTCCTGAAGATGAATTCAATAGGAATAAAGATATATATCAGGATAAAGTAAATGATAAAATTAAGTTTGTACATTGTTATGGTGAGGAACTTGAAAAGTATTATGCTGAGGCAGATATCTGTTGCTTGTATTATCCAAATGGTGAATATAGAGACATGGCCATGCCGGTTAAATTATTTGAATATATAGGACATGGCAAGCCGATTATTTCTAATAGTGGGACGGCAGCAGCAGAATTCATTGCTGAATATGACTTGGGATGGATAGTAAATTATGGAAATGATGAACTTAAAAACTTGCTATTAAGAATTTTTGAAGACAGAAAAGAACTTGAAGAAAAAACAGAAAATGTTATAAATAACATAGATAAAAATACTTGGGTTTCGCGTGCAGAAGAAGTAATAAATGATTTGTCAGGAGGTTGCTAATATGAGTCAAGAATATTTTGTTCATGAAAGTAGTTATATAGATGATAATGTGAAAATTGGTAGTAACACTAAAATATGGCATTTTTGCCATATCCAAAGCAATAGCGTAATAGGATCGCATTGTTCTTTTGGGCAAAATGTGAATATAGCCAATAATGTTACAATTGGTGATGGTTGCAGAATACAAAATAACGTATCCATATATGAAGGTGTGGAGTTGGGAAATAATGTTTTTTGTGGACCATCTATGGTATTTACCAATGATTTGACTCCTCGAGCTGATTTTCCGAAAGGAAGTGCAGGATATTTAAAAACACGGATAGCTGATGGAGCTTCTATCGGAGCAAATGCAACTATAGTATGTGGACACAATATTGGAGAGAGGGCAATGGTTGCCGCGGGTGCAGTTGTAACTAAAGATGTGCCTGCATATGCGCTTATGGCGGGAGTACCCGCACACCGTGTAGGATGGGTATGTGAGTGTGGCAATCGTCTCAATGACAACTTAAAATGCGATAAATGTAAAAAGATGTATGTGGAACAAGAGGATGGGTTGAAAGAAATAAGATAAGCATAAGAAAAAATTTGACTGTATTTTGGAGAAGGAAGCGGAAGATTAAAATGAAAGAATGGAAGGTATCATCGGTTAGTATAGAAGAAGCTATAGGTGGAAAATCGATAACCCAAACTGATGTAGAAGTAAATTGTGCAGCAATAGTTTCTATGCCAAGAGATAATAGCATTATGTTTGTTATGACCCAGAGATTTAATTGTGAAGTTGTGAACTTATTGGCAAATATAAAAAATTCTTTGATTATTATAGAACCGTCAATAGAAAAATATTTTTTGGAAATTGCCTTAAAGAATCATGTAGTTGTTTCATCAAATGCAAGACTATATTTTGCGAAAGCGATAAGTTATATATTAGCATGTAATATGGAAAAGAGGAAGTATGAGGAGCGCCGAATGGGGATTGTCGTCGGTGAGAATGTGAGAATTAAAGGCAATTGTTTAATTGAACCCAATGTTTTTATAGATCATGATGTTGAAATAGGAGAGAATGTCGTTTTAAAAACGGGAGTGAAAATAAGGCAAAATGTTTGCATAGGCAATAATGTCGTTATTGGAGAAAATTCTGTAATTGGGGCTCAGGGGTTTGGAGTTGAGAGAGATGATGATGGAAGAAATGTGAGAATACCACATATCGGCGGAGTAATTATTGGTGATAATGTTGAAATTGGTGCTTTAACTTCAATAGTGTCCGGGACAATAGCCCCAACAATAATAGAAGAATCGTGCTTTATAGATGATTTAAATCATATAGCGCATAATTGCTCCTTGCACAGAGGAACTATGACAACTGGATGCGTAGAAATAAGTGGAAGTGCAAGTATAGGGGAATATGGCTATATAGCGCCTAACAGCACCATAAGGGATGGTGTACATGTAGGAAAGAATTGTTTCGTGGGACAAGCGACTTCAGTACAAAAAAGCTTCGGTGACGATGTCAGCTTAGTTGGAAGTCCGGCTAAAGAATTTACAAGAAAATAGAGGATGCCATGGATTTTATATATGATGATTACAAAAAAATAATTAATTTGCTTCTAAGAAATAATTACGAGATAATAAAATATAGAGATGATACACAATATTCAAAGAAAGCTATTTTGAGGCATGATGTTGATATATCTCTTGAAAAGGCTGTGGAATTTGCTCAATATGAAAAAGCTTTAGATGTCAAAAGTACATACTTCATATTATTAAATTCAAAATTATACAATATATTTAATAAAATTTCCATTGAAATGATTATGCATATAAAAGAACTTGGACATGATATCGGGCTACATTTTGATGAAACCAACTATGCTCTGCCTTCAGCTTATGATGAAAGAAATGAGAAAATAAAGGAACTGATAATTCATGAAAAAAATGTTATGGAAAAGATTATTCCGGGAATTAAGATAGAATCAGTTTCTATGCATATGCCATCTAAACAGACGTTAGAGGCAGATCTACATTTTGAAGATAACTTCATCAATTCATACAGCTACAAGTTTTTTAAAAAACACAAATATATTTCAGACAGTAATATGCATTGGAGAGAAAACATATATGAAACAATTGCTTCTGGCCAATATGACAATTTACATATTCTAACACATCCTATTTGGTACGATGTGAACTATAATAGCAAGACTGATAAAATTAGCAAACTGTTGCTTGAAAAAAAGAATATGATTTACAATGAAGTTTGCAATATATCACCCGGAATAGAAGATGATATTAAATTGGAAGATTTTTAATCTATAATAGGGAAAAGGAGAAAAATATGAAGTATGCTTTAATAGGTTGCGGAAGGATTGCGGTGAATCACATGAAAGCTGCATTAAATAACAATCTGGATATTGTTGCAGTTTGTGATATAGATAAGGAAAAAATGGAGGCAATCCTTGAAAAAAACAGTTTGCAAGAGAAGAAGTCAATCAAAAGATATATTGATTATAAAAAAATGATTGATGAGGAGAAACCGGAATTAGTCAGCATTGCAACTGAAAGTGGAATACATGCAGAAATTGCACTTCATTGTATAAAACATGGTGTAAATGTAATCATAGAGAAGCCAATGGCAATGAGCATAGAAGATGCAGATAAAATAGTAGAGCTTGCAGAAAAGAAAAATGTCAAGGTTTCGGCTTGCCATCAGAATAGATTTAATATTGCAATTCAGGAGCTTCGCAAAGCTGTGGAAGCAGATCGCTTTGGCAAAATATCGCATGGCTCGATACATGTAAGGTGGAATAGAGATCACGGATATTACGATCAAGCTTCTTGGCGTGGAACATGGGAGCAGGATGGCGGAGCACTAATGAATCAATGCATTCATGGAATTGATTTATTAAGGTGGATGATGGGAGATGAGATAGATGAAGTCTTTGGAGCCACAAGACAACAATTTCATGATTACCTTGAGGCTGAGGACGTGGGAATGGCTGTGGTTAAATTTAAGAATGGGGCTATAGGGACTATTGAAGGCACCACTAATGTTTATCCTAAAAATCTTGAGGAAACTTTATATATATTTGGAGAAAATGGAACCGTCAAAATAGGGGGAACCTCGACTAACAACATAGATGTATGGGATTTTTCAGATGAAACTGAAGAGGATATACAAAAAAAAGAATTCAAAGAAGCTACAAGCAATGTATATGGTAATGGCCATACTAGTTTGTTTGCTGATGTTGTGGATGCTATAGAAAATGATCGAAAACCATATGTTGATGCTGTTGCCGGGAGAAATGCACTGGAACTAGTTCTTTCAATATACAAAAGTCAAAAAACTGGTGATGTAGTTAAATATCCTCTTGAGAACTTTTCCAGTATCGACATGAAAGGCGAATTTAAATAAACAAAGGTACTTTAGAATGGAGTTAAGAATTATAAATGGCATGTCTGAGGTAGCAGGCCAAGGGATATATACTGTGCGAGGGCTCAGAGCAAATGGAATTAAAGCTGATATGGCAGTGTGGAGGAGCAATTCTTTTGGGTATGCTTCAGACTTCGACCTTAAAATTGGTAAAAATAAGTTTATATATCCATGGTATTTTTTAAAGATGTTGTATTTTACACTTAAAGCTCAAGAAAGATATAATGTACTTCATTCTCATTATGGATACAGCTTGTTGCCATTCAATTGGGACATCAATAGAGATAGAAAAAAACAAATGAAAATATTTGCTGAATTTCATGGTTCTGAACTCAGAGGTGTTTTTAACGATTTTGAATATAAACATTTTAAGGTAGAAGATATGGGAAAAAACAGGTTCAAGCAACAAGACAGGCTGAAACGGCTTATTTCTGGCTGTGATGGAGTAATATTGCATGATGCTGAACTCTTGCCACATTTGCCCCCAATTGATAAACCTATTTATATTGTTCCTTTAAGAATTGATGTTGGAAAATTTGTACCATCGTACTCTGATGAAAAACAGAAAAAACCCATAATAGTGCATGCACCAAGCAGAAGAAGCGGCAAAGGTACAGAACAAATTTTGAAAGAATTAAAAAAGGTACATTCTGAGTATGAATTAATCTTGGTAGAAAATAAGACTCAAGAAGAAGCTTTTGAGATATACAAAAAGGCAGATATTATTATTGACCAGATTTCGGTAGGAACATATGGAGTCTTTGCAATAGAAGCTATGGCATTGGGAAAGCCGGTGATAACTTATATTTCAGAAGATATACGTCAAACATTTCCGGCGGAACTCCCCATCATAAGCGCAGAATTTGAAAGCCTTGCTAAGGTTGTCGATGAACTTGTTAATGATGGTGAAAAAAGACGCTTAATAGGTATTGAAAGCAGAAAATATGTAGAGAAATATCATGACATGATTAAAGTAACAGAACATTTAAAAGAAATATATTTAGGCAGAGAAATAGAAAATAACATATTTAACTTAATGTAATCACGAGGAGAAAAAGATGACAACTGTAGGATTGGTAGGATATGGATATTGGGGGCCAAACGTCGCAAGAAATCTTAATGTAAACAGGCAGTATAATTTGAAGGTTATATGCGATAAAAAAGCAGATAGGATAGAGAAAGCGCGGAATCTTTATGCCGAATCTGTAAACTATACGTTGGAATTTGAGGAACTTTTAAGAGATCCTGAAATTGATATGATTGCTTTGGCGGTAGAAACAAGTGCGCATTATGAGCTTGCTAAAAAAGTCTTAGAAAGTAATAAGCATGTGTATGTGGAGAAACCATTCACAGATAATGTGGAACAAGCCAAAGAACTTAAAAAAATAGCAGAGCAAAGGGATCTGCTAATACATGTTGACCATATTATGGTTTATCATCCAGTTATTAGAAAAATAAAAGAATTGATTGATGGAGGAGAGCTGGGGGATATAATATATTTCGATTGCTCGAGAATTAATCTTGGACAACTCAAAAATGACGTAAGCTCAATGTGGGATTTAAGTGTGCATGACTTATCAATAATTGATTTTATTACTGATGGGGCAGAGCCTAAAAGAATTAAAACAATTGGCAAAAAAGCTTATTCTTGCAAAGAATCTATAACATTTTTAACTATGGAATTTGAAAATTTTATAGCAAATGTTACAGCCAGTTGGTTATCACCCATTAAGGAAAGAAGAATAATAATAGCTGGTACTAAAAAAATGCTTGTCTATGATGATGTAGATGTGCTTAACAAGCTGATAGTATATGATAAAGGCTTTGAGTGCATAGACGATATGGAGTATGATGATTATGTAATGCAGACAAGAAGTGGTGAGGGCATAATACCCAAAATTGAGCAGTATGATGCTTTATATAGTAGCTTAGAGCATTTCAGACAATGTATATGCGATGGCATTCAATCAGTAACAAATGCTGATGCAGCTATACGTGTAATAAATATTTTAGAAGAAGCTGATAAGAGTTTGGAGGAATAAAATATGCAGTTTATAGATTTACACAAGCAATATGAACAGATATCAGATAATATTGAGAACGGCATAAGGAGAATTCTTGAACACAAGGCGTTTATTGGCGGCCCGGAAGTTACGCAGTTAGAAAAGATGCTGTCAGAGTACGTGGGGGTCAAACATACTATTTGCTGTGCGAGTGGTACGGATGCGTTAACTATTCCACTTATGGCATATGGTATAGAAAGGAAGGATGCTGTCTTTGTACCATCGTTTACTTTTTTTGCCTCAGCTGAAAGCATTAGTTTAGCAGGGGGTACTCCGGTTTTTGTTGATTCGGATATAAAGACTTTTAATATGGATCCGAATGATTTAGAAAATAAAATTAAAGCGGTAATAGATAGAGGAGAACTCACACCGAAGGGAGTAATAGCCGTAGATTTGTTCGGGATGCCGGCGGAGTGGGATAAATTGAAAAAAATTGCTGACAAATATGGCTTGTTTTTAATAGAGGATGCTGCACAAGGATTTGGAGGTATGATAGAAGACAAAAAGGCAGGAGTTTTTGGTGATGTCGCAGGAACATCATTCTTTCCGGCCAAGCCTCTTGGATGCTATGGTGATGGAGGCGCCATATTCACTGATGATGACGAGCTTGCAGAAAAGATTAGATCTATTCATATACATGGACAGGGCGTGGATAAATATGATAATGTAAGGATAGGGCTGAATAGTAGGCTGGATACTATTCAAGCAGCTGTTCTTATAGAAAAGCTTTCTATTTTTGACGATGAATTAATTAAAAGAAATGCGGTTGCAAAAAAGTATACAGAAAAGCTATCAGAAGTTTTTGAAGTTCCCGTTATTCCTGAAAACTATATGTCATCTTGGGCTCAGTATACTTTAAAAGCAAAAAATATTGAAGAAAGAGATTTAATTGTATCAAAGATGAAGGAGAAGGGAATCCCTATAATGATATACTATCCTATACCAGTTCATAAGTCCGGAGCCTTTGAGAGAGTTCATTCTTGGGATTTGAACCGTTGTGAACAATTAAGTGATACAGTTTTCAGCGTCCCTATGCATCCGTATCTTGAAGCAAAAGATATAGAAATGATTTGTGATGAGCTTATAAAAATTGTCAGATAAATTTTATAAAAGAGGTTATATGATTTGAGAGAAAAATTAATCGCTTTTTTAAAAGGAAGTGTCGTTTTAACTATAGCAAATGTGTGCACAAAAGCTATAAATTTTGTGTTGTTACCTTTATATACGAAATATCTTACACCAGAGCAGTTGGGAGTTTCCGACTCTATTACTACAATAACCAGCCTGATATTCCCGGTTCTGGTATTAGGATTGGATTCTGCATATAGTGCATTTTATTTTGATGAAAATACATGTAGGCATAAACGTGCTGTTTTTTCATCTATTCTTTTAATACTTCTGGTAACTAGTATACTGCCAATAATTAGCGTCCTCTTCGCTAATGAGATTTCAATATTGTTATTTAATAATTCACGGTACTCAATAGCAGTTATATTGGCTTTACTGGGGATGAGTTGTAATCTATGGTATCTTCCTTTTTCAATATACTTGCGAGTGGAAAATAGAATGACAGCGTTTGCAATAATAAATGTTGTTGCTTCTGTAACCATGATTGTCTCTAACATAATCACAGTATATGCTCTTAACATGGGAGCCTCTGCACTCATAGTAAGTACTCTCGTCACAAATATAGTAATGCTTATATTATATGTGATATGTTCGAAATATTTACCTAAGATTTCTGATTTTGATATACACTTAAGTAAGAAAATGCTTAAATATTCTGTGCCTCTAGTACCTATGGGAATCTCAACATGGATTCTTACCGCATCAAGTAGAGTGATCCTGCTTGAATTCTTAGGGGAAGAAAGTGTAGGCCTTTATGGAATAGGCTCAAGATTCGTCAGCGTAGTAAATGTTTTTACAAACAGCATTTATATGGCGTATACTACATTTGCTTTTAGTAGCAAAGATGAAAAAAACAGTAAGACTGTGTATGTGGTAATTTTAGATACAATGAATCTATTTTTAACTGCGGGAGTCTTTGTAGTCTGTATTTTTTCTAAAGAAATTTTAGCCATAATGGTAGATCAGCAGTATTATGATGCATATATATTGCTGCCAGGGTTGCTTTTTGCACAGATTTTTTATGCGGCTAATACAATAGTTAGCTATGGTTTGTCGTTTGAAAAGAAATCTGGAATGATATTACTTAGCGTCACAGTGGCAGCAGTTATAAGCGTCATATTGAATTTTATATTTATTCCACAATATGGCGTCTTTGCCTCAACGATAGCATCGTGGGCAGGATACGGAATAATGCTACTGACAGTAAATCGTTTTTCTCAAAAGGTATATGAATGTCCATATAACATAAAAAAACTTGTTGCGGTTAACATGGGAGCATTATTTATAACCTTAGCTTCATTAAGGTTCGCTACATTAGCATTGAGAATAATTATTTGTTTGATTTCGCTTTTAGCGCTGCTATTCATTTATAGAGATATTATTGATGGAGCAATATCGATAGTAAGGAATAGGATGAAAGGAACGACAAAATGAGTTTAATTGAAAAATGTAATACATACTGGGATAAAGTAATTGTTGCATGTATCTGCATATTTAGCGTATTTGGCATGATATCACTGATGCAGATTAGCATTTTAGGAATCACAATCACCTCATATAGAATTGCAATTCCGCTAATGATGATTTTTTGTTTCAGAAAGACAATATTAGAAAAAAAAGAAGCTCTTCTTGACACTTTCAAAGAAACAATATTTTTGAAATTGTTTATTTCTATATTTTTAATATGGATAATATACGGAATCATTCAAATGATTTGTATTGAAAACATACAATATAAAGAAGGATTGAAAGAAATATTATCATTAACTCTTGCAGCAATGAGTTTATGTATAATTATATTGTTATCATTTTTTGATGTTAAAGCAGATGTCTTTATTAAAATGATGAAAATGATATATATAGTATTGCTAATTGTGGCGTTATTTGAAATTATATCAGGATATCATCTACCGACATCAAGTATATATGAAGCAGTAGAAAAAGCAGGTGAACCTTCAGAATTGGGAGGCTTAAATTTTTTATCAACGACTATATTTTACAATCCTAATGATTACGCAGCATTCATCTCGATATTTCTTCCGCTATTCTTTAAATGTTACAATCTAAGATCATTTATCATGAATATTATCATTATATTCAATAGTGTTGCGATCTTAATTAGGGTTGATGCGTGGATCTCTTTATTTGCGGTGATTATTTCAGCAGCTGCGTATATTGTGTTAGGAGTGATCACGAAAGGAAAGAAAAAAAGGGGCTATTGGATACAACGTATATGTACTATTATATCTATCGTTAGTGCTTATAAAGTTGGGGCTTATATTTTAAACGCACTACGCTGGGTATATGTAAAATTAGGATATGCTGTAGGATTTATCAACGATGGAACAGTAGTAGAGATAACCAATACTACCAATATAGGAGTGACAGATGTTTTAGTGGCGCAACTCGGCGAGGATGCAGGAGCTTCCTCCGGAAATGTAAGATTGGATACTTATTTCATCAGTATAAAAGAGATGTTTACAGATACATTCGGACTTGGATATGGACCTGGGAATTTTGAAGCATACTTGAATGGTTTGAAAGAAAGTACAGATTTATTAAGCAACCCTCACAGCTTGTGGGTAGAGATACTAGTACAGTATGGGGTTTTTATTTTTGTAGCGTATTTGATGTTTTTACTATATATATATATAAAACTCATTAAAATATACTTACAGAATAAAAGCGAAACGGTACTTGCCGTTATCTTGATGGATACGGCTTTTGTTTTTGCAGTATTCTCACCAAGCTCGTTTTTAGAATACCCTTATCAATGGATAATTATTGGAATATCAATACTAATTATCGTAGAGCATACAATATGCGAAAGGAGTTTAGATACAAATAACAATGGTTAACAAACCAAGAGAGAGTATGAGGATTAGATCTGATAAGGAAGAGATAATAGAATTTTTAATATTTAAATTATTAAGTATAGTGATCAATTTATATTTTATAACGAATTAAGCATAATATTTTGATAGTTATTCGGTACTATTGGCAGAGCTTTTACAAGCCAATTATAAATTGGGAGATTTATTTGGTTTATTTGAGGATTTTTTTCTGAATAGAAATTTTAGTAAGAAGTTTATTTGTGGTTATAAACGATATTCAATCGCATTTTCTGCTTCAACGAAAGCGTACGCAAAAGAATATATAAAAAGTATAATTAATTAATATTTCAATTATTTGAATCTTTTCCTGGGTGGGATATAATACAAAATATATTCCCTACGAAGTTAATATGAGAGAATATGGAAAACCTTCTTGGTCTTTTAAAAAATTGCTGCGCTATTCAATAGACGGATTTACTGGCTATAGTGTAGCGCCTCTTAAAGTAGCATCATATTTAGGTATTATAACATCAGTTATAGCAACTATATACTTTGTAATCACTCTTTTGCAGAAACTCATTTTTGGAATTAACGTTTCCGGATATGCCACAATAGTGTGCTTAATTTTGCTATTAGAGGGGGTAAATGATATTATTAGGGGTGATAGGAGAGTATTTATCAAAAACTTATATGGAGGTTAAAAACAGGCCAATTTATATAGTGAAAAATGTTTTTACATTCTCGTATGAGGAGAAAGACATTAAGAGTGAGAATGAATAGAATATTTTTTAGCATAATCTCAATTTTCTCAAGAATATATAATAGAAATAGAAAGCGATGAAATCATGAATACAGCTTATGTTACAGAACAAAAAATTGTACAGGCTAATAGTACAAATGAAAGATATTTTATGTTTGACATAGTACGCATAATATGTGCGTTATTCATTTTTGGAAGGCACGCACAAACAATGGCAGGATTTTCCTTTGGCATGACTTTAAATAATCTATTTATAGAGATGACAGGCATAATAATGACTGCCTTTTTTGCATTATCGGGATTCTCCTTGTATATTTCAAATGGGGGGGGGGTCATTATTTAAAGAGGAGAAATTATCAAGATTTTATAAAAAGAGAGCAATAAGTATTTTACCCCTTTACTATTTTGTGCATTTTGCATGGATATTACTTAATCGCCAGGATTTTATAAAAGGACTTTTGTTAGCTCCGGTAGAGTTACTGGGTTTGCAGAGTGTATTTACTTCTGTTTTTGGCGTTTTACATAACGGTGGAACTTGGTTCATCAGTTGTATTATAATAAGTTATTTTTTATTCCCGCTTGTTCATGAGATAATTCAGCGAAGCTCATTTAGAACAAGATTTATATTATTGTGTCTGTGTATATTCATTATCAGATATATGCCATACTATGCAACCATAAGTGGGAGCATGTCATTGTATACAAACCCATTTTACAGAACTATAGAGTTTATCATGGGGATGTTGCTTGCATCTTTAAAGTTTAATAATAACAGAGAAGGTAAAGAAGAAAATAAAAAGAAAAATATTTATTATACAATTATTGTTATCATAAGCAGTTTTATTTTGCTAAGTGGCTTTCACTTTCATTATAAATTTATTGAAGATAATAGTGTAATCTTAGCTTGTATAATCATATTCTGTTCCTCAAAGATAAGATGTTGGAGGCTTTCAAATAGTAAATGCTTAATTTATGCAAGTCAACTTACATATGGGTTTTATATACTTCAACTGTTTGTATGGGCCCCAAGCCTGAAGATTATAGAGTTCCTTAATATTGGAGATAATAAATTTGATTTTTTGGTTGCATTATTTTTACTATGCTTTGTTTGTGTAATTATTCATGAATTATATGAGAAACCCTTGCAAAGGTATTTGAGAAAGAAAATATAGATATTGAAGAATAGAGGATTCTATGCGTTTACAAAATTCCGCACGCAATATTAAGGCTGCATGGGCTCTTCAGCTGGTTCATATACTGAGCCAGTTCATAAGCCGAACGGTCATAATAAAAGTGCTGACAATTGAATATGTGGGGCTTAGCGGACTTTTTAGCAACGTACTCATGATGCTGTCTCTGGCCGAGCTTGGGATAGGAGAGGCCATAATTTTCAGTATGTACGGGCCTATCGCCAGAAGCGAAAAAGAGAATATCAGCGCCATAATGGGCTTTTACAAGAAGGTCTATATTTTCGTGGGAATGTTCATATTGATTGCGGGCCTTTCCATAACGCCATGGATAGACTTCTTTATCAAGGACATGCCTGATATCCCCGAGATTTACTGGATATACGCATTATATGTTATAAACTCGTCGGTGTCATATTTCTTCTCTTATAAAGCAGCCTTTATTACGGCAAATCAAAATAATTCAGTGGTAGTGATCAACAACGGCCTATGGGAAATAGGAATGGTCGCGGTGCAGGTGGCGGTCTTATTTACTACCCAAAATTATATCGCATACATGGTGATCGGTATATTGTTCGTGCTGTTTAGAAACATAAGCATTTCGGTCATCGCCGATAAGCGATATCCATTTTTGAAAGAGAAGCGCCGTAGTCCAGTACCGGGAGAAATCTTCGGCCAGATTAAAAAAAATACAGGGGCGATGGTGTTTCACAAGATCGGAACTATAATAGTATTCGCTACCGACAATCTTATCTTATCTAAGTTTGTAGGACTTGTCAGCGTAGGAATATATGCTAACTATTACACTATAACCAACGCTGTGACAGTATTCATAAACAAATTCTTTCAGGCCATCTCTGCCAGCGTGGGAAATCTGGCGGTAAATGAATCCGTCGAGCGGCAGGAAAAAACTTTTTTTAAGATTTTATTTGTAAACTTTTGGATGTATGTGTTTTCCTGCTGCTGTCTGTTCAACCTGATGAATCCGTTCATCAACGACATATGGCTGGGAGAAGGTTATCTGTTCAGTGAAACTATAGTCCTGCTGATCGTAGTAAAAATATATTTTACAGGTATGCGCAGTGCAGCTCAGACCTTTAAAAACGCCAAGGGCCTGTATTGGCAGAACAGATATATGCCGATTTACGAATCGCTGATAAACCTGATAGCTTCGCTTATTCTGGTGAAATATTTAGGAGTGGCAGGAGTCATCTTGGGCACTATCATCAGTTCCGTTGCGACCTGCGTATGGATAGAGCCTCACGTCCTGTATAAATATGGGTTTAAGAAGCCTGCTAAAAAGTTTGCGGCAAGATATATTCAGTATCTTTTTGCTTTTGCGGTAATTATGGCTGTCACATATGGATGCAATATGATAGTGCCTCAGACGGGAATAACAGCATTTATACTCAGATGCGTAATAAGCGCAGCCGTGCCGAACATTATGATGCTAACTATATACGGAAGAACCGAAGAGTTCAGATATTTTTATGATCTGGCTAAAAATAGATTGAGAAAGTAGCGTAGATATTATGAAAAGAAGGATTTTTAAAATTCTTAATTTGGCTCTCTTCTTTATTTATAACAGAATAATGCTGCTTTTCCTAAGACTTGACAAGGAGAAAGTTCTTTTTCTGTCAGAGTCTCATTTCAATTTGGACGGAAATCTTAAGGCCGTCTTTGATTCACTGGACAGCAAATACGAGAAAAACGTTTATGTAAAGCACGACAGACGTCAGAGAGACAAGCTTTCGAGAAAATTAAAGATGTGGAGAGACTTGACCGATTCAAAATATATAATTCTCGACGACTTCTTCAGTTTGACTTCTGCGATGAAGCTGCGGAAGGGGCAGGAACTGGTTCAGCTTTGGCACGGATGCGGCGCTTTTAAAAAGTTCGGATTCAGCAGAATGAACACCGGAGATAATATTCAAAATATAAATAAGGGATACAGAAAATATACTAAAGTCGCAGTGACATCTGAAACTGTACGTCCCTGCTTTGCCGAGGCTTTCGATATCCCAGAAAAATGTGTAAAGGCTGTTGGAAGCCCCAGAACAGATATGTTTTTCGACCGGAATGAGATAGCTGAAGCCAGAGAAAGGGTTTATAAAGCTTTCCCCGATCTCAGGGATAAGAAAGTGGTATTGATAGCGCCTACCTACAGGGGGCGAAAAGTTGAAGACGCTCATTATGACTTTGAACAGCTCGGGCTCGACTTTCTTGCGGGCTATCTGGGGAATAAATATCATATAATAACCAAGTGGCATCCGGCGCTGTACAGCAATATGATGAGAGGAATCTGTGAGAGCCCCGTCCTTTCAGGGCATGATGAGAAAGATGCGAAAGTCACAGATGTATCTGCATATGGAGATATAAACGACCTTTTGACGGTGGCAGACGTATTGGTGACAGATTTCTCTTCAGTCATATTTGACTATTTTCTGCTGGACAAGCCTGTGGTATACTTTATATATGACAGAGAAAATTATCAGGAAAACAGAGGCCTCTATTTTGACTTTAAAGACTATCTTTACGGAGAAGTAACCTTTGACAGGCGATCACTGGCCGCAGCTATAAAGGCAGAAAAAACATGCAAGGGTTCAAGGGACGCTTTCAAAGAAAAATTTGTGAAGGCATGTGACGGAAGATCTACCGAAAGAGTCATAGAATGGGTTTTTGGAGGAGACAACGAATAATGGAAACAGCAGCTGCAAAACCATGGATAGGAAAACTGAATATATTAAACTCTAAAATACTTATGCCTGCAATGGCTCTCTCTTTTATTTTGTTTAATACCGTAATAAACTTATGGATAGGAGAGCGGATAGAAACTCTCCAAAACTTATTAGCAATATGTGTGCTTGCCATCTGGGCCTGCAATATTTTATCGGAGCCTAAACGTCTGCTGAAGCCATGGATAAAGAGCAATGTGATCGTAATAATTTATTTTATCGCCAGACTTATCTCACTTTGGCAGAGCGGATTTGACTACAGCGTCATCAGGACGGTTTTCTTTGAAATATTTTTTCTTGTGGGTATATGCAAAACAACTCTGCAGGATGAAAAAAGCATATATATAAAAATCTTTATATGGTTAGAACTGATCATCAGCGGACTGAGCCTGCTTTTGTTTTATATGTATGATCATTTAGGCATAAGATTGCAGACTCTGTTATATGAATATAGCTATCTGAAAGATTCAGGGAATGCGATGCTGTTTTCTAATACTAATACTGCAGGGATTATGGCGGGTTTTTCTATAGTTTTAGCAGTAGTTTTGTATGGCAAAAGAAATTATAACAAGAACCTTGTAATAGCTTTCGGAATATACAATATAATTGCACTTATATTGTTTGGCTGCAGAAGCGCCGATGTAGCTGCCATTGCGATAGTAATATTAGTCATTGCAGAGAAAAAGTTACTTAGAATAAGAAAAGAAATACTCATTGCCGGAATTTTGGTCATGTGTATTGCTACGTTATTACCGGTGTATCTTGTAGTAAATCACAGCCAAAATATAGGGACGTTATATTATACTGATTTAGAACACAAAATTGATAAAATTAGCTCTGGAAGATATTTAATCTGGAAAGAATGTATTATAAATCAGAATAATAGTTTAATTTTTGGAGAAGGAAATTTAAAATTGGAACAGGAAGAGAGACTTCAGTATATAAATGACCATGAAGATATATATTGGGGTTATGTAAAAGCCGCCCAGCTCGGCCCTCATAACGGCTACATCGGAATGATATCAGCCACAGGCTGGGCAGGTTTCGGCCTCTTCATCGCCATACTGCTTCAGAGGATAAAGCGGGCCAAACACTTAGAAAAGGGCAGATGGTATCTGATGCTCATATTCATATTCGTGATAAACTGCTTTGAAAGCTTGTTCATATTAAATAGATTCTTTACCTGCTTCTACATGTTCCTCGTACTTGAGACTGACATGGAAGACGGAGAAAAACGACTGACGGAGGCAAAATGATGATCTACGCGTGCATTTTAGCAGGCGGCATAGGAAGCCGCATGGGAAACGAGAAACCTAAGCAATATATCAATATAGGCGGAAAACCTATAATCCTTCACACCATAGAGAAATTCTGCCTTTGCAGCGAATTTGAAGAAATACTGATACTTTGCCCAAGAGATTGGATAGAATATACTAAGAGCCTGGTAAAGAAATATATAGGAGACAGGCGGATCAAAGTGATGGAAGGCGGAGACACGAGAAACGAGACTATAATCAACGCCGTGCGCTATATAGAGAGATCAGAGGCCCTCAGCGAGGAAACCGTGATAGTGACTCACGATGCGGTGAGGCCTTTCGTTACATACAGAATAATAAAGGATAACATCGAAGCGGCAGAAAAATTCGGAGCATGCGACACAGTCGTGCCGGCTACGGACACCATAGTGGAAAGCCGCGACGGCTACAGCATAACGGCTATACCCAGCAGGGCGGACCTTTATCAGGGGCAGACTCCCCAGAGCTTTAAGGCTCTCAAACTTAAGAAACTGTATGAGCAGCTTACAGAAGAAGAAAAGGCGATACTGACCGACGCAGCTAAGATATTCGTCATAAAGGGAGAACCGGTGAGCCTGGTGCGGGGAGAAAATTCCAACATAAAGATAACTTATCCATACGACTTGACGGTGGCCGAAAGCCTGCTGAAACAGCAGGATATATGAGAAAAACTCTGCGTCGAAGATAAGCCCTGCGGATTTGCAAGGGCCGGATGCAGATGAAAAGATGAAAGGCGAGTTAAAATGCTCAACACGATTTACAGGCTTACAGAGCCGAGAAAAATAGAAATTGAGTTTAACGATATACAGATGGACGATGACCATGTGATAATAAGGCCTACTCATCTGTCCATATGCAACGCGGATCAGCGATATTATCAGGGGACGAGAGACCCTGAAGTTCTTGCGAAGAAGCTTCCCATGGCGCTGATCCATGAGGGTATAGGAGTGGTTTCCTGCGATAAAAAAGGCGAATTCAAACCGGGAGAGGCGGTAGTGATGATCCCCAATACTCCGGTAGAAGAAGACCCGTTCATAGCCGAAAACTACTTGCGTTCCAGCAAATTCAGAGCCAGCGGCTTCGATGGCTTCATGCAGGATAATGTGGCCATGAGGCGGGACAGAATAGTCAGGCTTCCCGAAAATATAGACAAGGAAGTGGCGGCCTTTACCGAGATAATTTCCGTCAGCAATCACGCAGTAGGAAGATTTGATAAGATAGCTCACGGCAGGAAAGACCATATAGCTATCTGGGGAGACGGAAATCTGGCGTTTATTACGGCTATTTTTCTCAGATACCGTTATCCCGACAGCAAGATATATATAATGGGCGTCAGCCACGACAAGATGACGGGATTTACTTTTGTGGACGAAACCTATGATGTGAGAAATATTCCCGATGATATAGAGATAGATCATGCTTTCGAATGTGTGGGAGGAAACGGTTCCACAAAGGCGATAGATCAGATTATAGACTATATAAAGCCCGAAGGCACCATCGCTATCTTAGGCGTATCGGAGAATCCCGTTCCCATAAATACCCGCATGATCCTGGAAAAAGGGCTCAGGATGTTCGGCAGCAGCCGTTCCGGCAGAAAAGACTTTGAAAATACCGTGGCTATGTTCAGCGAGCATCCAAAGATAGTTCAGCATTTAAAGAATATAGTCGGAGATGTAATAGATGTGCGGAATGTGGACGACATGCACACGGCTTTTGAGAAAGATATAGCCAAGGCAGGCGGCAAGACCATAATGCTCTGGAATGTTTGACAGGTGAGATATGAACAAGGTTTCTGTAGCAGTACCGGTGTACAATGTGGAAAACTACATATACGATATGCTGAAATCTGTACAGAATCAGACTTTCAAGGATTTTGAAGTTGTCATAATAGATGACGGCTCCACCGACAGTTCCGGCCAGATTGCTGGGGAATTCTGCGCTTCTGACGTCAGGTTTAAGTATTTCAGACAGGAAAACGGCGGAGTTGCCTCGGCGAGGAATAAGGCTATCGACCTTGCATCCGGAGAATATATAGTATTCTATGACCCCGACGATTATATCCCGCCCCACGCCCTTGAAAAGATGTATAAGGCGGCCACATCCGGGGCGGCAGATATGGTGGTAGGCGTCATGGAAGAAAAGAATCTGGGAGAATCTCTCATATACATGCATTCTCAGAAACTAGCTAAACAAAAGAATATAAGTCCGGCTGACCCTCACTTTATAGGCGCGTGGTCATTGTGTCATAAGATGTTTTCCATGAGACTTATAAGAGAGCACGACCTTCGGTTTGAGCAGCTTTACAATGCGGAGGACGGTGTGTTCACTTATAGAGCGTTAAACTGCGCAGAAGTGATTTCTGGGTGCGACACCATAGCATATAACTATATAAAGAGGCCTTTTTGGCTCACTCCATCAGCCACCCAGATCATAAGTCGCAGATATCTAAAAAGCCTTTTGGCTTCCCACGACCGTATACGTGAAGAGGCAGAGAAGCTGATTCAGAAGTACCTTACGGAAGAAGAACAGGCAGATTACCTCGGAAAGCTGTACTATCGCTTCATAGAAGGAGAGATGATAAACGGCTATTACAGGGGAATCTGGAGGGGAGAAGAGAACCTGAGCGAGACTCTTAACCAAAGGACAAAGCTTTATCGCAGATACCTGAGCGATAAACAGTGGAGCAGTTTGCTGGCAGGCCACAGAGATTTGAACCTCGAGAGCGGCTTCATGTCGCCTGAAGAAATGGACAGAGAACCTGTTGTGTCAGTGATTTTGACGCCGGATTATACGGCCGAAGAGGTGGACATGATGCTGGGAAGCGTCTATAATCAAGCTTTCCCCAGGTTCGAAATATTACTGCCGGCTTCCTTTGACGGCGCAGTGGGACAAGCATACAGAAATAAAGTCAACCTCAAAATTATAGAGGGTGACATTGTGGCGGAATTTTTAAACAGAGCCGTGAAGCAGGCGAGAGGCAGATATATAATCATTTTCGATGAGTTTGCCATGTTTACCAAGAATTCCCTCAGACTGATGGTTTCTAAACTTTCTTCCAGAGCTGGATTGGGATTCGTCTCGATGGTAATGAAGAACTTTGACGGAAGCTCATACAAGCCGATACCTGTTATCAGCGCCGCATTTGGATATACTAAGAGAGGACGGCGAAAATACGGAAAGATTGCGTCTTGCGACAACATTTTTTCAAATAAACTGTTCAGAAAGAGCTCCCTCGAAGGTTTCAGATTCAGCGGCAGAGGACCGCGCGATGTAGATACGCTCTACAGGACTCTCAGCTTTGAGCGGCTGAGAAAAGGAGCCATGATAACAGACATGGCAGACGAGGATTTTTTGGCAAGAGCCGAGACTTCTCCGCCGGCGATTCTTGTGAAATGCTGCCACAGCCAAAACAGCAGAGCTGACAGGCTGATTCAGAGGCTCAAACGTCATATAACGAGAGAAGATATAGAAAATTTAAAAAGTAAGATAGGAAAATAGAATGAGATTCGTATTGAAAATCATCGTAATCTTGCTGAACTTAATATTTGCGCCGATGAAGCTACTGCCTGTGCAAGATAAAGTAACGTTTATAAGCCGGCAGTCAGACGATGAGAGCGAGGACATGGAACTGTTAAAGGCGGAGCTGATAAGACAGGCTCCTCAGATAAAGCTGATTTTCCTGTGCAAAAAATTGGAGGGAAACTTAGCTCATAAGATGGCATATTGCTTTCATGTGCTCCGCCAGATGTATCATATAGCTACATCTAAAGTGGTGGTCTTAGATTCATATTGTATAGCTGTCAGCGTTCTTTGCCAGAGAAAATCCCTTACAGTGATACAGATGTGGCATGCGTTAGGCGCTCTCAAGCGGTTCGGCCTCAGCATAGTGGGAGAAGGGGAAGGAAGCAGCCGCGATTTGGCTGAATCCATGTCGATGCATAAGAATTATACCTGGGTATTGACCAGCGGCAGAGCCTGTCTGCCGTATTTTTCGGAAGCCTTCGGGTATGATGAAAAAGCTGTGAAAGTCATGTCTCTTCCGAGGGTAGATAAACTGACGGATGATGAGTTTGCCAGAAGCGCGGTGAAAAGAGTGAGAGAAAGATATTCCCGGTTTGAAGGCAAAAAGATCGTGGTATACGCTCCTACTTTCAGAAAAGATAAGGATATTTCCAGAGAGATAGATGACTTGGCCGAAAAATTCGACGATAGTGAATACATCTTTGTTCTGAAAAAACATCCTCTCATGAAAGAAACATGCGATAATTGTCTTACAGATGAAGAATTTTCTACTCTTGAAATGCTCTTTGCGGCTGATTATGTAATTTGCGATTATTCCGCCGTGATATTTGAAGCAGCCATACTGAAAAAACCGCTGTTCTTTTATACTTTCGATTATGATACTTACGGGGCGGCAAGGGATTTCTATATAGATTATATGAAAGAGATGCCGGGAGTGATTTCAGGCGATCCTTCTTGTATAACCGACTCGATAAAAGAAGATAAGTATGATCTTGAAAGGGTAGAAAAATTCGGACGAAAGTTTGTCGAAAAACAGGAAAACTGCGCCAGAGATCTGGCTGAAATGATAATAGGATGCTGCAAATGAGTGAAGGAGGGAGCTAAATAGCTCCCTCCGCTTCTTCTATATTTTTATAACCATACATCGCGACCATGGTATTAAGATTTTTCTGAGATAAAGAAAGCCCCGCTTCCTGCAATTTATTGACATATTCGGCATATAAGGATAACAGTTCCTGCGGATATGTCTCAAGTTCGCCTCTGGCATAAGTCTCCATGGAAGTGAATCCGTATTTATCCTCCGAAGACCTGATTGGGCGAGCGGTGCCTGCCAGCTTCGGATAGCGCCGGGCCATCTCTTCCTCCCAGCAGATGAGGCGCTCCACGATTTTGTTTATAAGTCTGAAATTCTTTGCGGGCACTGCCGGCAGTTTGTCTCGGAGGTGCTTGTTGAAGTAATGCAAGTCGGTATAAGCCATCATGCGGGCGTACTTCTCGGAAACCAGGTTGCGGCCTTCTTCTTGCGAACGAGCCGCGAAGTCACTGTAGGCGTCGACCATTTCCGCAGTCCAGTTGTCGTACTGACTTCGGCGCATGATGTAGAAAGTCTCAAAATCGTCCTGACAGTCTGCACGGCCTCCCAGGTTATCTACATTCTGAAACATCTGCCATTCTATTTTTATGATCTCTTCTATCTTTGCCTTATCCGGCGTCTGAAGATCAATGTCGTTATTCATATGATTCCCTCCTTTATTTTTTACAGACAGTCGGCCATCGGATGCATGGACGAAAGCTGAGGATCTTCTATAGAAGACATCAGCTGCGGAATATAGTCCTGAAGAAAATTGCCGCTAAAATGAGCCAGGTCTTTTGAACACAGCATATGGGCAAGGCGGCTGCATACGGCTTCTATGGCGTTTATACATTCTTCAGGGCGAGTTGTATTTTTCCTGACGACTGTTTCTATCAGCCCGGCCGTCTGAGGATCAAAACCGCAAAGACTTCTGAAACTCCACTTGTAAAACGGGGTCGGCTTCCTGACCAGAAGATGAGCCATGGAAATGGAGTTTTCCACGAATCGCGACAGCGCGAGGGTGGCGGCCGTCAAATCGTTTCTGTCGAGACACCTTTGAAAATTGTATTGTCCCGACTGGGAGACGACTGCACATCTGGCGGTTAATTTTTTGAGAAGGATATCCCTGGGATAGAAGCCCAGCAGCCCTTTTCTTATGCGGCTGAACTCTCCTGGGCCGTCAAAGAAAACTTGCCCGTTTGTGACAGCCGCCAGATTGGCTTCAGAAATTAGAAACCAGTCCATTGAGGTACCTGGAATGTCAGCGCACCCGGTGAAGGACGTGTAAAAATCGGAAATCTTCATGACTCCCAATCTTTCCTCCGCAACGATATTTTCTCTTGTCAGACCCATGAAATCACCGGGAAGCTTACGGTAAGCTGCGGACAGGTCGGCCGCATAGGCGTCGTAGTCATCGTCTGTGAGCCATATGCAAAAACCGGGGCCGAAGTCGTGATCCCGAGAAATTTCATCGTCGAAGCCGAAACAGCCGGAGCCTTCGCCTACCATCCCGGCCGCATAGCGGCCTACCAACCTCGGGAAGTTCCTTTCGATCATAGGCCGGCCCAAAGTATCAAAGTATCGGCGACAGATCTCAAGATGTTTCATCGACTGTGCCTCCCAGTTCTGCAATTATCTGATCGATGGCCTTATAGGCCAGACTTTCCGCTCCGTAGTCTCTCAGGGTAAGGCTGCGGGCCTTTTTAAAAGCGTCGAGAGCGCCGCCGGTGTTCCCTTTCTTAAGCAGCACATGGCCCATGGTCTCAAGGGCTCCGCTGTAGTGCACATCTGCGTCGCCATCGACCCGGTCAAAGATTTCAAGGGATCTGGAAGCTGCTTCAAAGGCGTCGTCAATCCTACCGGACTGAACAAATATTTGAGCCATATTGGTATAGGTAACGGCAATCTCTATCTCACTTTCCGCAAGGTTCGTAAGGATTTCCAACGCTTTCTGCAAGTGATGAAGAGCCTTATCAAAATCGCCCATGTCCTGACAGAGGATGCTCATGTTGTTGTACAGAGTGGCAGTTCTGTAATCTTCCGACAGTCCTAAATTTTTCAGCATGGACGCAGCTTCTTCAAAGATCGCCAGAGCTTCTTTCGGCTGCCCTTTGACGGCATAATTAGTTCCGAAGTTTATCAGAGTGGTGGCATGGTGCTCGCTTCCGGCAAGGCCCAGCCTCTTTATCATTGCAAGCGCCTTCTGATATAAAGGTATTCCTTTTTCATAAGCGCCCGTCGCTCTGTATAATCCGCCCAGCTCGTTGCATATAGGTATCAGCGCCGGATCGCCGGCCGCTTCCGACTCGGCAAGACACGAAAGCAGGTAGGGCTCCACCTCGTTGGCCCGTTTATTTTCAAACAGCTCATCTACATGAGCAAAGATTTCGTTGATATTCATTAGAGCCTCCTTTTTAGCAATTATACCATGGAAAGGAATTTTTAAACAGAATTGATTTATGGCTGTGCATATGGTAAAATTTTACATAAAAAGGAGATGCTTATGAACAGGCGAGTATTATTGGAACTGAGAGAAATTATTAAACGCGAAGAAAAACTCCTGAGCGGTTACAGGGAAGAGGCGAAAGGAATCAAAGGCGGCCAGCTGGTCATAAGGAGAAAAGGAGACCGTCTGGTGTTTTCGGAAAAGGCAAAAGGAGCCGAAACAGGTATTACAACAGATAGCCGGAGAGTTCGCAACTTAGCCCGAAAGAGGTATTTAAGAGGTGAAATACGCTATGCTGCCAAAATTTGCGATATTCTGAAAGACGCGCTGCATAAGATAGAGGGGGTACCGTATGCGCGAGCAAGCAGTAATATGAAAGAAATATCTGGATACAGGTATTCGGCATCTGTAACGAGGTGGCTGGACGACGCCGAAGATAAAAATCCTATGGCTCCTGAGAATTTAAAATATAAGACGAAGTCGGGGATTGCTGTTCGGTCTAAGTCGGAAAGGACAATTGCAGATAAGCTTTCACAATATGATCTGCCATACAAATACGACACGAGACTTCAACTTGGTAACAGGGTGGTTTATCCTGATTTCATCATAAGAAGGTGGGACGACAAGCAGGTGATATGGGAGCATTTTGGGCTTATGACCGATGAAGAATATGCTGCTCATGCAATTCAGAAGATGATGCTGTACCAGCGCTGCGGCTATATAACTCACACTGATTTAATCTACACTTTTGAAAGTGATGTGGAGGATCCGGCGGTCTTGGATGACATCATAAAAAAATTTTTGCTGTGAGATGATAGCAGGTGGAAGCGGGGAAACGCCTCTGCTTATATGTGGAAAAGTGGCAATGCTTATATGTGGAAAAGTGGCAATGCTCACAAAAAGAAATATTAGCATATATTGAGAGAATTTTTTTGCGTAAAATGCTCTCAAAATAGCGTAAAAGGGCAGAGAAGTGAGCATTGCCAAAAAAGTATGCTCACTATTTTCAAAAAACGAAGGAAAAGAGAGAAATATTGCATCTTGAAAACCGGCTCCGAAAAGGGAACTCTCTTTTTTCTTAAGGACAAACCAAAAAGAGAGAATGAGCAGCAAAAAAATTCTCTCTAATAGTCCCAATATGAAAAATAGTGAGCATAGGCCCATATCCATAGCCCCGCACAGCCCGCCCTGCCTCCCATCCCCCCCGCCTCCGCCTCCAGACAAAAAAATTGACATTATGCCCGGCGGTATTATATAATTAAATACTGTAGATATAAGTGATTTTAGCCCTGTCGGCGGGCAGAATGCCGGGGCCGGCGGCCAGCTATCGAAGATATAGAAAGAAAAGGTGAATGATATGGCAAAAGAAAAATTAAACTGGGAAGACGAACAAGTCAGGCACGATTATCGTCACACAGCTTCCCATATTATGGCGCAGGCGGTTAAACGCCTTTGGCCCGACACAAAGCTGGCCATAGGCCCGGCTATCGAGAACGGATTTTATTATGACTTCGACTCTGAACATAAATTCGGAGAAGAAGACTTTATGAAGATTCAAAAAGAAATGAAGAAGATAGTTCAGGCCAATTATCCTCTGGAAAGATTTGAACTTCCAAGAGCAGAAGCTATCAAATATATGGAAGAGGCAGGCGAGCCATATAAAGTAGAATTGATACAGGATCTTCCTGAGGATGCGGTGATCTCCTTTTACAAGCAGGGAGACTTCGTAGATCTGTGCGCGGGACCTCATATGGAGTCCACAGGCAAGATCAAGGCATTTAAGCTCATGAGCGTAGCGGGAGCTTACTGGAGAGGCGATTCTGATAAGCAGATGCTGCAGAGGATCTATGCTACCGCATTTCCCTCGCAAGAGCTCCTGGATGAGTATATAGCCAAGATAGAAGAAGCTAAGAAGCGCGACCACCGCAAGATAGGCAGAGAGATGGACCTCTTTATGCTTACGGAAGAAGGTCCGGGATTTCCTTTCTTCCTTCCTAAGGGAATGGTCATAAGAAACGGTCTTGAAACGTTCTGGAGACAGGAGCATGTCAAGAGAGGATACGAAGAGATAAAAACGCCGCTGATCCTCAACGAGCAGCTGTGGAGGACGTCCGGACATTGGGATCATTATAAAGATAATATGTACTTCACTAAGATAGATGACGAAGATTACGCCATCAAGCCGATGAACTGTCCGGGATCCATGTTGGTATACAAGAGAAAGATGTGGTCCTACAGGGAATTTCCTATTCGCTGCGGCGAACTGGGTCAGGTTCACAGGCACGAACTTTCGGGAGCTCTTCACGGGCTGATGAGAGTAAGAACCTTTACTCAGGACGACGCCCATATATTCATGCTTCCCGAGCAGGTCAACGAAGAGATAAAAAATGTGGCGAAATTTTGCGACGACGTATATAAGATGTTCGGATTTGAATATCATGTAGAGCTTTCCACGAGACCAGAGGATTCTATGGGAACCGATGAAGAATGGGAAATGGCTGAAAACGCCTTGAGAAACGCCATAGAAGAGATGGGAGTGCCTTTTGTTATAAATGAAGGAGATGGAGCTTTCTACGGTCCGAAACTGGACTTCCATCTGGAAGACTCCATAGGAAGGACATGGCAGTGCGGAACCATACAGCTGGATATGCAGATGCCGCAGAGATTTGATCTGACTTATATAGGCGCCGACGGTGAAAAACACAGACCTATAATGATCCACCGAGTAATCTTCGGCTCCATAGAGAGATTTATAGGTATACTCATAGAACACTGCGCAGGTAAATTCCCTCTCTGGCTGGCGCCTGTGCAGGTAAGACTGATGACAGTCACAGAAAAATTTGCAGGCTATGCAAACGAACTTAAAAAAAAGCTTGAAGAGGCAGGGCTCCGAGTAGAAGCCGACGTGAGAAACGAAAAGATCGGCTACAAGCTGAGAGAAGCGAGAAACGCTCGAGTAAATTATATGTGCGTTATCGGAGAAAGAGAGGAAGAAGCCGGCAGCGTTTCCGTACGTTCCAGCAAGGAAGGCGAACTGGGAGAGATGTCGGTAGACGAATTCACTGCAAAACTCTTAAAAGAGATAGAAGAAAAGAAGATGTAAAAGCGTCAACATAAGAGGAAAATACTCTCTCGTATCAGGCGAAAGTTTTATACGCCCGGTGCGAGAGAGATTTTTAATTTACATAGTAAGCTAATCCTTATCAAGTAAGAAAATTTTGCGCTCTTGTATAATGAATTAAGAGGATATATACTTTTCATATAAGGAGGAGGGACATTATGCTATTTGAATTTGTGGATTGGAACTATAGAAGAACATAAAGAAGAAATTGCGGATACAAATCACATTCTTTGCATTTTTGAAAACAAGGAGACTTCCGAATATGAAGGATACGCTCTCATAAGGCTTAACCACAAATCTTATATATTCGAACTCTGCAGGATAGCGACTGTTAATAAAGGTAGTGGATACAGCAAAGAAATGCTAAGATTCACTTTTGAAAACCGATGCTTATCCTGATAACACAATTGGAATTAAACTGTGCGAATCATCGGGATTGCGTCCAGATGGAATTCTGAGACAAAACTGCCTAAGTGATAGAGGATATCTTGACCAAATTATTTATTCTATGCTGAAGGAGGAATATATGAACATGATTATTAGAGATTTAAAAAAGGAAGATTACGACTTTGTTTTAAGGGTAAATGAGGAAAACGTGGAGGTTCTGTCACCGATGGACCGGCAGAGGCTGGAATTCTATGCCGGCATCGCAGACATGTTCAAGATTGTCGAAGTTAACGGAAAACAGGCGGCGTTCTTGATTGCCATTCGAGATGGAGCAGATTATCCAAACGATAATTTCAGTTTTTATTCGGCCAAGTATCCCCACTTTCTCTATGTGGATAGAATCGTAATAGACGAGCCTTACCGCAAGCTTGGTTTGGGGCGTATGCTCTATGAAGCGGTCAAGGAGCATGCAAAGGCAGAGGGGGTGAACGTTGTCACAGCAGAGGTGGATACGGAGCCGGTTTACAACATCGGAAGTATTAAATTCCATGAGAATATGGGCTTTAAGGAAGTAGGCGTTCAGTGGACAAGAAATCATACGGTCAAAGTTTCACTGGTTGCTTGTGATCTATGATAACGAAATGAACCTCAGCTGAGAGTGATAAATATAAATTGCCGAGCATATTAGAATTCAAAACGCACATTATAACCATGATTTATAATGTGCGTTTTTATAATGTATGCTTTTGAAAAAAACGGAAACTATATACGCTTTGAAATGATCTTAACAAAATATATACATAAATTAGTAATTTTTTAACACTTTTTTGCATTTAAATTAACAACTTGCAAAGTTATAATTAAAGTGCATATTAAATTAAAGCGGAATTGTTATTCAGGAAAGGAATAATACTATGTTTATTTTAGAAGCAATTGCCGCGTTTGGTAACTGGTTTTGGGGACTCCCAATCCTGTTCCTCATTGTAGGTGGCGGCATCTACATCACGATCCGTTTGGGATTCGTGCAGTTCAGAAAGTTTGGATACATATGTTCGCAGACTTTCGGTAAGATGTTTTCAAAGGCAGAGGAAGGCGAAGTATCTCCGTTCTCCGCAGCCTGTGCAGCTCTTGCCTCATCCATCGGAGCTTCCAACATCGTAGGCGTGCCTGCGGCAGTAGTAATGGGAGGTCCCGGAGCAGTATTCTGGATCTGGCTCATAGCCTTAATCGGCTGCGGAACCAAGTACTGCGAGATCGCTCTGGCGATCAAATACAGAGAAAAGAACGAAGCCGGCGAATGGGTAGGAGGCGCAGCTTACTACCTGAGAGCATTAGGCGGCGGTATCGGCAAGTTTTTGGGTGGATGGTACGCTATCGGCCTGATGATCGAGCTGATCCCTTCACTCTGTACTCAGGCTCTGTCTGCGACGGAGCAGTTCCTCATATTCGGAGTCGATCAGAAGATTTCCGGAATAATAATTGCAGTATTAGTAGCTATAATCATTGCAGGCGGCGTTCAGAGAGTAACAAAAGTTACAGATATCATGGTACCTGTAATGGCAGTTCTGTATATCGTAGGAGCGCTGGTAATAGTATTCATGAATGCTGACCAGATCCTTCCTTCATTGGGAAGCATCTTCGTATACGCATTCACACCGCATGCAGCAGTAGGCGGATTCGCAGGATCCACCATTGCGCTGGCCTTAAGATGGGGAGCTGCACGAGGAGTATACTCCAACGAGGCAGGCTTTGGTACTGCGCCTACGGCACATGCTACGGCGTCGGTAGATCATCCTATCAGACAGGCGTGCTGGGGCGTATTCG
>OKSB01000356.1_pt1 | contig 51898 bp, 38 predicted proteins | sample 1601171 | NCBI WGS metagenome assembly OKSB01 (sample SAMEA3541496, study PRJEB24748) | human gut metagenome | biome: human gut; feature: human-associated habitat; material: faeces | place: China | collected 2012 | reverse complement strand
CACGGCCCTACGGGCCGCCCGTCGGGTCGGTCTTCGCGGCGCGCCCCACCGTGTTTGGCGTTAGCGTATTTCAAAGCAGAGTTGTGTTAATGATGTATTAGAATATATTGTAAATATAGTTGGTAAGATTTTCCTGTCAGCTTTAATGCCAACAGTTTCTATGGGGTTGGGTGGACCATATGGGCTCTTCTCAACCAACGCGCCGGGACAAGCATTCACTTTCCGTGCATTTGGGGCTAGTTAAAAAGGAAGAAGTGAGGACTTGAGGCAGATTGCGGTGTCGGCGGTGATGTTCCGGCAGGATAATTTCTTTTTTCCGGATATCGGATTATATGAAATTTCATCGGGCATCAGCCGCCGATAGAGGGCGGCATGTTACGCTATACGTCTCACCCAACCTAAAGATATAATTTTTTGTTCCGATTAGAAAAAAAGCAGAACGTGCTTACAGCGTGTGCTGCGCGGGAGAGAAAAGACTCCCCCCAGACCGGGGAGCCATGAAGCGTGGAATGGTCGCCGCAGGCTGGACGTTTGCGAAGCGATGCAAGGGGAGGCAGGCTCATGTTCGGCCTTTTTTCTCAAAATGCCATGTGCTCTCACGCTTTCCTTCACTTGCCTTTGGCGCGGGGACCGATTGCGCATAAAAGAAATTACAAGAGGGTATTGACGCGGGGGCGGACTTTACTCTCTCTCTCTCTCTCTCTCTCTCTCTCTCTCTCTCTCTCTGCTGATTGCGCCCGTATCTGAGTGCCGCGCGGCTTTCCGATTTTTTGCGTTTGCAAACAATAAGGCCTTGCCCCTTTCCGGGGCGAGGCCTTTTGTTTTTCCGTCACCAGCAATTTGACAACTGTAACAGTCAGGTGGGGATGTTCAGCCCCCAAAACGAAGGAGAAGGCAAATGAAACTCTCGACAAAAATTGCGGCGAGTATGGGCGCACTGGCCGTGCTGATGGCCGTTCTGGGCGTCTACCTTATCATGCAACTGGGCAGAGTCAATGATGTGAGCAGTGAGATGGCGGACCGACTGATTCCGATAGTAACGGCGGCGGACGAAATGAACAATGCGGCCACGGAGTACCGCTTGGCCGAAGCGCTGCATCTCTACTCCACAGAACCGGCCCAGATGAAGGAATACGAAAAAAGGCAAGAAAAATGGGCGGCAGTCATCGCCGGGGACGTCAAAAAACTTGAAGGTATGCTTTTCAGCCCCCAGGCCAAACAGGCTTTTCAGGCGTATTTGGCGGCTCGCCAAGCCTACAGGGACACGCATCGGCGCTTGCTCGCGTTCTCCCAGGAAAACCGCACACAGGAAGCCCTTGTTTTGCTGAACGGTGACTCGCGCGCGCAATACGACAAGATGAGCGAGGCCCTCGACACGCTCTTGGCGGCAATCAACAATACCATCACGGAGAGCAATATCGCGGGTGACGAAATGTACGCCAATTCGCGCCTGCTGGGCATTATTCTGGTGGTGTTTGCCGTGCTGACCGCCGTCATCCTGACCTTGCTGCTGGTGCGCAATACCCTGCGCCAATTGGGCAAGGACCCAGGTGAACTGAACGTCATCGCCAAGCGCGTGGTGGACGGCGACTATAATGTGGATGACGGCGGGAAAAAAATGGGCGTCTATGGTTCCATTGTGGAAATGGTCAATGCCCTGAAAGAACATATTGAGAACGCCCAACGCGAGTCGGAAAACGCCAAGGAACAGTCCCGCAAGGCCCAGGAGGCCATGGAACAGGCCAATGCCGCCAGTGCCGAAGCCCAGGCCAAGACCGAAGCCATGCTGGTGGCCGCCGACAAGCTGGAACAGGTGGGTGTGGTGGTTTCCTCGGCCTCCACCGAGCTTTCGGCCCAGATCGAGCAGTCCGACCGGGGCGCGGCGGAATCCGCGCAGCGCCTGTCCGAAGCGGCCACAGCCATGAACGAAATGAACGCCACAGTGCAGGAAGTTGCCAAGAATGCGGGCAACGCCTCTTCCGCGTCCGCCGAAACCAAACAGAGAGCCGAGGCGGGCGCGCAGGTGGTGGAAAAGGCCGTCCACAGCATTGAGGAAGTTCATCACTTGTCCCTGGAACTCAAGGAAGACATGACCCAGCTCAACGAGCACGCCCAGGACATCAGCCGGATTATGGCCGTGATTTCGGACATCGCGGACCAGACCAACCTGCTGGCCCTGAATGCCGCCATTGAGGCGGCACGGGCCGGAGAGGCCGGACGGGGCTTTGCCGTGGTGGCCGACGAAGTGCGCAAGCTGGCTGAAAAAACCATGGCCTCGACTCAGGATGTGGGCAACGCCATCAAGGCCATTCAGGAAAGCACGACCAAGAGCATGACCGGGGTGGACAACGCCGTACAACGCATCGGCGAGGCCACGGAACTGGCCAATCAATCCGGGCGCGCCCTGCAGGAGATTGTGAGCACGGTGGAGGCCACGGCGGATCAGGTCAACGCCATTGCCACGGCCAGCGAGGAACAGTCCGCCGCTTCCGAAGAAATCAACCAGTCCATCGTCCAGGTCAACGACATGGCCAAGCAGACCGCCGACGCCATGGGCGAGGCGGCCAAGGCCGTGTCCGATCTGGCGGCCCAGGCTCAGGGCCTCACGGCTCTGATTCAGGAACTGAAAGAAGCGTAAGCGGGGATTGCGGCCGGGAGCATCTTCTCCTCTTCCGGCCGCAATCAAACGCGTTCCGGACAGCACGCGCCGTTACCGGGTGCGTCCCGAAGTGGACAGCGGGGCGTGCTTTAGCCGGGGCGGGGTATGTTTTTCTCCTGTCTCTTTCCTTGTCTGAACTTGTTCAGATATCTGGCGAGGGGACTTCACGGTGATGCTTTTTCATGCAGCCGTTCGATAATCTCTTGTACGTCGAAGCCGCGGGCCGGCAGCTCGTTCGCCGCACCATTTCCTCTCGATCTCTGGCCGTGAGTTTGGGATCCCCATGCCTGTTCACCTGTCTCCTTCAGCCGGTTGCCGGTGCCGTGGTTAGTCCAGCTTTACCGGCTTGAGGGAGGGGGACAGCCGAGTGGAAGATTATATCCAGCGCCGCCAAAGCATAACGGAAGGGGCCGGTGAAAGGAGGTCATGCCATCCTTTCACCGGCCCCGGAGTCAGAAGTATTGGTACGGCGTATACGATTACGCGCGAGCTCCCGCAGTCTTTTTGGCGTGCTTGATGAAGGTGCCGTCCTCCAGTTCCTGGAAGGCTTCGCGCAGTTCATCCTCGCTGTTCATAACGATGGGGCCGCCCCAGGCCACGGCTTCGTGCAGGGGCTTGCCGGATACCAGTACCAGGCGCGCGCCCTCCGGGCCGCCGGTCAAAGCCACGGCGTCGCCTTCCGTAAAGAGATAGGCATGCTTGGCCGACAACATGGCGTTGTTTTCCGTAAGCGCGCAGGTGCCTTCCACCAGATAGGCAAAGACCGTATGCGAGGGCTTGGTCTCCACGGTCCAGGTGTAGCCCGGCTTGAGGGTCATATCCAGAAAACGCACATCCACATAGTCGCCCTTGGTTGCGCCTTCCACATTCTTATACCGCCCGGCCACCACAGCCACGGTGCCCGCCTCTTCTTCCACCTTGGGCACCATGTCCACGGTGATGTCGCGGTATTTGGGCTCTACCATCTTGTCCTTGCGGGGCAGGTTGATCCAGAGCTGCAGGCCCAGAATCCTGTCGCTGGCCTGCGGCATTTCCTGGTGCAGAATGCCGCTGCCCGCGGTCATCCACTGGCAGCAGCCGTCCAGAATCTTGCCCGAATTGCCCAGGCTGTCCTTATGGTCGATCTCGCCCTGGATAAGGTAGGTGAAGGTTTCAATGCCCCGATGCGGGTGCATGGGAAAGCCCTTGATGTAGTCAGCGGGATTGCGGGAGTCGAAAGCGTCCAGCATCAGAAAAGGATCAAAACTTCTTACAGTGGGGGAACCCAAAACGCGGACCAGATGCACACCCGCGCCGTCAATGGCGGGATGGCCGGTAACATCGCTTTTAATAGTGCGGTATTTCATGGTGCGCTCCTTTTCCCGGCCGCTCCATGCGCCGCATGGCGGCGGAAAGGAAATATATATGTAACCGGATCACGCGGCCCCTGGGGCAACGTCCCCGGCAAAAAAAGGATTGCGCTTCGGAGCCGGAGGAGCGGACGTAACGCTAGCCCGGCGGCGGCAGCGCGGCTGCCGCCATGCAATCCTGTCGGATTGCATATAATTCCGAAAAACAGACTGTCCAGTGGTGGAGCGGCAGGCATAAAAAAACTCCCCGGCGGTAACCGGGGAGGATGCGAAGACTGTCCGGGCTGGTCGCTCTCAGGGCTTGAGCTTGTCCATCAACTGCCGGATTTCGGCCATCTGGCCGTTGAGTTGCTGGGCGGCGTTGTTGGCGTCGGCAATGACCACGGCCACATCCTTGAGTGTGCTGTCCACCGCTTCCACGGCTTCGTTGATCTGCGCCGACGAAGCGGACTGCTGTTCCGAGGCCGTGGCAATGGCCCGCACCATATCGGCGGACAGGGCCGTGATTTCCACAATGTCCTTGAGCCGGTCGCCCGATGTGTTTGCAAGGCCGGTCACTTCCTCGATGCTGACCACGGCACGGTCCACATGCTCCATATTGCGGCGGGTGCCCTGCTGGATGTTTTCAATGGCGCTGCCCACTTCCGTGGTGGCGCTCATGGTTTTTTCCGCCAGCTTGCGCACCTCGTCGGCCACCACGGCAAACCCGCGCCCTGCATCGCCTGCGCGTGCGGCTTCAATGGCCGCATTGAGCGCCAGCAGATTGGTCTGGTCGGCGATATCCGAGATCACGGTCATGATCTGATTGATGCTCTGGGCTTCGTCGCTCAGCTTTTCCATGTCGGCGCGCAGAGCCAGGGAGTTCTTCTGCACCAGGTTAATGGAGGAAACCACCTGCCCCACGATGTTCTGGCCGTCCGTGGCCGTATTGCGCATATTGTCGGAACTGGCGGCCGCGTCGCTGGCGTTTTTGGAAATGTCCAGCACGGCCATATTCATTTGTTCCATGGCGGTGAGCGTATCGTGCATGCGTTCCGTTGTTTCGGCAGTAGCCTTGTCGGTTTTCACCAGCACGCTGACCAGCTGTTCGCAGGCCGCATTGGCCGCTTGCAGCAGATCCAGCACCGAGGCGGCCACGCCGCGCATGGTTTCGCTGTTGCGTTTGATGGCTTCCTGCTGCTCAAAAGTTGTGGTGGTGTCCAGCAGAATCAGAATGGCATGCGACAACCGGCCCTTGTCGTCGAGCATGGGCTTGGTAAAAATGTCCGCATGCATGGGTTTGCCCGTTTTCCTCTCGACAACGAAGTCCATGCTGGCGGCTTCTCCGCTTTCCAGGCACCGGGTGATGGAAGTGGAGCGTGTCTCGTCATTGTAATAAAATTTGCCGGACGTCATGCCGATGAAGTCTTCCATCTTTCCCGGATGCTCAAAAGTGCTCAGCATGGGAGCATTGGCGAAAGCCAGTTTGTCTTCCGTGTCGAACACGGCGCAGGGCACGGGCAGGGTCTCCAGCACGCCGCGCGAGAAAGCGAGCTGGCTTTCCAGCTTGTCCAGCATGGCGTCGAGGGCTCTGGACAGCGTGCCGATTTCATTGTTCGAATGGGTTTCAATACGCGAAGCGTAATCGCCGGCCATGACTTTTTGGGCAAAATCGGAAAGACGCTCCAAGGGTCGGCAGATGCCCCTGCGGGCGTAGACGGCTGAAATCAGACTGAGCAGCAGAGTCAGGGCGAGAGCAAAACAGAGGAAGAGGCCGTTACGATCGACGCGCTCGACGCTGGCGGCCACCTGTGCGCTGGTGCGCTTTTCCAATGTGGCGAAAAATTCATTGAGCGGAGCCATGATTTTTTCGGTTTCCGCATTATACGCCGGACCAAAGACCAGCTCACGAGCCCGTTCCATATTGGGTTCGCCCTTGACCGTGTAGTCGCCCTTGGCATCTTTGTAGATGCCTTTGACGGCGTTCATGGCCTCGGTTTCCAGAGCGATCAGCGCGTCGGAAAGCTGGTTGCCTTTTTCAACCAGGGCGAATTCGTCGGCGGTGACTCCGTACTGTTTCATCAGATCGGTAAGCGCGATTTTCTGGCCCGGAGCCACGTCGCGGCTGGCCGCGCGGGGCGTTTTGCCCGCCCGCTCGTCCACAATGCCGAAATAGATTTTTTCATACCGGCTGTCGCCGGTAGCGGCGTACTGGCGGACATAGCTGGTGAGCTGCTTGGAGGATTCCATCAGCTCACCGGCAAGCTGGACGGCTATTTCCTTGTTGCGCGCGAGATCCAGATTATTTTGAATGGCGTAATACAGCTGGAAGACAAAATAACCCACAAGGCATGTCAGGATAATAATCCCAGCGTTTATGGCGGATGAGGCCTTGCTGATGCTCATGCATTGCTCCTGAGGCAGAGGTAAATTTTATTACGAAAGTTCGTGTTTGCCTGATAGATCGCCAGAAATCAAAAAAGTTTTAGGGCAAAACCCTTGTCAACCAGGCGATTTTTTAAAGATTGCGGGGAAAAAGCATTTCGTGTTCCCTTGCCATAGCGGGACTTGACGCGCAAGCCCTTAGGCGGACAAAAAGGCATATAATATCCATTATGGGAGGCCGAGTTTGACAACCATGCTGCACCATGTCGCCGTTGCGGCTTTGTTCCTAGCTCTGTCGGCCGCCTTGCCTTGCCTGGCGGCGGAGGAGAGCGGCGTGCCGCAAACCCCGGCCTTGCCTCCGGCCGCTGATGGCGACGGCGCGGCAACGGTTGCGCCGCCCTTGCCCGCCGCGCGGGAAGCGGGCAAACTGCCGCCCTTGGCGGAAATGATCACCTCGCCCTTCGGGCGGCGGCGTATGCCCGGCTGGCTGAGCCGGCGCGGCATGGTGATGCGCGAGCATTCCGGCCTGGATATCCGTGCCCGGCTGGGCTGGCCTGTGGTGGCTTTTGACGGCGGCATGGTCAGCCATGCCGGGCCGCACGGCCTTTCCGGCATAGTGGTGGAAATCCGGCAGGATGACGGCATGACCGCGCGCTATGCCCATCTGCAGAAGGTCCTGGTTTCTGCGGGACGGCGGGTGCGGCGCGGCGAAGCCGTGGGCCTGGTGGGCTGTACCGGCAGGACCACGGGCACGCATCTGCATTTCGGCCTGCAAAACGCCAAGGGGGAGCTGGTGGACCCTCTGCCGTATCTGCGCAGCGCCGAGCAGTTGTTGCGCCCCGCGCCCGGGCAGATTCCCGCTGAACTCACGCCGCAGCAGTGCGGCCCGGTAATCCGGGGCCGTAACGGACGGCCCGCGCGCATAGGAGACTTCAAAACACTGGAGAATTACAGCCCGCCGCCCATCCCTGCCTGGGGCGAAGGGCGGTAGCGGCATCCGGTGTTCCCGGCCGCCTGTCTGAAATTTCGTCTCCTCTTTCTTTACGCCTGTTTCGCCGCCCCTCGCCGTTTCCGTGCGCCGGGGCGGCGTTTCTGGTTTGGTTTCCGCGCACCGGCAGGCCGTCCTCCGCCCCGCGCGCCGGATTCGTAAAATCTCTTTCTGGCCCGGACATTGCATATCTACTTAACGTTTGGCCGGCTAGGCCGGACAAAGGGCTTTTGTTGGACAGGTTGGACAAGGCGGTTCGCGCCCACATTCTTGGAAAATGGCGTTGTGGGCCGCCGCGGACCGCTTCACGCAGGCCATATGGACCGTTTTGCGCAACCTGTTGTTCTGTATAATTGTTATACAGGTGGCAATAATTTTTACAGTCACCTGTATAGACCAAACAATAAGGATACAAACATGACCACTCTTGGTACGAGATATCCCACCTTGGCGTTTATTTCCGGCGGTGTTGGCGAAGCGGATGACGGCATCCCGCCGCAGCCCTTTGAAACTTTCTGCTACGATTCCGCCCTGTTGCAGGCAAAAATTGAAAACTTCAACGTTATCCCCTATACCTCGGTTCTTCCCAAGGAACTCTACGGCAACATCCTGCCCGTGGACAAAGTGGAAAAAAACTTCAAGCACGGCGCCGTGCTGGAAGTGATCATGGCCGCCAACGGAGCGCGCATTGAGGACCACCGCGCCATTGCCACCGGTCTCGGCATCTGCTGGGGCAAAAAGGACGGCAAGCTCATCGGCGGCTGGGCCGCTGAATACGTGGAATACTTCCCCACCTGGATCGACGACGACATCGCCAAATCCCACGCCGAAATGTGGCTGAATAAATCCCTCAACCATGAACTGACCCTGCGCGGCGTGGAAAAGCACAGCGAATTCCAGTTCTGGCACAACTATCTGAACATCACCAAGCCCTACGGCTACTGCCTGACGGTCATGGGCTTCCTCAACTTTGAATTCGCCGATCCCGTTGTGGTGAAAAACTAAGAAAACCGCTCCGGCCTGTCCGTGAGCCTTTGTGCGCCCGGCCCGCGACGGATTGTTAGCGTGGGCCGGGCGTTTGTTTTAGGAACTTTTGTCGCCGCCGGGCGGCACGGCTCCGACGCAGACCCGATCCGGACTTTGTTCCGCCCGGTCGGCCTTTAAGTAAATTATTTCCATGAAGCCACGCCGGCACAAGGGCGAGGTTTAACATATAGAGGATAGAGCAATGGCGCAAAGCACAACCAAAAAACTCGGGGTCGTGGCGCTGGCCAGCGTGGTGGTCAGCTCCATGGTCGGCGGGGGCATTTACAGCCTGCCGCAGAATATGGCCGCCGCCGCTTCCGTGGGCGCGGTACTCACTGCCTGGGTGATCACAGGCCTGGGCATGTATTTTCTGGCCAATTCCTTCCGCATTCTTTCGGATATCCGCCCGGACCTCAAAGCGGGCATTTATATGTACGGGCGCGAGGGTTTCGGCCCCTTTGTGGGCTTCCTCATCGCCTGGGGCTACTGGCTTTGCCAGATCTTCGGCAATGTGGGCTACGCCGTCATTACCATGGACGCCCTGAATTACTTTTTCCCGCCGTATTTCCAGGGCGGCAATACCATCCAGTCCATTATCGGCGGTTCCATTCTGATCTGGATGTTCAACTTCGTCGTGCTGCGCGGCACGCATCAGGCCGCCATCATCAACACCATCGGCACCATCGGCAAGCTGATCCCGCTGTTTATCTTTATTATCGTGATGGTGTTCATGTTCAATATCGACAAGTTTGATTTCGACTTCTTCGGCAAGCTGGCCGTGGACAACGGCCACCACCTCGGCGGCCTGGGAGCGCAGGTCAAGAGCACCATGCTGGTGACCCTTTGGGCCTTTATCGGCATTGAGGGCGCGGTAGTGCTGTCCGACAAGGCCAGAACCCCGGATGACGTGGGCAAGGCCACGGTTATGGGCTTTCTGGGCTGCTTGGTGGTCTACATTCTGCTGTCCGTGCTGCCGTACGGCTTCATGACCCAGGCGGAACTTTCCGCCGTGCCCACGCCGTCCACCGCCGGTGTGCTGGAGCGTGCCGTGGGTCCGTGGGGCAGCTGGCTGATGAATGTGGGCCTGATCATCGCCGTGCTGGCCAGTTGGCTGGCCTGGACCCTGATCACCGCTGAAATGCCGTATGCCGCGTCCAAGAACGGCACCTTCCCCCGCCAGTTCAGCAAGGAAAACGCGGCCGGGGCGCCGTCCGTGTCCCTGTGGGTCACCAGCCTGCTGATGCAGCTGGCGCTTCTGCTGGTCTATTTCTCCAACAATGCCTGGAGCATGATGCTGAGCATCACCGGCGTGATGGTGCTGCCCGCCTACCTGATTTCCATGCTCTTCCTCTGGAAGACCTGCGAGGACGGGCAATACCCCCAGAAGGCCCCCACCGGACGCGCCGCGGCCCTGGCCTGCGCCGCGCTGGGCACGCTGTATGGCTTCTGGCTGATCTACGCCGCCGGTCTGCACTATATGCTGATGGCCATGGTGCTGATCGCCCTGGGCATTCCCGTATACATCTGGAGCCGCAAGCAGCATCCGGATCAGACGCCGCTGTTCAAGAACTATGAAAAGGTCATTCTGGTGCTGCTGGTACTGGCGGCGCTGGTCGCGATCTATCTGTTCGCGCGCGGCATCATCACGTTGTAACCTCTTGCCTGGAACGGAGACGTTCCCAGAAGGAGTGCCATATATGTCAATAAAATGGAAACAAATCGGCGGATTCGCCATAGCGGCCTTTCTGTTTGTGGCCGTGCAGTCCCAGGCCGCCCAGGAAGACAGGGCGGCGGAAGGCCAGAAGTTGTACGACGACCTCTGCGCCATCTGCCATACGGAAAAACCCGCCAAGATGATGGGCCAGCCCGTGGACGGTCTGGTCGCCAAGATGAACAAGGTGAAAAGTCTGACTCCGCCGCCCAATGAGAAGGTGGAGCAAATGCAGGAAGCGCTGAAGCCGCTCTCCGATCAGGATCTCAAGGATATCGCCGTGTATCTGAACGGCCTGAAATAGCCGTCTGACGAAATAACTCATAGAGAGCAGCCCGGAAAACAGCGTCAATCGCGGTTTTTCGGGCTGCTTTTGTTTACTGTGGAACGTGCCTGTTGCGTGCTTATGACGACATCCGCGCCGTGATTGAGGGCGCGCCTACGCGGATGGAGACAGAAACCGTTCCGCTTCCGCCACGGCGATGCGCCGGACCAGCTCGTCCGCCAGCGCGCGTGAGGACAGCCGTTGCAGGGCCTCATAGTCTTTTTGGCGTTCCCACGCCGTTTCTCCGTCCTCGTAAACATCCTCCGTCTGTCGCCGGAACCGGCAGGGACCGGCCCCGCTCAGAATCCATTCCGGATTGACGTTTGCCACACGCAGCAAGGTCAACAGCCATTCCGCCGGGATCATGCCCGTGCGCTTGGCATTGGTTACGGCAGAACGGCGCACGCCCAGATAAGCGGCAAGCCCGGTCTGGCTGTGCGTGCCGGTAATCTGGTGAATACGTTTAAGTTGTTCGATGAATGGGGATGGGTTTTCTGCGTATATCATTACTTCACTACCAGATAACTGATTAATTTATTTTGATAATTGTGCCTTTACATCTATCGGTCGAAAATTATTTTCTGACCTGGCTTACCTTATTGCGGGTCTGAAAAGTGCCTTCCTTGTATCGAAGATCTACTTGATAATAAGATAAGCTATGCTTTGATTTGTAAATCAAAATCTAGGCTTGGTAAAGATGTCTGGTTCATGTTGTGCCCTACAAAAGAAAGTTACCCTTCCTCTCCGGAGGGCGGCATGAACGGTAATAGCTTAATTTTGCTTGGAAAACGAATCAGGGAATTGCGAGTAAAACACGGCTTGTCGCAGGAAAAACTTTCCGAACTGTCCGGCATCAGCTCTCGCCATATCAGTGAAATGGAGCGGGGAGAATCGAATCCGAGTTTTCAGGTCATGGAACAGCTCACTTTCGCCCTTGGCGTCTCAATGAAAGAATTTTTTGACTTTGAACACCATGCGGATGACGAGGCAATCCGTGACGAATTGTGTCGAATGCTTGTCGGGTTTTCGCGTCCCAATCTGCAATTGGCCTACAAGTTGCTGCGAGAGCTGTCTGACGGCTGACTCCGTATTGTGCCGCATCTCAATAGGCGGAGCCCTTTATCATTATATCCTCCGAGACGAGCCCGAAGAGGGCGTCATCTCCCGCGCGGTTTCCTTCGGCATCAAACAAGATGGCGAAAACGTCCACCTATAAGCCTTTGCCTTCAATCCATTTCAAATCCTTCGATCTTTGCCGCTATTTTCAATTCTTATCAAAAGCCTTTGTAGGTTGAAACAGTTGAAAAGTTTTGTATCGGTATAGTGGACAGGATAGGCGGTGGGCTCACCGCCTATCCTGTCTTACGGATCAAGCTAAGAAGAGAACCCCGGTTTTTTCCGGGTGAATTTGTCAGCCTGAGCTAATGCTATCCGTCTGACAAGCTCGTCGGCAAGGGCCTTGGTGGATAGGCTCCGCAGAGCATCTTCCTCATTCCAGCGCTCTTGGACAACATCTCCAGTTTCGTAGACGCCCGGCGTGGGAATATGGATATAGCACGGTCCTAGGCCCGCCAGAATCCATTCGGGATGGACGTCTTTCGTCCTTATAATAGTCACAAGCCAATCCGCCGGGATTTTTCCCCGACGTTTGGCATCGGATACGGAGGACTGACGTATCCCTAAAAAGTCAGCTAGATCGGCTTGGGTCTTCTTTCCCGTCACTTCCTGTATCCGCCGCATTTGGCCTTCAAAAACCTTCCGGCTATTCTCTTTGCTGTCCATAGTCCACCTCATCAGTTTTTGAGGGTAAAACATGCTCATCCCATTGGCACACTAAGGATATTATCAATATATGATACTTATAGTCTGTAGACTTATAGTCGTCATTCCTGATTCTGGCAAGATACATGAGGTGAAAATTTATGCCGGAATACAGCAAAAACGATTTGAAAGTCTTGAAGGCTTTTGGTGAAGTGGTTCGTAATGGGCGTAAGGCGCTGGACGATATATCTCAGGAAGAACTGGCGGAAAGGGCCGGTTTGCACAGAACATACCTCGGCGGCGTTGAGCAAGGGCGCAGAAATTTGAGCTTGCTCAACATAATGAAGATAGCCAAGGCGCTTGAGGTGGAGCCGGAAGAATTGTTCGCCGCCATGCCCAAGCCGAAGAAAAAGGCAAAGGCCGGAAGCTAGGGCTGTTTCTAAATAAATTCTAGACTTTTCGTCCATCTATTGTTTTGCTGTTTCCCCTGAGTAGACATGATATTTCAGACGAAAAGTGGGCCATAATCAGAACCTATATTGGCAAGGCCGGCACTGAGACGGGAGGGCGCAAGCGTAAGGATGACCGCCTGATGTTTAATGCCATCCGTGGATTATGAAAACTGGCGCGCCTTGGCGGGACTTGCATCCAGAGTTTGGGCCTTGGAATACAGTGCATAAACGCTTTCTGGAATGGGCCAGGCTTGAGGTCTGGGACGAGATTCTTCGCATGTTGTCCATAAACGCAGACCCTGAAGTCATAATTATTGACGCTACCTTTATAAAGCTGCACCAACACGGTACCGGTGCAAAAGGGGGCACTTCAATCAGGAGATCGGGCGCACCAAAGGTGGATTAACCACCAAAGTCCACGCTGTCGTTGATGCACTGGGCAACCCTTTGCGCATTCATCTCACTGCAGGCAATGTAAATGACATTGTCCCCGCGTGTGACCTGATTGAAGGTTTATTGGCAGACAAGCTTCTTGCGGATAGAGCTTATGATGCCAATAAACTGCTCGCGTTGGCAGAACGCCAAAGCCACGAAGTAGTTATCCCTCCGACTCCGTGCAGATTGGAACAACAAGAGTACGATGCCCATGCGTACAAAGAGCGCCATCTTGTTGAATGTTTCTTTGCCAAGCTTAAATCATTCCGCAGAGTTGCAACTCGATATGATAAGCTTGCCGTAACCTTTAAAGCGTCAGTCATGCTGGCCGCGTGCCTTGTTTGGCTGCAATGAACTATTTAGAAACAGCTCCTAGTCTGGCCAAATCAATTTCTTTTAAAAAATGTCCCAAAACAGAACTAATTTCCTCACGCCCCTGGGTGTTTCCATGCTGGGTGGCCTTCTATTAGCCCGTAGGTTCACATGGCATCAGAAAAACCCGACTTCTCATCATTGCTCAAGGCGCTTCCACCGTTGATATTGCGCAAGAATATTGAGAAGTACTTGGACGGTTTTATCAGTAGCGGCTATTTGGCTAACCTTGATAGCCAAGGCAAGGGGCCTAAAGCAATAAAAGCAGGACGAACGGTGGGATATTTAAGGGAAAACTTTGTGGCGTGGCTGGAAAGTAGAGTTATTTATAATTAATTACTCTGTACAATAAATAGTTTTGAATCCATCATCAATACAGGAAAATGTTATGCTTTCGAGGTCAATAGTATTCATTAAATGATTTATAATCCTTTCGACGGCTTCTAATCTAAGCCTTAACTCAGGAGACCGCGTTGACCTGCCAACAGCAAACGAACTATCTCTCCCATGTGCAACGCGATTTCTTTTCTCAGTAATTTCTACTAAATAAGTTGCATCTCGATGATTAAGCTTCAATTCTTTTATGCATAAACATTTACCAACAAGTTCGATATATTCAGGAGTGACATTTTGAGAATGTATACTGAAAAAATTACTATCGATATTTATTTCGCCATCGCTAAATAAATTTTCTAAAAACTCAATTCGCTTCTTTATTTCATTTTTGTTGTTTGATGAATATTTAAATCTCTTGAAATCAGAATCACTCACAATAGAGTAAAACAAGCTCTTTATATGTATTTTTTTTATTTTTTTGTTTTTAAAAAAATTGATTAAATCATATAAACATCTGCTGAAAGAATATTCGACCAATGAATACATCATTACATAAAATAAACCTCTAAGATTAATAACCTCTAAACTATCCTCGATAAGCGGGCTAGTAGATTCATTTTGTTTTATAAAGGAAAGAACTAACCTTAAATGGTTCAGTCTTTCAAAAATATCTCTTTGAGTAGCTTCAATCATGACAATAAAGCATCTTTTACGAACTCAATTCGTCCTTTAACTCTTGCTCGACTATTTGTTGCCCCTGTTGTTAGTTTCTTAAGCTCATTACTGTTTTGCAAATCATTTAATATCCCCCGCTTTATATTACTACCTTCTGCTAGCGCCAATGCAGTTCCAACAGCAACAGCTTCATAAAGATTTGCAGGCGTCAGTCTCCTTCCTCCGCGGCAAACACCGTGCGGTAATTCCTCTTTTAGGAAAGTAAAAGTCTTGGAAAAGAGTTTTTTCAACTTGGGAGAAATATTTTTCTTGGAATTTTCACTCATATAGTCATTTAAAAAATCTTTTACGCTATGATCAAATTCACTATATTTCTCGTAGTATGAAAAAAATCTCAGGACATATTCTTCTTTTGTTCCATTGCTTTGTTCGCTTTCTTTTAATTTTACAATCTTGTTGAAGTTTGCATCACCAGAAAGCTTTTTTAAGTCTTCGTTGAACTTTCCCCTAAATATGCAATTTCTAATTTCTTGATGTGTTAGTGATACACCTCCAGTATTTAGTCGTTCAAATAAGTCAAATCTGACGTTTTCATCACTTTTATCATTCAATACTGTAATTCTTACTGGTCGTGTTTGAAAAGATAGTTGTAAAGTTTTGTCAATTTCATCAAACTGTTTACCATTTAACAGATTGAGTTTTTCTAATCCTCTAATTTTTAGTGGGGATTCACGATCAATTATTTCTAATACCTTTTTATCGCCAATAAACCTGAACAATGAACAAAGTCTTTGCACGCCATCAACAACTTCCCAACTTGCATCAGGATTTGTTGCAAAAAATATGTTTGGAATTGGAATACCAAGAAATATAGATTCTACAAGCATGGATTGTCTATCATCATCCCAGATAAACTGCCTCTGGTACTCAGGTGGAATATATAAGTTTCCCTCAGAAAACATAGCCATCAGTTCGCGAACTGAGAGGTCGTAATTATCAAAGGAAACGAGCCTTCTTTCTCCATCTAACTGTGCCTGCAAGGTTTTCATAAAATTCCTTAAAATTGGTTTCAACATGCTCATATAACTGTGCAACGGATTTGAGGTGGGGCTATCGTGGGGCAGAAATCGCTTAAACAGAAAAAGGACTTGCGGCATATACCGTAAGTCCTAAATTCTGGTCGGGATGAAAGGATTTGAACCTTCGACCCCTTGAACCCCATTCAAGTGCGCTCCCAGACTGCGCTACATCCCGACGCAAGAGAAGTAACTACGCGGCACGGCCCTTCCTGTCAAGATTTTTTTGTTTTTTTAATCTTCGCGCCGCAGCACCAGAGCCACCAACGGCGGCAGATACAGGGTCACGTCCTGTTCATGGCGGTCGGGGAGGGGCCTGGTGAAATGTTCCACCGGCGGGCGCGTCACGCTCAGGTTGCCGTGCCCGGCAAAGCGCGCTTCGTCGGAGGAGAGCAGCTCCACATACTTGCCCGGCGTCACGGCAAAGGTCAGGTCCTGCCTGGCCTCCAGCTCATGGAAGTTGAAGGCGAAGAGCAGCCGCCCGCGCTCAAAGGCCAGCAGGCGTTCTTCCTCATGGATGAAGCGGAACAGCGGAGCCTGCTGGAAATCCTCCATGTGCGCGGCCGCCAGATCCCACAACTGGGCCTTGTCCCAGGCGGCCAGGCCCACATACTTGAGGTCGGGGCGGTCCGCCAGATACCACTGACGGTGGGCGTGGGCCTCGGCGTCCAGCCATTCCGGATGCCCGAACTCATTGCCCATGAAGTTGAGATAGCCCGCGTCCGCCGTGGCCAGGGTGATCAGCCGCATCAGGCGGTAAAAGGCCAGCCCGCGCGAAACATTCCAGCTCTCCGTGCCCACGGACATATAGTGGTACATATCGTCGCCCAGCAGCCGCCAGATCATGGCGTCATCGCCGTTGATGCACTGGTCGTGGCATTCCACATAGCTGATGGTGCGGTCATAGGGGCGGTGATTGGTCATCTCGTACCACAGGCTGCCCATGTCGCGCGGGGCCTCAATGCACTTTTCCCAGTAGTCGGGAATGCCCATGGCAAAGCGGTAGTCAAAGCCCAGGCCGCCTTCCTGCGGCGGGCAGGTCAGGCCGGGCATGCCGGAAAATTCCTCGGCAATGGTCACGGCTTGGGGCCGCAGTTCGTGGGTCAGGGCGTTGGCAAGGCAGAGATAGAGCTCGCCGTCCTCATCCGCGCGCGGCTCGCCGTCCTTGCCGTAAAAGCAGCGCCCCACATGCGAAAAATCATCGTCCACGCCGTGGTCGCGGTAGAGCATATTGCCCACCGCGTCAAAGCGGAAACCGTCCACGCGGAATTCCTCCAGCCAGTAACGGCAGTTGGAGAGCAGAAAGCGCCGCGTCATCTCCCGGCTGTAATCAAAGGAGGGCGTGCCCCACTGATTGAATTTTTCGCTGAAAAAATACCGGCTGCCGTCATAGCGGGCCAGGCCCTGCTCCGTATTGGGGCAGGCATGGCCGTGGGTGATATCCAGAATCACGGCCAGGCCCAGGCCGTGCGCCGTATCCACCAGGGCCTTGAACTGGTCCGGCGTGCCGTAGCGCGAGCTGGGCGCGAAATAGCTGCTGACCTGATAGCCGAAAGAGCGGTACAGGGGATGCTCCAGAATGCCCATAAGCTGCACGGCGGTATAGCCGTCGGCCTTGATCCGGGGCAGAACGGAACCGCTGAACTCGTCGTAGCTGCCCACGCTTTCGCCGTGATGGGTCAGGGAGGACTGGGCCATGCCCACATGGGCCTCATAGATACGGGGAAAGACCGGCGCACCGGGGCGGCGGTGGCGGAAGCGGTAAGGCTGCCCGGGCGTCCAGAGCCGCGCGCACCATTGGGCGGGCACAACTTTATCCTGCTCCACCCAGTGGGCAAAGGCGGGCACACGGCGCAACGGCGGCGTGCCGGACCTGCCCGCAGTCAGGTCCGATTGGTTCGGCTGGTCCGGCTGATTCCACGCCGCGAGGGGCAGCACGCGCAGTTCCAGGTAGTCGCCGTGCGCGAGCGCCTCAAGCGGCAGGGTCAGCTCAAAGATGCCGTTCTGTTTGCGTTGGAAACGATGGCTGGCATGGCGCTGAAAATTCAGTTTGTCCGTGGTCAGCCAGACGGCTTCGGCCTGGGGCATGTACTCGCGCCAGCGCCAGCGGGTTTCGCCCTTGGCATTGCTGACGCGGTGCAGGCCCAGGCTGGTGTGCAGATTGGCATAGGCGCGCAATGAGCCGTATTGCGTGGTGATGCGCAGCAGCTCGTCCGTGAAACGGCGGCTGCGGCGCAGCAGGAAAGCCCGGTACGGTTCCAGGGCCGGGTCTTCAAGTGGATTCTGAGGCGGGAGAATGGGCATGGCGGCCTCACAAAGACGTCTGTCAGCGTGGTTGCAGCCCGACAGCAGCGGGGCTCAGGCGCGGCATGCGGCGGCCCCGGCCGACGTCCACATCATGCCGGGACGTCAGCCGGGCTGGGCAAAGATTATTCGTGTTTGCGCCATTCCTTGCCGGAAAGCGTGGCCAGACACTGGATCAGAGCCTGTGTGCCCAGGCGGCCGTGGCCCTGGGCCTGCATCATGCGGTAGAACTCCTCGGCCAGGGTCACGCCCGGCAGCACCAGACGCATGCGGCGGCATTCCTCCAGGCAGAGGCCCAGATCCTTGATGAAATGGTCGATGAAGAAGCCGGGGGCGTAATCGGTTTTGAGCAGGCGGCGGCCCAGCGTGCCCATGGCCGTGCTGCCTGCCGCGCCGGGCACCACCAATTCCAGCCATTGGGCCACATCCAGACCCGCTTCCTGGGTAAAGAGCAGGGATTCGCAAACGCTGAACATCACCCCGGCCACAGCCACCTGATTGGCCAGTTTGGCCTTCTGGCCGGAACCGGCCGGGCCGCAGTGCATCAGGCGCTGGCCCATCTTGGAAAAGCAGGGTTCAACGCGCTCAAAGGCCGCCTTGTCGCCGCCCACGAAAATGGAGAGCCGGGCTTCACGCGCGCCCACGTCGCCGCCGGTCACGGGCGCGTCCAGAGCGGCGCAGCCTTGGGCGGCGGCCGCTTCGGCAATGCGCTGGGCCAGAGCCGGGCTGGAGGTGGTCATGTCGCAGACGATGCCGCCCTTGGTCAGGCCGTGCAACGCACCATTTTCGCCCAACATGACTTCTTCCACATCCTTGGGAAAACCCACAATGGAAAAAAGAATATCCGAGGCGGCGGCCACGGCGCGCGGACTCTCGGCCCATTGCGCGCCTTGGGCGAGCAGGCTGTCGGCCTTGGCTTTGGTGCGGCTGTAAACGGTCAGCGGCCAGCCGGCCGCCAGCAGATGACCGGCCATGGACGAACCCATGACGCCGGTGCCGATCCAGCCGATACGCAATTTTTCCGCCATTGTCGTGCTCCTTTGCTACTGGAAACGGCGTTCCAGAATTTCCTTTTGCATAGCCTCGCGCGCGAGCGGTTTGTTCTTGCGGAACAAATCCACGTGCTTGCGGAACAAGGCCAGATTGCGGCGCATATTTTCATTAAAGGGATCGCTGCCGCTGAAATCCTTGCCGAGCGATTCCTCGGCGGCGGCCAGGGCGTCCGGCGCAAGCTGCGTGCCGTCTTCCACCTTGCTGCGGTAAAAGGTCAGGGACTTGTCCAGGCTGGTGTCCAGCATGGCAAGGCCTCTACGGGCAGTATCCATGATCTGACGCAGTTTTTCAAGGGTCTGCCCCTTGGCGGTCTTGCTGTCGCGTTCCATGCTCTGCAACTGGCTTTGCAGGCTGTTGCGGCGGCTGGCGTAATTGCGGATGGTTTCAATCATATAGACGCCGGTGCGCAGCAGGGATTGGGCCTCCAACTGCTTTTGCCGCTCCAGCATGATGTTGTTTTCCTTGATGGTGTCGCGCAGCTTCTGCAGATTGCTTTTGACCGCCGGATCCTGGGCCAGGGCCAGCATGCGGTCCAGTTCCTCCAGGGGATTGCGGGCCGCCTGCATGCCGGGAGTCATGCTTTCACCGGCCTTGTTCCATTCGGCCAGCAGTTCCTCGGGGCGGTTGCCGCCCGGCGTGTTGATGCCTGAAATCACCGGCCTGAAGCCCAGATCGCGGGCGTGAGCCGGTCCGTCGGCCAGAAAGAAGGGCGTTTCCTCGCGGCGGCCCGGCAGAATTTCCGCATCGCCGGAGAGAAAGGAGCCGCCCTTGCGCACAAAGCCCCCGGCGGAACCGTGCAGGCGCCCGGCCAGAGAAAAGCGGAAGCTGTCCAGCACCATTTCCGCCGCATTGCCCGCCGTATCGTAAAGGCCCAGGGGGTTGGGCTTGCGCGAGCCGATGCGGGCCGTGCTTTCGGGAATATGGGCCGCGCCTTCGGGGCGGTACACAGCGTAATCCCCTTTGCCGTCCCCTTGTGGCAGGGGGAAGAAATCCTCCTGCAAGAGTTGTTGGCTGCCCGCTGTCTGGCCGCCGCGCGCCGCGTATTCCCATTCGGTTTCCGTGGGCAGACGCACAAAACCCACATTGCGGCTGTCTCCGGCGAAGCGGGGCAGGGCGTCCGGCGCGTTTTTCAGCAGCCAGGCAGTGTAGCGGCGGGTGAAGTCCACGGCGTCGTACCAGCTCACGTCGGTCACGGGCCTAGCCGCGTCCGCCGGAAGATTCTGACTGTCCGGGCAGGAGGCGTCCATGACGGCGTGCCATTGCAGATTGGTGACTTCGTATTTGGCGATAAGATAGTAGTAATTCTGCCCCTGTGGGGCCGGCTTGCGCCAGGCGGCGGGCAGGTCCTCCAGGGCGAAGGGGCCGGAAAGAGCGGCGTTGTAGCGCCGGTCGTAAAACGCCCGCTCGGCGTTGGCGCTGTCGTCCAGGCCGGGACGCACGGGCATGTCCCAGAGAAAGCCCTTGGCCGGTACGGCCACCAGCTTGAACACCATGCTCAGGTCGCAGGGCATGGGCAGTACGATATCATCGTCAGCAGGCTGCGGGTTATAGGCGTCGGTCAGGTTGACGCTGCCTTTACGGGCCAGGGCCGCATCGGCGGGACGGACGCCGCCGAGGATCAGTCCCAGCGCCAGAAGGCAAAGGCAGAGCGGCCGAAGACGGCGCTTTACATCAGACATCGCGGATCACCTCCGAAGGTTCCACGCGCGCGGCGCGCAGGGCTGGTCCCAGGGCTGCCAGCAGGGAAAGCCCGGCCACCAGGGCGAAGGCCAGCAGAAAATGCTCTGGCAGCAGGCGGCAGACCTGCTCCATGCCGTTGAGGCTGGCGGCGAAAAGACGGTTGATGATCGCAGCGGCCACGGCGTAGATGCCCGCGGCCAGGGTCGTGCCCAGCAGGGCGGTGAGCAGAGCCTGCATCAGGGGAAAGAGCATCAGCGCGCCCGTGGCAAAGCCCGTGAGCCGCAACAGACCTAGAATCCGTTCCTTGCGTTTGACTCCGGCCAGGGCGCTGCTGGCTGTGGAGGCCAAAAAACCGGCGGCCGCCGCCGCGCAGATCAGGCCGAAGATCAGATTCAGGGCCCGGGCCAGGGTGCTGACCTGCTCAATTTCCTCGGCGTGGGTATACACGTCCAGCTTTTGCCGGGCAAAGCCCTGGCGCAGGCTGCTCACCGCCGCCATGTTGCGGGCGTACAGGCGGAAGCCGGGATACACGCGCGGGCCGTCGGGCCGGGGCTCGCCCGTCCAGCCGTTGTCCGCGCCCAACTCCGGCACGGCGCGCCCGTCGCGGAAGTCCTCGGCGGCTTCCAGCAGAGGCAGGGGCACATAGGCCACATCTTTCTGCTGCGCCGCCAGGGGCAGCACGGCAACTACCCGCAGGGGCACGCGGGCGCTCTGCACCTGTCCCTGATAGCGGCGTTCCACCCGCCCCAGCAGCGGGTCGCCCTGGCGCACGCGCAGCTTTTCAGCGGCGGTGGCGGAAAGCGCCACGCCGATGGGTGTGAGGGCCGGGGACGCTGCATCGCCGTTCACATTATTCTTTCCCACGGCTGTGGGCAGAGCCGGGACGGTCGCATGGTAGCGGGCCAGAAGGGGGTCGCCGGGGGCTGTGGGCTCCAGAGAGGCCACCAGAGTTTTACGCGTCTGCCCCTCGCCGTGGCTGAGATCCATAGTGGCGGCAATGGAGCGGGTACGCGGCAGCACAAAGCTCACATCCGGGTGCGCGGCCAGGCGGGCCAGATAGTCGGGCGTATAACGTCCGCTGGTCACGGGCGAGATTTCCAGCGTGCGCGGATCCTCCAGCAGGCGGTCCGTAAGGGTCTGGACCACGCCGAACTTGACCCCGTAAAGCACCAGCAGCGGCGTGAGCACGGCGGCCAGTCCCAGCACGGAACAGGCCGACAGCAGGCCTTCATGGGCATAATCCCTGAGTGCCAGCAGGCAGGCGCGGGCGACTGTCCGCATACGCTTACCCCCTCCCGGCCTTATGGCGCACATCGGCCACAACGCCGTCGGGACCGGATTCCACGGCAAAGCGGACCAGGGTGAAACCAACATCCGCCGCCATGTCCGGGGCGTGCGTAACCATGATCATGGTAATGCCCAATTCCCGCGTCAGATCCGTGAACAGATGCAGCACATTGCGGGCGTGCCAGGGGTCCAGGGCGGCGGTGGGTTCGTCGGCCAGCACCACGCCGGGGCCGTGAGCCAGAGCACGGGCGATAGCCACCCGCTGGCGTTCTCCCACGGAAAGCGTGCCCGGATATTGCCCGAGCAGATGGCGGATGCCCAGGCGTTTCACAATGGCGTCCACGGCTTCCCCGCGCTGTCTGACAATGCCCAGGCTGCGGCAGTGCAGGAGGATGTTCTCCCTGGCGGACAAGAAGGGCAGCAGGCCGCCGGTCTGCAAAACATAGCCCAGGTGCCGCAGGCGCAGGGCCGCCAGAGCATCCGTGCCGCCGCGCCGCCAGGCGGCCAGCACGTCCTCGCGCCGTTCAGGCGTGGGGGCGAAGGAAAAGCGGATGTTGTCTTGTTCCGCGTCCGCCGCCGGAATATCCGGCCTGAGTATGCAGGCCAGCAGATCCAGAGCCGTGCTTTTGCCGCAGCCGCTGGGCCCGGCCAGGGCGAGCAGGCTGCCGCGCGGCGCGTCAAAGGCCGCGAGGCGCAGATGAAAACCCTCCTGGCCGGGACGGCGTTTGCTCACGCCGCGCAGGGAAAAGACCAGATCGCCCGTATCTTCCATATTCGTGGTCCGGGCTACGGCAGCATGTTCAGGGGCACGCGGTAGACCCAGTCTCCGGCGTTGGGCTGGCCGAAGCTCTCCCAGTTGGCGCGGTCCCGGTCATACTCCTCGTAGCGGGCCAGACGGGACTTGAGGCGGTTGATGAAGGCCGTCTGCTCGCCGATGCTCATGCGATACCAGTCCTCTTCGCGCAGCAGCATGATGTCGCTCTTGTAGGGCAGGCCGTCCAGGAATTCGGACAACACGCCCAACTCGGCCAGGTTCTTGCCCTGCGTGGGCAGATTGGGATCGCGGGCCATGCGCGTGGAAGCCGAAAGAATGCCCTGGAAAAAATCGCGCGAGTCGGTCTTCTTGGTGCGTTCGGCATTGTCGATAATGGCCTTGAGCTGCGCGCTGAGGTCGTTGAGCTGATTTTTTGTCAGCAGTACGGCCACTTCCACGCTGGGGCTCTGTTCATGTTTGCCCAGCCGCTTGAGGTCCATATCCGCGATCCAGGAATTGACCACGCTGGGGGCCTGGTTCTCGCGCGCGCGGCCCAGATATTCCAGTTGCATGGCGTACCCCAGGGTGGCGGCCAGTTGCTCCGCCCGCTGCTCGGGCGTGGCCTGCTGCGGCGTTTCATCCTTGGGGCGGGTCATGATCTTGCCGGCGGCCGTATTCTTGACCATGTCCACCATGCCGGTGGCCAGGGCCTTGGCCACGGCCGCGAACTGGCGCGCGCCCTCCGCCGGGGTGGGCGCGGCCACGGCCTGGTAGTTGGAGCGGTTGCCGGAAAGTTTGCTCAGGGCACGGTAGCTCTGTTCGGCGTAGCCGTGATTTTTGGCGCCGCCGGGGCTTTTGATATGCAGCACCGTAATCCAGATGCCTTTCTGGCGTGCAAAGTCGTTGAGCTCGTTAACGCCCATTGTCACCGAGGCGTATTTATCCCCGTTTTTCAGGGGGCCCGCGTCGGTGATCAGGAGGATCAGACGCGAGGAATAATCGCCCCAGTTCAGGGCTTCCACGGCCTTGTACACCCCGGCCAGAGAGTCTTCGTTAAAGTCGTGGCTGGAAACCACAGCCTCCCGCACCTGGGCCAGTTTGTCTTCCAGACTCTTGCGGTTTTTGGCCGTGGCGAAGTCGCTGACCACTTTGGACACATATTCCAGACCGGGCGTGGCTGTGGTGCTGCTGCGGAAAGCCACCACCGCGAAGCCCACATTGTCGGCCATCTTGTCCGTTTCAATCTTGTCGTAGATCTGGCGGACCACATTGAGGCTCTGCTCAATATAGGGCTTCATGGAAATGGATGTGTCGATGACCAGGGCGATGCCGGTTTTGGGCGGCCCGTTTTTGCCGCCGTTCTTGTTTTTCGCATAGTCGCCGGGGTCAATGGAGGCCACGCGCAGGAATTTTACTCCGTCAAAGGGGTCCTGCATGGCCAGAATGGGCATGAGATAAAAACGCTTTTCCGAAACGGCCCCCTGACTTCCCTCGGGCTCGCTGGCCACAATGGGCAGGTCGGCGGGAACCGTTCCCCCCTTGGCGGCCTGCGCCGCGGCGGACAGCAGTGTACCCAGGCGTTTCTCCATGTCGGCGGCCGAGCAGAGGGCATTGAGATCCTGCTCGGTTTTGAAAAAGAGCACCGGGTCGCGTCCCGTGCGCGGGGTGAACAGCAGGGTCAGGGACTGGTTCCAGTCCGTGGCTTTGGCGGCCTCCAGCCACCCGGCAGGCTGGGTGGTGGAGGGACCCACCTGCAACCATGCGTCCTTGCGGGCATAGACATAGAGCACGGTAAAGGGGACGACCGCTTCCTGCAGCACCTTGGCGTCGGCCTTGGGTTCTGCCAGCAGTCTGGCCCCCGGATGGCTGACCACCCGCTGGAAAAGGCTTTTTTTGCCCTGTTGCAGCAACGGGCTGACGGAAACCGGAGACGGCTCGGCCTGAACCGCCATGGCGGCCAGACTCAGACACAAGGCCGCAAGCAACGCCGGCCACAGACGGACGGACATACGCATTATTTTCTCCCGGCGCGCCCTGTGGCACGCTCTAATTCCAGTTTTGCAGCAGACTCCGGGCCTCGGCATTGCCCTTGTCCGCTTCGGCCTGCACATGGATGCGCAGGGAGTCCAGAGCGTTGGCCGCTTCGGCCTGGCCTTTCTGCCTAGCCTGTTCATACCAGTGTTTGGCCTGTCCCATGTCCACGGGAATGCTGCCGCGCGGCAAGGAGCTGACCGGGTCATAAAATTGCCCCACCAGCAGCATGGCCTCGGCATTGCCCTTCTGGGCCGCGTCTTCCAACAGCAGAAAGGCCGCGTCGCTTTCCTCCGCTCCGGCTCCGGCCTTGCGCATGGGTTTGGCCAGGGCCAGACTCATTTCAGGCCGGGCTTCGCCGCGCAATTGTTCGCGGGCGGCGGCCAAGGGAGATTGATTTGCGGATGCGGCGGGTGCTGTCTGGTTCTGGGCCGCCGTGGGGGCTGACGGCAGAGGCGGTTTTTCCGGTGTGCGCAGCATAAACCACCACACAGCGACGCCTGTCACCAGCACAAGCAGCGCAAGGCCGACCAGCAGGCCGCCCTTACCGCTTTTTCCCTCACCCGGTTCCCGGGCCATTCGCAAGGGAGGCTCCGTAACAACAGGCTCCGGGACGGGAGCCGGTTCCGGACTTTCCTCCGACTCCGGTTCGGGTTCTTCCACTGTGGGCTCTGTTTCCGGCACGGCCTGCAAAGGCTCGGTCGGCGGCGCATAGACGCCCACGCCCTGGCCGCCGCTGATATGCGAATAAACCAGATTCTGAACCACCAGCACGCAGGCCCCCGCGCCTGTCAGGCTGATGCGGTAGGCGTCCAGATTGTCCATCTCATCGACCACGGCCGGCCCCACGGCTAGGCGCAGGCTGCCGCCGTCATTGTCCCAGGCGTCGGGCGTGAGCGCCGTTTCGCTTTCCTGCCAGCCGCCGCTGGAAAGGGTTTTGCCGTCCGAGCCCCGGCGCAGCACGAAAGCGGGGGCGGACACATTGCCCGCGTCGTGGATTTCAATAATGCCGTAACCGGGACCGCGCGAAGGGTCCGCTGTGATTGTGGCGCGCATGCGCTATTCCTTGAACGCCCGCAAAATATCACGCAGGCGGTTGTTTTGTTCCGGGTTGACGGTCTGTCGGCCGTCAAAGTCCACATTGGCCGTCACGCTGTAGGCCAGGGCCCGCAACCAGTCCGTATACCAGAGGCGGTCATAGGGCGATTCTTCTTCCGCGATATGCGGCTCGCCCGTGATGACCGGCGGCGGATTGAACAGGCTGACGCTTTTGCCGCCGAACAAAACTGTACGCGCCGCCTGATCCTTGAAGCGCGGGTCAAAGCCCAGCCAGTCCACAAAGGCGTTGATGGCGTCGGCTGCCAGGCTGACCTGCTTCCAGACCAGACGTTCGCGGGCCATATTGCTGTAGGCGGAACTTCGCCGCAGTTCGGTTTCCAGGTTTTGGCGCAGCTTGCAGCGTGCGGCGGCCGTGATCAGTTCGTGGCAGAACTGGTCCAGCTCCTTGGCGGGCAGGCCGAAATAGTTGCGGGCCTCCGCATCACCGGCCAGATCGCGTAACCGCCCGATCCAGTGCTCCAGCGCCAGATTGGCGAAAATGGCGGCCGTGTCGCGGGCGCGGTCCTCTTCTTGTATTGCGGATGCCGCCGGTACTGCCTGGGCGTCGCCGAAAATGTCGCCCAGAATGTCGTCGGCGGAAACCCGCGCGCCTACCACCGGCGCGGGCGCGACGGAAGCCGCCCCCTGCTCCGGGCTTTGTCCGGCCCGGAAGCAGATTTCATAGAGGTCAAAGTCCCGCACCTGCAGGGCGCGCAGAAATTCGCCGAAAAGCTGCTTCTCCGCCAGCCTGGCCAGCAAGGCCACAAGGGTGCGTGAAAGCTGTTCCTGCCGACGGCGCAATTCCTCGCGGTCGTCGCTTTTATAAAAGGGGGTGAGCTTGGTCAGGACCTGCTCGCGTTTTTCGTCCAGGCTGACCGTGATCTGGCGGCGCTTGAGCTCGGGATTGCAGAGCGGACGCAGTCTTTCGCGCAGCAGGGCCACGCCGCCGTCATTGAGGGTCATGGCCGCCTGCCAGACAATTTCCGGCTCGGCCACATGGCGCTGGACCAGGGGCGACTGCAAAAAGGCCTGACGCACCTCTTCCACGTACAGTGTCTGTTCCGGGCGGATGCCGCTCTCCTTGTCGCCGTCAAAGCTGAAAATGGCTTCGCTGCGGAAATTGGGATTGCGCAGCAGAAAGACATTATTGAAAGGATGGCTGCCGTCCCAGTTTTCCGGCCAGTCGTGCTGTTTGCCGAAGAAGTCCAGAAGGGAGGATTGCAGGCGCGTGGTCCAGCGCGTTTCCACGGAGGGCGTGCCCTTTTTCTTTTCAAACTCCATGTCCATCTTGGTCAGCACAAAGAAGAGAGCCGGGGCTTTGCCCGCACGGTGGGCCGGGTTTTCGCCGTGGGTGGAGCAGATCCATTCGTACACGGCGCGAGGCAGGTCCTGTACCTCCTGATTGCCGGGTCCGATGCAGAGCAGCATGCTGGTGAGTTCCTTTTCCTCGCAGTAGCGCTCGAAAAGGTAGGCCACCTTGCCGCGCAGAAAGAGGTTTTCCAGCGTGCCGGGTCGTTCCAGCTCCTGATTGAGATTTTCGAGTTTCAGGCGCGAACGGTAGCCGGGGAAGTCCAGCAGGTCGGTGTGGTCAAAGAAGTCGTCCGGCTTTTCGCGCATGTGGATAGTGATTTCAGCGGTCAGGGCCGTGACCACCGCGCGCGGCAGCGAGGCCTTGCGGCCCTCGGTTCCCAGAATCGTCAGCATGTCCGTGGCGGGTTCGCTGAGTCCGTGCAGCAGGGCCACGTCGATGATGCTGGTCTTGCGCGGAATCAGGGCCTCAATGGGACATCCTGCTTCCGCCGGATTGCCCAGATCGCGCAGCGCGCCGCAGAGTTGCAGATAGAGGCTCTGAAATTGCGGCACATTGTCCCAGATCAGGCCCAGCAGTTGCGCCCTGTCTTCCAGGCCCAGGCGCGGAGCCAGTTCCACAGCTCGCAGCCAGAATCCTTTTTGCAGCATCTGTACGCGCGGCCGGGAACTGAAATTTTTGTTAATGTAATCCCTTAAGTCTTCCAGGTCATCGCCGCTCAGCGCGCCCGCGCTGACAGGAGATTGGGCGGCGCGGACTTCCAGGGCGTCCAGGGCCGCTGTCAGGGCTTCGGGCTGCGGGGCTTCCTTGTGTTCGCAATCGGCGTAATAGGTGTTGGCCAGCACGCGGGCCACGTCCGTCTCCGTAAGCAGACGCAGGCGGATGGGAAAACCTTCGCTCAAACCTTCGGGCGGCGTTGTGGTGAAGCGGGTCACCAGGCCGGTGGATTCCTTGCCGCCCTCGGGATTGATCTGGGTGATGAAATCATAGGACTTGCCCCCGAAGTCCGCCAGCAAGGAGCCTTTGGCATCGCGGGCCAGAGCCGAAATAAGATAGGATTTGCCGGACTGGCTGGGACCAAAAACGCCCACGCACATTTTGCGGCGCGCGGCCTGCTCGCATTTGTGAAAAAAGCGGGCGGCATGGCGCATGTCCTTTTGCAGGGCCGCGCATTCGTTGCCCACCAGTTCGCAATTGTCCTGAAGCCAAGCCACGGCCTGGCGGGATTCCTTTGCCAGATCGCGACAAAGCCGGGCCAGATCGGTATCCTGCTGCTGCATGGTCATCCTCGTTTAGCCGGCGTCGGTCACAATGCCGGTATCCAGCCAGTAGCCTTCGTCCAGTTTCAGGGTTTGCAGACGGATTTCCAGATCGCGGCGGTCCACGCTACGGCCTTGGTTGTCCGTAATGGCATCAATGCTGAATTCGCCTTCGCTACGGCGTTCCTTGTCGTCGTCCGTGCGCGGGGCGTCATCCCAGACGTCCTCCACGCGCAGGCGTACTTCCACCGTGTAGGGCAACCGCCCGGAAGCGCGGGAGCGGGCCTCCTCGCTGGCAAAAGCCAGCAAGTGATAACGCGTGGTGGGCCAGCGTTCGGTGTCCAGCTGGCGGTAGCCGATGGACAGCGGGCCGCTGAAAGCCACCTGGCGGCTCTGTTCCGTGCCGTCCTTGCTTTCCACATCCACCTCAAACCAGACCTTGGGACGTTTGAGCTGGCTGTTGATGTCCATCTCGCCGATATAACGGGCTGTGGATGTCAGGTGCAACGCACCGGAATCAAAGGAAAAGCCCTCCAAATGGCCGTCGGCCAGGGCGCAGAGAATGGCCCCCACCACAACCGTGGTTTTGGGGTCCGTGATTCGACCCAGGGCGTCGGCAAAAGGATACCAGCTGCCCACATGATACTGGCGCATGGGAATGATCCTGTCCGGCGGCACGGGCAGCTTGGCGAGCACCGGCGCGATGACGCCCTGCCAGGCGCTGGGGCGTCCTGTGAGCAGAAGCACATCACTGTCGTACAAATGGACCAATTCGCAGAGCGCGGACAGGGTGGGACCCAGGGTGGCGCGGATAGTGGCGTCCACCGCGCGCGGGCGGACCTGAATGGGCACGTCGAGAATATTAAAGTTTTGGATGAAGGGCGCCGCGCGGCGCACCAGGTGATCCACGGCACGCAAAATGGCGGCCTGAGGCCGGGGAGCGCGTACGACCGGAGTGAAGCCGCCGCCACCTTCGTCGTCCGGGGAAGGAGCGGCGGTGGCCGCGGCCAAAGGATCCGGCTCAAAAAAGTCGCCCAGAACGCAGCTGTAACTGTCGTCCCGCATGTCCGGATTCTCGCAGGCGGCCAGCAGGCCCAGAGCCACGGGCACGGCGATCTGGCGCACCAGGCGCACGCGGGTATTTCGTTCCTCCTGGGACATGCCAATGGCGTCGCGTCCGAACAGCTGGCCCAGCAGTCCGCGCGGTTCCGCCAGGCCCTGCTTGACCAGAGCTTCGCCGATGGCCGGGATGACGTGATTTGCCACAACTTCACGTAAAACTTCATCACCCGCGATATTAAAGCCGTCGCGGAATTCCGTATGCGGCACGATACGGGCCGTGTCGCCCTCGCCGCTGGCCAGCTCATAGGTGGTAATGGAGAGATCCGTGGTGCCGCCGCCAATGTCGATGGAGGCAACGCGCACGCAGGGATGATTGCCGTAGGCGGCACGCGGTTTGCCCATCAGCCGGAAAAGATGGTGGGCGTCGCCGTGCTGTTTGACGGCCAGCTCATTGTAGAGCAGGACCAGCTGCGAACAACTGGCTTCGTCCCAGTCGCAACGCACCTGCGGGCTCAGGCGGTAATCTCCGCTCTGGCCCTTGTTCTGTTGCTGGGGCAGATACCATTGGCCCCAGCCCAGGGCGCCCCAGACCACCCGCACGGCCCAGAGCACCCAGCGGCGGAAAATGCGTTTTTCCGCCACGGGCATGGCCGTGGGCACGGTGAAAATCAGCCGCCGCAGCCGCCGGGGCAGATTGGGCAGTTCCCGCCGTGCCCGGGTGGCCGGGGAATTGATGGTCACCAGGGCCTGGGTGAGGATCTCGCCCATCATAAAGAGCATCAGGGACGAACGGGTGAACAGGGACTCAAAAATGGGCTCGGCCTGTTGTTTTTGCAGGGCAGGGCTTTTCTTGAACAGCGGATCGTCAAAGCAGGCCAGGGGCGTGCCCTGAGGGTTGAGCTGGCGGGCGAACAGCCCGCGGCTGACCATGGGCTCGGCCTTGCCGCCGGTGTTGTAGCGCCAGCTCTGCTGCCAGGGGCGCTCGTCCCAGAGATAGCGTTTGGGGCTGGACATGCCGGTGGTGCCTTCAGCGCAGACGGCCTGGGTTGCCAGGCGCGCGGCCTCCGGCCCGATACGCACGGCCGCAGGCCAGGCAAAGGCCGGGCTCTGGCGGCCCGAACGCCGGGAAAGGGCGTCGTTGCCGAAAGCCGCGTCCACAAATTCGACGCGGGTTTCAAAGGGCTCGGCGTAGATCCGGTCGGGCTGGCTGAGATCACGCAATTCCAGCAGATAGCTGTCATTGAGATTGGTGACGCGCTGGGGCAGGGTTTCCACCAGTATGCCCGTGGTGCGGGAATTGCCGATATCCAGAATCAGGTCCACATCCACCGGTGTGTCGCGGTCCGGATTGATGACCTGGGCGGCCAGATCGTCGAGAGCCAGGCGCACCACTTCTAGCCATGTCAGATAGCTGGCCAGGTGTTCAAGAACATAGGGCGTTTCCTCCTGCCAGGAGCCGCGCCCGTGGTGTTTGCCCTGCCGCCAGGCGCTGTAAATGCCGGAAAGCCATTCATCCACCCAGGCAGCGTTGAGGAACCAGGAATTGTCGCGCACCTGACAAGCCAGCATGAAATGTCCGTGGGCCGCCACGTCCTGCGGCGAAAGGGCGTAATATTCTTCGCCTTCGGCGGGACGCGGCTCCACGTTGGTGTCAAAAGCCAGTACGACGCGCAACCGGCCGGGATGCTGCTCCGAACGCATGATTCTGGCCCGCGCCCAGTTGGAGGGGCCGCATTCAAAGCGCCTGCCGCCGTCGGGCCAGAGCTGGTCCAGGGTGCGCAGAAAGGGAATGGGCAGCCAGTGTCCTTCCCAGACGTCCAGGGCGCGGCGGGCGTCCATGTCGTAGTCGTAGTCGCAGGGCTGGCCGGTCAACTGGTCCACAAAGCCGTTTTCCGTTTCCACCAGGCAACGCAGATAGTGGGTATAGCGGCCCCCGGCGTCGCCCTCCTGCTTTTTTTCCTCGCGGAAATAGCGGCGCAGGCGGTGGATGGCTTCCTCCGGGAGGGCGAAATCCAGAAACTGCGGGCAGCCGCCGGGAATGATGCTGACGGGCGAGAGATAACGGGGAATGGCGTCCATGCTTATTTCCTTCTGAAACGGGCGTCCCACTTATGGCGGGCCCCGCCCAGTTCATTGCCTTTGCACTGGGTGCTGCTTTCACTGCCCGTGCACTCCACTTTCTGGGGCACATAGGTGCCGCCGCGCGGGCAACGGGCCGGATCGGAATCAAAGAGCAGGCGGTTGCCCTGGAAGCGCGCGCTGGCCGAGCCACTGCAGACCTGTCCATTGCGTTCGCGCACGAAACGGCGGCCCTTGCCGTTCTTGTCAAAGCAGTATTCGGCAATGATCGGCTCGTTGGAAGGATGCGAATACAGGCCCGTCTCACTGGTCCAGCAGCCTTCCAGGAAGGTGAGGTCGTTCTTTTTGGCCGCATCGCTGGGGATGTTCAGGTCCTCGTTCTTTTTGGGCGCTGGCCTGGGGGCAGGAGGTTCGGGCTTGGGCTCCTGCTTTTGGAGTTTTTCCTGTTTGGGCTTCTCAACCTTGGGTTTTTCCGGCTCCGGCGGGGTTTCACCCAGGAAGGGTTCCACGACTTCCGGTTCCTTTTTAGGTTCTTTGACCGGTTTTTCCGGTTCCTTCGCCGCCACCGGCGGGATCACGGGCTTACAGAGGGCCGCGCGTTCCTGCAATTGCTGCCAGAGTCGGGCCAGCTCGTCGTCCAGTTGAGCGGCGCGGCTTTTTTCGGTTTCCAGAGCCGCTGTGTCCGTTCTGAAGCAGGAGGCCGGAAGAGGCGAGGGCAGAATGCCCAGAGCCGCCAGCAGCAACCAGAGCAGAAGCAGGAGCAAAAGCAGGGGCAACAACCAGGGCAGGCAGCCGCTTTGGCTCGGGGGCGGCGGAGGCGTGGGGACGGCCATTGGCGCGGGGGGCGGTACGGCCCCCAGGCGGGAAAGATCCTGGGGTTGGGCGCCCACGGCTCCGGGCGCGAAACCCCAGTTGATCAGGACCGGTTTGCCGCCCACGGACCAGAGATCATCTTCTGTCGGGTGCTGCAGGGCCAGTTGCAGCAGTTGGCCTGAAAGAGCCTGCCGGGCCTGGGCCTCGGCGGTCAGGGACCGGGAAAGGTTCAGGATATCCTTGGCGAGGCCGCCGGCTTTGGCGCGCAGGGCCTGGGCCTCGGCTTCAGGCAGTTCTTTGGCGGGCCGTGCCTCTCCCTGGCCTGCGGCATACCAGTCCACATTGCGGCCTTCCGCGTCGTGCTGGGGTTCGGCCAGCAGGGCCGCGTGCTCCGGCCCCAGTTTCTGAAGCAGGATGGCCCGCATCTGGGCATAGCAATCCGTGGCGAAAATACCCTGGCTGGCAAGGGCCCGCATCTGACCGCGCAGGCTGACGGCAATCCGGGCGCTCATGGCTTGCCACCTCCGGCGGCTTTGGCCGCCGGAGCGGCGGGCGGGGCCGCCAGACTGAATGGAATCCCCACGGAACGCAGGTAGTCGGCCAGGCTGGCGCTGACGATAGCCAAGCTGGACTGGCGGTAGGATTCGTCGTCCAGCTTGATGAAGGTATTGATGCCCGCCACCTCGCCTTTGTCGTTGACCAGCGGGCCGCCGCTGTTGCCTTGGGAAACCGTGGCCGTGTGCACGATGAGCGGCGGATCGCGTTGCAGGATCACGCTCACCGAGCCGTCGGTATAAACGACTTCCGGCGCGGCGGCGGCATTGCCCTGCAAGAGGGCCGCGAATTTGGGATCATCCACGGTGACCGCGCCGGGGAAGCCCCAGGCGCTGACCCGTTCGGTGCGTTTGATGTCGGCGGCCAGCTTGAGCGGCGTGATCAAGGGCGCGCCCTGCACCTGAAGCACGGCGAAATCGCGTCCGCCGGACAGGGTGGCGCGCAGAACTTTGGCGGTCAGCAGGCCCCTGGTGGCTTTGTTGGTGACAATGGCCTGGGTGGCGTCGCCCACCACATGGGCATTGGTTACAATGTAGCCGGGAGCCACAAAAAAGCCGGAGCCCATGGAGAGCCCTTCCTTTCTCTGGGCCAGCACCAGTACCGTGCCCTGCTCCAGAAGTTCTGCCACGCTGGTCGGCGGGGCGGGCGTCGAGGCCTGCGGCTGGACAGCCGGGGGCGACGCGGGCGTTACCACAGGAGCTTCAGGCGTGGCGGCCGGAGAAGGGGAGGGCGTGGACAGCGGCGGCCAGACCAGGCCCGGCGGCGGGCTGAGCCTGTTCAGCTCGCGCTGGATATCGCAGGGGTCTTTTTCAAGCAGCAAGCGCAGTTGCCGTAAAAAAGCCTCGCGCGCCTCGTTGTTGTGCCGGGCTTCCGCTGTTTGTTTTTCCAAGGCCGCACGCCGGGCTTCCGCGCCCTGCCATTCCTTCCGGAGCAGCCAGGCCGCCAGCAACAGGAGGCACAGAAAAAGCAGCAGACCCCAGAACCAGGGTCGCCGGTACCAGGGTATCACCACGGGCGGCGTCCGGGGCGCGACGTTTTCCATCGGGAGGGGCGTTGTACCGGCAGTGGAGCCGGAAGTCTTATTTTCGCCGTCTGTCATGCGCAAGCTCCACTTTCACAAGCTGCCCGGCAGGGCAAAACGCGTCCCGCCCGCAACGGAAGTGCGGAGCGGGACGGCGCGGGTCAGATCAAGAGATTGTCCACTGTCTGCTGATAGGCGTTCAGGCGCGAGTCCACATCCTGTCGCGTGCTTTCCAGTTCCTCGCGGGAGGTCTTCCACTGTTCGGCCTGGGCCGTGACGTTGCTCTGGCTCGGGGCCGGGGCCGGGCGTCCGGTCGCGCGCTTGCCGCTTTTGGCCGTGCTGGCGCGCTTGGCGGAGGCCGGTTCGGCGGCGGTGTATTGTTCGGCCAGAGCCCGCTGATATTCGCTGTCCTTCTGGGCCATGGTCGTAGCCGTGCTGTTCAGGATGAAGGACGTCTCCTCCAGGCCGCTGCGGATCTCATTGTAGCGGTCCTGAAAGTCCAGCCGGGTGATCTGTCCGGCCTTGAACTGATTGGCCGCCAGCTGAAACTGTTCGTCATAACACTTGGCCGCCACCTTGGCCGCCGCCGTGGCGCGGTTCATGCTGGCCGCTTCGGAACCCAGCTGGCGCGAATAGGCCTGAAGATAGGCCGCGTCCCGGTCCCGGGCCTGGGATTTGCCGTAAATGTTGCCGGCCACCGCGCCGGACACGCCGCCCACGGCCGCACCGGCCACCGCGCCTTCCACTTTGCCGGTAGCCAGGCCGCCGATCAGCGCGCCCAGCAAAGCGCCCCCGGCCGCGCCGACGGCGGTGCTGGTGCCGGTGCTGTTCTCATCCTGCCGCAACTGGGCCACGGGCTGGTAGCACTGCGGATAATAGTTGACCTTGGTTTTTTGCGCGCCGTACTGGCTGGCGCAGCCGGTGAGCAGCAGGCTGCCCGCCAGAAGCAGAGCCAGGCCCGGAAGAAAAACGCGGTGTTGCATGGGACGGCCTCCTCGGATGCGGTTATGAAATACCCACGTATTTTTGCATTTTACTGCAAAGCAATGGTAAACGGCAAGCGGCAATCCTCTGTCGCGCCGACCGACGCCAGAGCCTGGTTCAGGCGCGCCGGAGCGCTCTTGATTTGCTTTTGGCACCTCACTGGTGTATGCATACATAGTTCCCATCGTTTTTCCACCCGTGGCTCACGGCGGTCGCATTGGACGCTGCCCGCCTGTCTGACGGGTCAACCCTGTTCAAGGAGTATCCCCAGATGAAAAAAGTTTTCAGCCTTGTTCTGGCCGGCGCTTTGATTCTGGCCGCCGCCACGGCTTTTGCCGATGCCAAACGCCTGACCCTGGCCACCGGCGGCACCTCCGGGGTCTACTTTCCCCTGGGCGGCGCCATCGGTCAGGTGCTCACCTCCAAAAGCAACGGGGCTCTGGCGATCACCGCGCAGGCCACGGGCGCCTCGGGCGAAAATATGCGCCTGGTGGAGGCCGGCGACGTGGATTTCGCCATCGTGCAGAACGATGTGGCTGACTCCGCCTTCAACGGCAAGGCCCCTTTCCGTACCAAGCTCGAGGACGTGCGCGCCATTGCCCGTCTCTATCCTGAATACCTGCACGTGGTCGCCAGTAAGGACAGCGGCGTGACCAAGCTGGAAGACTTCAAGGGCAAGAAGGTTTCCGTGGGCGCGCGCGGCAGCGGCAATGAAGTGAACTGCCGTCAGATCTTCGGCTTCTACGGCCTGGACTACAAGAACGTGGAGCCCATCTTTTTGCCCTACGGCGAAACCGCCGACCAGTTCAAGGACCGCCAGCTGGACGGCTTCGTCTTTACCATCGGCACCCCGAATCCGGCCATCCAGGACATCACCACGGCCCAGGAAGTGGTTTTCGTGCCGCTGGACGGGGCCAAGGCCGATGAAATCGTGGCCAAGTTCCCCTATCTGGTGAAGGACGCCATCCCGGCCAAGACCTACAAAGGCCAGGAAAATGCCGTGCCCACGCTTTCGGTGCAGGCCATTCTGGTGGCCAACAAGAATATGCCCGACGACGTGGCCTACGCCCTGACCAAGACCTTGTTTGAAAATCTGGGCGACGTTGCCAAGGCCCACAACAAGGGCGCGGAGATTTCGCTGCAGCATGCGGCTGACGGCGTGACCATTCCCTTCCATCCCGGCGCGGCCAAGTACCTCAAGGAAAAAGGCGCGTTGAAGTAAAAAACTCAGGGCGAGGGGCTTTCCCTCGCCCTGTTTCGTTTTAGAGCTATTTCAAACGCAAAATGCTGTAGACGATGACGGCCGGGGCGGGGCTTCCGCCCGATGCGGCCTGCGGGCGGAATGGACATGCCGAAATTTTTTTTGTACATGCCGACAGCTTTGCTGTGTCTCTGCACACTGCTCTGGGCAGGGGCAGCGCGGGCGGCTTCCCCGGACGGAGCGGACGGCGACCTGGTGCTGAAAAATGCTGACGGTGCTGTGCTTTTTTCCTGTCCGGCGCGGGAAGGACTGAGCTTCGGCATTCGTTACATCCATTCCGTGGCCAAAAGCCCGGTGGAAGACTGGTTCCGCGTCAGTCAGCAGACAATTTTTCTGGAAAGAACGGTTTATCAGGATTTCGGGGCGGGCCTGCCGCACACTCCGGGGCCGGGGCAGACCATGTCCACCGGCGACGGGCACATTGTAATCAGCGGTTATCACAAGGCGCTGCCTTCTTTTGATGTGCGCGTGGGGCGCATTGCGCAGCATACGCTGCTGTTGCCGCTGGAGGACGTGGCTGAAGGAAAATCCGCGCGCGGCATGACGCGCGAGATTCCTTTGGCGGAACTGGCTCCGCCGGGCAGCGCCGTCACCTTTACGCTGTCTCCACGCGTCCGCGCGGGGGCTGTGATCCGGTGAGCGGAATGGGTGCCGCCGCAGCGTATGACAACGTTTAGTTTTGAGGCAGGTAAGGATGAGCCATAAAGAGCGGATGAAGGTTATCGAACAGGAGGGGTCCGGAGGTTTTGCCTTGGAAGAGGCGGAAAAGCTGGATTCCGCCACGGTGGAAAAGGTGCAGGGCACCGTCGACGTTTCCGAAATCGTAGCCAAGTATGATAAGGAATCAGCCTATCGTACGTTCAGGGGCGGACTGGAAGTTTTTATCCGCGTGCTCTGCATCGCCCTTTCCGGATTCCATCTTTTTACAGCGGCCACGGGCGCATACCCGCCGCAAATCCAGCGCGCCGTGCACCTGGGCTTTGTGCTGGTGCTGATCTATCTGCTGTATCCGGCGCGGGCCACAGGCAGCAAGCATAAGCTCGCCTGGTACGACGTGTTGCTGGCCGCTGCCGGTGCGGCGGTCTGCGGCTATATCGTCTGGAATTACGACGTGATCGTGCTGGATGCCGGGCCGCCCACCGAGATGGACTTTATTTTCGGCTGCGCTTCCATTCTGCTGGTGCTGGAAGCCACGCGGCGCATCGTGGGGCTGCCCATCACCCTGGTTGCCGTCTGCTTTCTGCTCTACGCCAAGTTCGGCAATCTGATCCCCGGCATGATGGGCCATCCCGGCTTCTCAATGAAGCGTATCGTGGCCCATATGTATCTGACCACGGAGGGCCTGTTCGGCATGCCGCTGGGCGTTTCGGCCTCCTTCGTCTTTCTGTTCATTCTGTTCGGCGCGTTTCTGCACAGCACGGGCCTGGGCAAGTTTTTCATTGACCTGGCCCTGGCAGCCGCCGGGCGCTTTGTGGGCGGCCCGGCCAAGGTGGCCGTGCTGGCGAGCGGCTTTTTCGGCACCATCTCCGGTTCTTCCGTGGCGAATACCGTGTCCACGGGCACCTTCACCATCCCTCTGATGAAAAGCGTGGGCTACCGGGGAGCTTTTGCCGGCGCGGTGGAAGCGGCTTCCTCCACGGGCGGCCAGATCATGCCCCCGATCATGGGCGCGGCGGCCTTCATCATGGCCCAGTTTCTGGGCGTGGGCTATGTGGAAATCGCCAAGGCCGCGCTGATCCCGGCCCTGTTGTATTATCTGGCCGTGGGCTTCATGGTCCACATGGAAGCCAAGCGCCTGGGCCTCAAGGGTATTCCCAAGGAACGCCTGCCGCGCGCCTGGTTCGTGCTGCGCCAGGGCGGCTATCTGCTCATTCCCATTTTCGTGCTCATCTATCTGCTTATTCAGGGCTATACGCCGCTCAAGTCGGCTTATTACTGCATTCTGGCGACCGTGATCATTTCCCTGGTGGCCAATAACTGGAAGGCCTGGGCCGGAGCCAGCTCCAGCGGCCTGAATGTCAGGCATTCCCTTGCGCAGTGCAACCGCCAGGCCGGGAAGGATATCCTGCAGGCCATGGAAAACGGCGGCCGCCTGGCCTTGGGCGTGGCTGCGGCCTGCGCCTGCACGGGCTTTGTCATCGGCGTGGTGACGCTCACCGGCGTGGGGCTCAAGCTGGCTAATGCCATTCTGACCCTTTCCGCCGGCAGCTTTGCCCTGACGCTCTTCTTCACCATGCTGGCCTCCATTGTGCTGGGCATGGGCCTGCCCACCACGGCCAAGTATATCGTGCTGGCCACCATTGCAGCCCCGGCCATTCAGACTTTCGGCGTACCCATGCTGGCCGCGCATCTCTTCATCATGTACTTCGGCATCCTGGCCGACCTGACTCCGCCGGTGGCCTTGGCCGCGTATGCGGCGGCGGGCATTGCCCGGTCGGAACCCAACGCCACGGGCTTTATGGCCGTTAAACTGGCTCTGGCGGGTTTTCTGATACCCTATATCTTCTGCTACAATCCGGGCCTGTTGATGATCGGCGCCAGCAATACGGAGATTGTTTTCATCGTCTGCACCGCAGCCGTGGGCATTGCCTCACTCTCCTTCGCGAGTGTGGGCTACTGGCTGCGCAACCTTTATCTCTGGGAGCGCCTGGTGCTGGTGGCCGCGGCCATTACGCTGATCACGCCGGGACTGGTTACGGATATCATCGGCCTTAGCTTGATGGCGGCGGTCTATGTCTTGCAGAAGGTATTCAAGGAAGGGCCCCGGCATCCGGAAGCGGTCGCGGCGTAAGTCCGGCTTTGCGTCGAGTGACTGATCGAGGCGACGGACTGAGATAGTAGGCACAAAACTGCTCGCTGATCGCGTAACACGGATCAAACAAAGGGCGCGGCATCACTGATGATGCCGCGCCCTTTGTTTGATCAAAACGAGAGGCCGGGTTTTATCGGCGTGCATGCTCAGGCGCTTGCCGCAGGCCAGAAAGATGAGGCCTTGCGGCCTTCTCTGTCCAGGGCCCAGCCCAGCAGCCAGCCGGCCAGGGAGAAGGCGAAACCCACAAAGAAAGGCGGAATCAGCGCGGCCTGTTCCCAGAGCAGGGGGGTCAGCGCGAAACTTTTGTGCGCCAGCAGATACCAGAGCATGCAGCTGGTGAAGCCCGCCACGCAGCTTATCCAGGCAGCCAGGGAGCTGCGCTTGCCGAAGCGCACCAGAGCCACGTAGGCCACCAGAACAGTGGCGCCCACGATGCTCCAGCTGGTGGTGCAGAGCAGGGCGATGAGCTGGCCCTTGATCTGGGCGCAGCCCCCGGACAGCAGCACGCAGAAGGCGATACCCAGCAGCCACATGGAGCGCGAGGCCTTGCGCCCCGGCAGATCCTCGGCAATGGCCGAGACGGCGATATGAAAGATGGCCGTGGCCGTGGAAAGCGAGGCCGAGACAATAGCCAGCACAAAAATCTGCAGGCCCACGTTGGGCAGCAGCATTTTGACCAGAGTGGGCATCACGTCATCCGGCGAGGCCACTTCCGGCAGGATCAGGCGGGAAAGCGAGGCCACGAAGTAGGCTCCGCCCACCAGCACGGTAAGCACCAGCATGGCCAGAGGCGTGATTTTGTTGACCTGCTTCGCCGAATTCAGGGCGAAATGGCGCTGGATCATCTGCGGCTGGGCCCAGACGGCAATGGAGGTCACCACCACCAGGGAAATGATGAACCAGCCTTGTTCGCCGCTGGACAGGGCCAGGAACCCTTCATTGGCCTGGGCCGTGGGAGCCAGCTGGGCCAGATCGGCAATGCCCTGGATGGGGCCGCCTACTTTACTGAACACGGCCCAGACCAGCATGCAGATGCCCAGCAGCATAACAAGGCCTTGCATGGCTTCGGTGTAGAGCACGCCGCGCAGCCCGCCCACAAAGACGGCGAAGCCCACCAGCAGGGCCACCAGCCAGATCAGGGACCAGAGCGGCAGCGGCAGAATCTGGGCCAGCAACAGGGCCGCGCCCTTGATGACCGCCGAAGCATAGACGCCCAGAAAGACCGCGAAGAGCAGAGCCAGCGCTTTGCCCAGAAACGGGCTTTTGTGCCCTTTTGCCAGGAGCTGGGTGGGAGTGCGGGCCTGGAGGTTGCGCTGGCAGACCCGGGTGGGCCAGGCCAGAAAACGGTATACGATCCAGGTGCCCAGCCAGACGTTGCCTGCGGCCACCAGGAGCATTTGCAGGCCGTAGGCATAGGCCAGACCGCCGAAGCCCACCAGAGCCACGGCAGAAATGTAGGTCGCCACGTAGGCAAAGGCCTGAATGCCGAAGCCCACGCGACCCGAAGTCAGGGCGTCATGCCCTTGGCCTTTGCGGGCCAGCCAGACAAAAACAGCGATGTAGGCGATCCATATCAGGGCATCGAGCAGCATGGTCAGCTCCGGCGGCGGACCTGGCGGCCCAGGCCGACCAGGGCCAGCAGCAACGACCCGGCCAGAGAGAGAATGGCTATGCACACGGCGGTATCGGCCAGCAAAAGCGTGGAGAGAGTATCCATGGAGCCTCCTTCAGGCATAAAAAAACCGCCGGCCCCATTGGTCGGCGGTATATACCATCTTTGCATGCTGTCTGAAAAAACGGCGACGCATCCGAACCGGGGTCAGTGATTGACTCTGGCGACGTAATATCGAAAAAATCGAAACGTCGTGGCTGCATTCATGACTGTACCCTTATCCTCCGCCGGGCGGGCTGTCAATGCCCCCGCAGTGGAATACGCCGGAAAAGATCAGGCTTTGATGGAGCGGGCCACAAAGTCCAGCACGTCGCTGTACAGTGAGGGCAGAGCGTACGGGGTCAGCACCTGAGTACGGTTGGCCCCGACCATCAGCGAAATGATTACCTGGGCCGTGGCCCTGCTGTCCACCCTGGCCAGGCTGCCGTCATTGATGCCGCGCGCGATGAGTGTTTCCAGCAACTGATGGACCTGTGAGAACATGGAGTCCATCAGGTCGCGGTCGGTCTTGGTCTTCATGTCGCTGTAGGGCGAGCAGCGCACCAGAACCAGCCAGTTGGAGTTTTTATCGATGGAAAAATCAAGATAAGCTTTGCAGAAGTGCATCACGGCGTCAAAACCGGAATCCGCGTCAGCGGTGGCCTCGCGCAGTTTGGTCAGGAAGTGCTCCAGCACATCCAGCCCGGAGGCCAGAAACAGTTTTTCTTTATTTCCGTAATGATGGGTCAGAAGGCCCAGAGCCACGCCAGCCCGGTCGGAGATTTTCTTGAATGTGGTTTCCACATAGCCGCATTCGCCGAAAAGCTCCTTGGCCGCCTGGAGCAATGCTTCTTTTTTGCTTTTGTTCATATTCATTTCGTGGCGCTGGTACAAGGCCGGGCTGAAGTATTGTCAGGGCCGAAAACCATTACCGCCTGGGAACGGCAAAGTCAATAAAAGAACCGATTTTCAACTTTTGCGGGGCCTGCGGAAGGCATTTTGCGCATATCCCCCCAGGCGTTCCAGACGTCTGTCCGCCAGATCATACAGACTGCCCGACGTAAAACCGCCGCTTTTGCGTCGCCGTCCGGCGGGCAGGCCGGTGAGCAAGGTCAGCGCTTCTTCAATGCGGCGTACCGGATAAATGGCAAACTGTTTTTTCTCCACCGCCGTCAGCACGTCCGGCGCAAGCATCAAATGGTCCACATTGTCGCGGGGGATGATGACGCCCTGCGAGCCAGTAAGCCCGTGCCGGGCGCAAACCTTGTAAAAGCCCTCGATTTTGCGGGTTACTCCGCCCACGGCCATGATCTGGCCGGAATGGCTCACCGCGCCGGTAAAGGCCAGATCCAGGCGCACCGGCACGTCGGCCAGGGCCGAGAGCAGGGCCACCAGTTCCGCGCCCGAGGCCGAATCGCCTTCAATGCCGGCGTAACTCTGTTCAAAATAGAGCGAACCGGAAAGCACCAGCGGTTTTTTACGGGCGAAAAGGTCCGTGAGATAGCTTTTCAGAATCATCATGGCCTTGGTATGAATGGGGCCGCCCAGTTCCGCCTCGCGCTCCAGGTCGATGATGCCTTCGTGCCCCACGCCCACTGTGCAGGAAATACGGTGCGGCAGGCCGAATTCAAAGTCGCCGTGCCAGGTGACCGAAAGCCCGTTGACCTGCCCCACGGCCGAGCCGGAGGTACGCACCTTGATCATCTCGCGGTCGTATTCCTCCATGAAGATTTCTTCCACCAGATTGGCGCGATAGGTACGCGCGGCATAGGCTTCTTCCAGAATGGCGGCGCTGACCAGAGGCAACTGGCGCATCTCGGCCAAGGCCGCCGCTTCGATCATCAGCTCGCGTAACAGGGGGAATTTAAGTGAAAGGCGGCGCTGGTCCTCGCAGAGATGCGAGCCCAGATCCACCAGCCAGGCCAGAGCCGTGCGGTCAAAGGGCCGCAGCTTGTTTTCCTCGATGATCCTGGCGATCTGGCTCAGATAAATACGGATATTCTCGGCGTTGCGCTCAGTCACGTCGGCCATGTGGGCCTTGATGCGGAAGAGCTTGGCAAAGCGGTCGTCATTGACCAGCAGGGTTTCGTAAAGTTCTTCGCCGCCGATCAGCACCACCTTGAGATCGAGCGCCAGGGGTTCAGGCGTGATGCCCTTGGTGCGGATGGCCGTATCCGGCGTGTCGCCGGTGTCCTCAATGCGCGCCTGATTGGAGCGCAGCGCGCGCAACAGGCCTTCCCAGGCATTGGGATGCTGGAGAAGGTCCTCAATGTGCAGGACCAGAAAACCGCCGTTGGCCTTGTGCAGGCTGCCCGCCTTGATCAGGGTGAAGTCCGTGACCAGCGCGCCCATTTCCGACTCACGTTCCACACAGCCCAGCAGATTAATCGCCGTGGGGTGGTCCTCCACCACAATGGGCGCGCCGTTCTGCCCGCTGTTGTCCACCAGCAGGTTGACTTCGTAGCGGTAGAAAATGTTTTCCATGGGCGGTAGGGCGTGCCCTTCGCCGCCGGGCTGCCCCGGCATGCCGTCGCGCGGCAGAAAGGATTCGGTGTTTTTGAGGATATCTTCGCGCAGGGCCGCGAAATAGTCCGCCAGCCCCGGCACGGGGCAGGCCTTCAGGATGCGCTGTTGCGCCGGAGTGAGCAGGGCGTCCAGCACCTGGGCCATGGCTTGGCGTTCCAGGTCGCGTTCATCGTCGTGAAAGGATTCCTCGGCCTTGTTCAGTTGGCGCATGAAACCGGCCATGGCCTGCACCAGACTGTCGCCCCGACGCTTGAGGTTGAGGCGCACCGTATTGTCCAGGCGCTCGAACTCCTCTTCGCTCAGGCGCTTGCCTTCCACCAGAGGGTAGAGGGTCAGGCCGCCGTTTTCGTCCATGTCCAGATTGAAACCCTTATGCACGGCCACCGAGTTCATCTTGTGCAGCAGACCGATGCGCACGTTCTGGAACTGGTCCACCAGCTTGGCCCGCTGCTTGACGTAGGTTGTGGCCTCAAAACGCCGGGCCAGCTCTTTGCCGACGTTTTCCAGCGTTTCTTTCAGGGATTGCTTGAACTTTTTACCTTGTCCGGCGGGCAGGGCCAGCAGGCTGGGGCGGTCCGGGTCCGCGAAGTTCTGCACATATACCAGATCCGGCGGCGTAGGAGCCTTGCGCGCCTGGGGCCGCAGATAGGAAAGCAGCATATAGCTGCGGCCGAGGTCCGCTTCGCCGGAAAGATAGATGTTGTAACCGGCTGTGCGGATTTGCAGGGCCAAGTCCAGAGCCTGCATAGCTCGTGGCTGGAAGGGATTCTTGCGGCTGTTGCCGTTGCGCGGCAGCGGAATGGCCCGGCTGTCCTCCCAGGGAATGCGGGCCGGATCAAACGTGGCATGCAGCCGGGTGGTGGGCAGAGGTGTGATGCTTGGCATAAATATATAGTTCTTACTGTTGTTGGTAAAGTTTTTCCAAAATGGCGCGGCCGCCCTTGTTCAGGAGTTCCCCGGCCAGTTCCAGGCCCAGGGCGCGGGCGTCCGCAGCATTGCCGTTTTTTTCGCCGCGCAGGATCAGGCTGCCGTCCACTTCGGCCACCAGTCCCTTGAGGCTGACGGTTTCCTCGTCCACAAGGCGGGCATGCCCGGCGATGGGCACCTGGCAGCCGCCTTCCAGTCCGGCCAGAAAGCCGCGCTCGGCATCCACGCAGACGCGGGTGGCGCGATCTTCCAGGCTCGCCAGCAGGACGAGCAGATCATAATTGTCTTCGCGGCATTCAATGCCCAGCGCGCCCTGGCCCACGGCGGGCAGAAAGCGTTCGGGGTCCAAAGGGGCCATGTACGGCGCACTGAGCCCCAGACGATTGAGTCCGGCGGAGGCCAGGATGATGGCGTCGTATTCCCCATTCTGCAGTTTGCGCAAGCGCGTGTCCACATTGCCGCGCAGGCTGGAAATACGCAGATCCGGCCGCATGGACAAGAGCTGTGCCTGCCGCCGCAGGCTGCTGGTGCCCACATGGGCCTTTTGCGGCAGGGCGTCCGGGTCGGCATAGTGGACGGAAAGGAAGCAGTCGGTGCAGGCCTCGCGCTGCGGCACGCAGCCCAGAATCAGGCCTTCCGGAAGGACCATGGGCACGTCCTTGATGCTGTGCACGGCAAGATCCGCCCGCCCGTCCAGCAGGGCTTCCTCAATTTCTTTCACGAACAGCCCCTTGCCGCCCACTTTGGAGAGGGGCACGTCCAGAATGATGTCGCCTTTTGTTTTGATGACGTTGAGCGAAACCGTGAGCCCCGGATCCTGGGCTTCCAGGCGGCTTTTGACATGTTCGGCCTGCCAGAGAGCCAGACGGCTGCCGCGGGTGGCGATGACGAGATGCTTGCGCATAGCTTCCTGTTCTTTGTTCCTAGTGTCTGATTACAAAAATTTCGAACATATTTGTGCTCTCAATTTTTGCAGGATCGTCAGCGAAAAAGTGTGGTTTTTCGTTGACTCACGGCTACGCCGCCGCAAAATCCTTCGGATTTTGTGTGTCTAATTTTTCAAATTAGACACTAGTGAAGGGCGATGCCCATGTCAGTTTTGGCCGGCGCGGCGCGCGCGTGGTTTAATGCCCGCAACTGGCGCAATTGCCGCCGGAGCATCCGGCGCAGCCGCCGCCTCCGCCGGAGGACGGCGCGGCATACTCGCCGCCGTCGCTGCCGCCCGTGCAATGGGCGCAACGGGACATGAGCTTGTGCGTTTCACGCGAGCCGCAGTGGGGGCAGACGGGCGCGGCGTCGTCAAAAACCAGTTCCTCAAATTCCCGGCCGCATTTTTCGCAGCTGTACTCATAAATGGGCATGCTCAATCCTTCTGTTCCTGGTCTGATTGGAAATACGGCGTAAGCGCCGTAACATTTTCAAACAGATAATAATCAGTGAGCTGGCAGAAAAGATGTCCGGCGGCAATATGCAGCTCCTGAACGAGCGGCGTGTGCCGCGTGGGCGTTTCCAGCAGGATATGGCAGAGCGGGGCCATTCCGCCGCCGCCCTGGCCCGTGAGCCCCACGGTGAACAGCCCGGTCCGCCGGGCCGTCTGCAGGGCCGCGAGCACATTGGCGCTGTTGCCGGAGGTCGAAATGCCCACCAGCAGATCGCCTTTGCGCCCCAAAGCCTCCACCTGCCGCGCGAAAATCTGGCTGAAATCCAGATCATTGCCGATGGCGGTCAGGGCCGATGTATCCGTGCTCAAGGCCAGTGCCGGCAGGGCTGGGCGGTCCATCAGAAAGCGGTTCACGAATTCGGCGGCCAGATGCTGGGCGTCGGCCGCGCTGCCGCCGTTGCCGCAGAGCAGAATCTTGCCGCCCCCGGCCAGGCAAAGGGCCGCGCGCAATGCGGCCTCGCGCAGATCGGAAGCCTGCGCGCGGAAAAATTCTTCACGCAGGCGCGCGCCGTCCTGGGCATGGCGGGCTATGATCTCCAAGGCAGAGTCTTTCATGCTGCGCATCCTTAAGAGCATTTTGCGTTTGAAATGGTACACATTTCAAACAGTACGCCGCCCGCGTGCTGCGGAAGCGGTAGCCGTTGGCGAGTCTTCGAGCCATACGGATACCGACAGCAATGCTGAAACGCGGTTTATCGCCGCTGTCGATGCCCGTAAGCCCTTTTGGGCTAACGGGCACGGCTGCGCCGCCTCCGGTCGCTCCCTTGCACTTGGGCGTGGGTGCCCGCTCACGCGACCACTAGAGTAATTCACTCATTCAATCGTGAATTGCTCCAGGGCTTGTGTCTAGAGCATTCACACTTGAAATATTCGTTTACGGCGGCCAAGGGCCGTCTACTCGCATGTCGCGGCAAGGATTTTGTCTGCAAATCCTTGCAGAGCAATTAACGCATTTCATGCATGAACTGCTCCAATAAGGATTTTTGTTCTCTGCCCGGAAAGGCGAGCTTCGGGCAGAGGGGGGTATCTTCAAATTGTTGACCTTCACACGGGTGAGCCTGTTGCAGGCAGAGGGCGAAAGGACAAATTTGAAACAGTTCCCGGCGAGTGCCGCGCGAACGCCGTTTGATTTCGGGATGCCTATACTTATGCCAAAGCGGCGCGGCTGACAAGCGCGCCCGGAACACGTACTTGCGGTCGCGGCCCTGATAACGTAAATTACCTGCTTATGCAAAATACAGTCTTCCGGCATGTACTTCTGGTCTGCAAGGCCCGCCACGAACGCGCCTGGGAGCTCGGTTGCGAAATCCTGCAATGGTTGCGCGCACAAGGGCACACAGCGGTGATGATTGAAGCGGGACATGAGGATTCCGCCTATGCCGCCGAACTCGATTTCGTGGTCGTGCTCGGCGGCGACGGCACCATGCTGGGCGTGGCCCGTCGCATGGTGGGGCGGTCTGTGCCCCTGTTCGGCATCAATTTCGGCCGGGTGGGTTTTTTGACCGACGCCCAGCCCGAGCACTGGGAAGAGCGGCTGGTGGCCTGCCTCAAGGGCGAACTGGCGGTGCGCACCTGTCTGGCCTTGAGCTGGAAGCTCACGCGCGGCGGCAGCCTGCAGGCCGGCGGCTCCGCCGTCAACGACGTGGTCTTGAGCCGGGGTTCCCTTTCCCGCCTGGTCTGCGTGAACATCACCGTGGACGGACAGCGTATGGGCCTGCTGCGCAGCGACGGGATAATTCTTTCCACGCCGGTGGGCAGCTCGGGCTACAGCGTTTCCGCCGGCGGCCCCTTGCTCTATTCCGGGATGAACGCCGTGGCTTTCACGCCCATCTGTCCTTTTTTGAATACTATTTCCCCCATGGTCTTTCCGGGCAAGACCGTGTTCAGCATGCGCATTGAAGCCGGTTCCACGGATTGCTACATCACCGTGGACGGACAGGAGGGCCAACGGCTGGAGATCGGCGATCTGGTGGAAGTCACCGGGCTGCCCGCGGCCGTGCGCTTCATGGGCGATGAAATTTCCTTTTTCGAGCGTCTGCGCACGCGGGGTTTTGTGCTTGAGCGGGCCTCCGGCGCCGGTGCGGAGAAAGCATGAAAAAATCCCGCGAGCCGTCCAGCGTGCGCGACATTCGCCTGGGCCGGGACGTCTGTTTCGACGCCTGGCTTTACAGCATGCTGATGGACAACAACTTGGCCTACCGGATGAACCCGGACATCATCGCGAGCCCGGAACAACTGGCGTTCATGATCCAGCTGGACGACAATCAGGTGTATCTGCCCTGTTCCGATGCCACTTTCGCCATGCTGCGCGCCGATAATCTGTTGCCGAAACTGCAGGCCCAGTATAACCGCGCCTGGCGCATCATCATGCGCCTGATCCGCTCCATGGTGCAGGACCGCGTGGAGCGGCGGCGCATCCTGCATTTCTGCCGCTACCGTTTTTTGCAGTATATTGCCCAGCGGACGCTGATTCCGTCGCGTCTGGTCAAGCGGATGACAGATCTGGTTCTGGCCCAGAGCTACAGCCTGGGCGATCCTTGGCGGGAACGCCGCAGCGCTTCCACATTGCGCCAGCAGGAAATGCTGGATATGCCCGAGATCAGAAACAACCTGGAAGCCATGCCGCGCGGCAAACTGCCCGCCGATATGTGTGAAACCCGGCAGTTGCTCGACAGCCTGGAACTGGTCCGCTTTTTCTGCCTTTCGGCCATGGCCAAGGAATGGCAGGAGCGCTTGCCTTCGGCCCAGGGCATCCATAGAGCCATGCGCGAGGCCGAACAGGCGGCCGCGCCGCTGCGCGGCTATTTTTCGCGCACCGCCGGGCGCTCGGCAACCGTGCTTTTTTTGTGCGACGCCGACGGCGGCATCCTTTTTGATCTGGCTATGTTGCAAAGCCTGATCCGCATGGGGCACCGGGTCATTTGCGCGGTCAAATCCGGTTTTTATTTTTTCGCGCCGACCATGGACGATATGGAAAGCGATCCCACGCTGGAGCGCTGGCTGCGCGGCGGCATTGTGCTGCGGGAAACCCAACTCGGCAAAAATGACCTTTTGCGGCATCTGCGCGAACACCGGCTGGTGGTTATTGACGACGGCACGCGCGAGCGCCTGAATCTCTACCGGGTCTCCGTGACCTTTTCCCGGGCCTGGAAAGAGGCCGACGTGGTGCTGTGCAAAGGCTGGCGCGCGGCGGACATTTTTTTGGGCAGCAGCCATGAATTCACCCGCGACATTGTCTGCTATTGGCGGGACGAAAGCGGCTTTCGCATCGAATTGCGCAGGCACGCGGCCGCGGCGCGCAAATTCAGCGAGGAAGACATCGCCGCCCAGGCCGACGCCATTATCAAGGAGATGCGCGCGGCCCACAGTGAAGGCCGCTCGGTCATGTTCTACAGCTGCGTCATCGGCAGCATTCCCGGCCAGACGTCCGTGGCCGTGACCCTGGCGCGGACCTTTGTGGACAATCTGCGAAAAAAAATGGATAATATTTTGATTATCAACCCGGCGGAGCACTTCGTGGAAGGCATGGACGGGGACGACCTGATGTTCATGTGGGAGCGGGTGCAGCGCAGCGGCCTCATCGACGTCTGGCGCTTCCAGACCGTGGAGGACATTGAGGAAAGTTTCGCCTTGCTGGGACGCAAGGTGCCGCCGTCCTGGTCCGGTAAGGACGCCACCTATTCCACGGGTTGCACCAAGGAAATGCGCATCGCCCTGGACATGCAGGCCAAGAATCGCGAAATGCAGATCATCGGGCCTGAGCCCCGGCTCTTTTTCCGCCGGGGCGAGTACGGGGTGGGCAAATATTTTGACGCCAGCATCAGCCGGCCCACGGGCCGTTGAGGTTCGGCCGCAACACAAAGCATGCGGGTTCCAGCCCCCGCGACAGGGAGTGGATTGAGATCATGGCCGCCTATGAAGCCGTTATCGGCCTGGAAGTGCATGTGCAACTGGCAACGGCCTCCAAGCTGTTCTGTTCCTGTTCCACCAGATTCGGCCAGCCGCCCAACACTAATGTCTGCGAAGTCTGCGCGGGCATGCCCGGCGCGTTGCCCGTCCCCAACCGCCAGGCCGTGCATTACGCCGCGCTGGTGGGCCTGGCCACCAATTGCGCCATCAACCGCCGCTCCATCTTCGCCCGTAAAAACTATTTTTATCCGGACCTGCCCGCGGGTTACCAGATCTCGCAGTTTGATCTGCCCATCTGCGAGCACGGCCACCTGGATATCGTGGCGGAAGGCCAAAGCAAGCGCATCGGCATTACCCGCATCCACATGGAAAATGACGCGGGCAAAAACATCCACGCCCAGGGAGAGAACGCCAGCTACGTGGATCTGAACCGCGCGGGCACGCCCCTGGTGGAGATCGTTTCCGAGCCGGACATGCGTTCCGCCGCCGAAGCCGTGGCCTATCTCAAGACGCTCTACGGCATCGTGACCTATCTGGGCGTCTGCGACGGCAATATGGAGGAGGGCAGCTTTCGCTGTGACGCCAATGTTTCCCTCCGGCCGGTGGGCGCGACGGCCTTCGGCACGCGCACCGAGCTCAAAAATCTCAATTCCTTCCGCAACGTCCAGCGGGCCATTGAATACGAAATAGCCCGCCAGCAGGATGTGCTGGACGACGGCGACAGCGTGGTGCAGGAAACGCGCCTGTACGACGCGGTGAAAAATCTTACCGCCTCCATGCGCAGCAAGGAAGAGGCCCACGATTATCGTTACTTCCCGGACCCGGATCTGTTGCCCGTGGAAATAGAAGCCGCGGAACTGGAACGCTGGCGGGCCGAACTGCCCGAATTGCCTCAGCCCCGTGCCGGTCGTTTCATGGAGCTGACCGGCCTGCCCGAGGCGGAAGTGGAAGTGCTGGTGCAAAGCCGGGCTTTGGCCGACTTCTTTGAGGCCGCCGCGCAGAAGGCCGATCCCCGCAAGGTGGCCAATTACGTACTGGGACCGCTGTTGCGCGAATGCAACGCGCGCAACGTACCCACCGGCGACCCGGCCCGGTGGGCCATGAAGCCCGAAGCCCTGGCGGAGTTGGTGCGTATTGTGGATCAAGGGTTGATCAGCGCGAAGATCGCTAATGACATCTTCGGCGACCTGTTCAGCAACGGCGCCATGCCCGAAGCCTACGTCAGGGAAAAGGGCCTGGGACAGATTTCCGATTCCTCGGCCCTGGAAGCCGCCGTGGATGCGGTAATTGCCGCCAACCCGGCGGAAGTGGAGGCCTATAAGGGCGGCAAGACCAAGCTGATCAGCTTCTTTGTGGGCCAGATCATGCGCGCCACCAAGGGTAAGGCCAATCCCGCACTGGTCAACGAGCTGCTGAACAAAAAGCTGCAATAGAGCAGTTCACGCATGAAATGCGTCAATTGCTCTGCAAGGATTTGTCTGCAACTTCTTGCCGCGAAATGTGAGTAGCGTGTTAAATGCTCTGGCAAAACCGGGTTCAAGTGAATAAAAGACTCGGGCCTGTCGGCGATGTCGTCCGCAGGCCCGTTTTTTCATCAGGGCGCTCTGTTGGTTTCGGGGTCGGAGAAAAGGCTAAACATTGAGGTTCAACCCGGACAGCAGGGAGAGATTACCGCCCGAGTAATTGCCGAAATAGGAACTGGCGCTGCCCGAATCCGCCCACCAGGCGGCCATGGATTCGATCTGGATGCGTTTGCGCATGGCCGTGGGCGAAACCTGCATGGCTTTGCGGGCGTCGTCAATGCCGGACAGGGTTTCGATCTGCCGGTATTTCTTGTCGTACACTTTCGGGAACATGTCGTCTTCATACTGAATCTCTATGCCAAGTTGTGTAAAGACGAAGTTCCGCGCTTTTTCATCGGTTATGAACTCGTAGATGGGGAATAGCTTGAAGTCTATCAGTTCCACATTGTTCTTTACGGGGTCTTGAAGATCAAGACGGATGGATTTATACCATTTGTCTACAATATTGTCGCCAAGCACGTCTTTTTCGCAATTGATGATTTCCGTTATGTAGGTCACATCTCCTCCACGCGCCGAGATGCTGCGCGACTGGCGGGTCGATGTCTGGCTGTAAGTATTGGTCTGTCCCTCTTCCATTTTGAATCCACACATGTTGAGGAATGAGGCTTCGGCGGCTACGGAAAGCGTTGTCTTGCTGTCTAAGGCAGCACGCTCGAAGGTGGAACAGAACTCAAGTTTTCCGCCCAAATCGGCATGATAGATGACATGGGTACCGTAAATGCGGAATAGTTCGTCCGTATATTCTGTAGCCTCGTCAAGATTGTCTTTTCCAATGGCATCACTGATTTTATTAATACAGTTTCGGAAGCCTTCGGTCAATATCTTTGGATTATCCCGTGCTATCTCTATCAGACTGTAAGGGTCGATATGTCGGGAAAGGGCTTTATAGTTGTTCATGATGGTGCAAAATGAGTAGGCATTGGTCTTGAGATCACTACGTGCATAGCTCCCCTCCACGTGTGCTTGGAAG
>OKSB01000355.1_pt1 | contig 51899 bp, 43 predicted proteins | sample 1601171 | NCBI WGS metagenome assembly OKSB01 (sample SAMEA3541496, study PRJEB24748) | human gut metagenome | biome: human gut; feature: human-associated habitat; material: faeces | place: China | collected 2012 | reverse complement strand
GCGCACGCCGATCGAGCTGTTCACATATGTATACCCGCCGAGGACCGCGCCGCCGGGCGCGATCTTGACCGTAAGCGAATCCACCGCACTCACCTTGAAATCGTCGGGCGCAAGCACGCCGTCCGAGAAATACGCAGCCTTCTCCGCCGCAAGATCGGCGGCGCTGTAGGTTATATCCGCCGAGCCCGACGAGGTATCGGCGTTGAAAAAAAACGATTTGTTCATAAATTTACTCCTTCCGTTATATGCTCAGCCTTGCCGAGCAGACACTCTGTCCGTTTTCGGTGACGTGCATCTTCCCCATCACGCGAACGGCGCTTATATCCGAGGCGGGCGAGAAAAGCGTGCATATGTCTCCGACCTCGATCCCTTCGGCGGCGGACGGCATTATCTGCGCCGAGATCCCGCGCTTCGGGCGGTGTGCGGCAAGCTCCTGCCTGCCTCTCGTCCTGAGCGCCGCAAGATACCCCGCCTCATCGAAGACCTTCGCTCCGCTCTCGTTCACCGAGGTGTATATCCCCACGCCGATCCCGCTTTTCACATAGATCTCGCGCCGCGCCTGACCGACATCGACAAAGCTGTCGCCGAACGAGTATGCGCCCGCCGAAACCGTCACCGTGTAGTACGAGCCGTCTTCCTTCTGCGCTCCGCGCACCGTCGCATAATTGCGGTAGTCCGAAAGATCTGTGTCCGTCGATACCGCCGCCGCGGTGTCAAAGCCTTCACTGAGAAATACGCACTCATCCGCACCCGAGCCGAGCGTCCGATCGCGGAAGGTGCGGACGGAAAAGACGAACTTCTCCGCGGAAAAATCGTACTCCGTCCGAAATCCCGCCGAAAACGGGCGCACCGCGTCCGTCATCACCGAAAGAAGATTCCCGGGCTCATGAACGATAACCGCACTCTCGCCTGCGCTCCCCTGCTTTACCGTGAGGCTTTTCGGAAATGCGGACAAGCCGTAAGCCATCGCAAGACCGTACACCGCCGAATCAAAGGGGCACGAATTCTTCACGGTGACGGGCAGTATCCGCCGGGAGAAAAACGAAAGTATCCCGCGTCCCGAAATGCGCGCCGTTCCTGCCCCGGTGTCGCGCCCGACACCCTCGATCACATATAGCGCGCTCTCGCCGATGAGCGCGTATTCGCCGATTGCCGGGATGTACGCGCGATCAAGCGAAAGCGTACACGAAAACTCCCCCGGCGCGCGAAACTCCTCGGAATATTCAAGGCGCACGAAATCGTCGCACACCGACTTTATTTTAAGATCCTTCCCGAGGAAGCGTATGACCGTCTCTTTCATAACGACCTCCTCATGCAAATATGTACTGCGGCACGATCCGCACGCTGACATCCGGCGGCGACGATGACGAGCAGTACCATGTAAGCTCGTTTTCCCCCGGCGGCAGAATGAAGAACGCGCACCTCTTGTCGAGATTGCCGAGCTCGCTTTCTCCCGACGCATTGACCACGGACTTTTTCCCGCAGCGCGTATCAAGAGTGAGCGTTTCGCCTGCATCAATGCTCCGCGTCACGGCGAAGTTGTCCGAATATGCGTCCGATTTCAGAATGAACGAGGTCGCCGCCGACGGAAAGTGAAAACGCGCGACAAATCCGCACGGCGCGTCACCGCAGTTTGAGACCGTGACCGAGCCGCGGCTCGAGATCGTGCCGACACTGTCACCGGCTGCACTTATCGCGTGCGGGAAATAAAGCGCGTCATCAACCGTGTACCGACCGTAAAACGTCATCTCATCCCCCTCGAAAAACGGAGACGCGGAAATAAGCGTAAGCACAAAGTGATCTCCCCTGCCCCTGCCGAATGCGCCCTCGGTGAGAAATTCGAGCTTTTCGGTCTCGACCGTGCGCCGCAGACCGTCAACGGTGAGCGTAAACTCTCCGCCGACCGAGGCGATCGCGCACAGCAGCCGCTTCTTGTCGAAAAGTGCGCCCTCCGACGGGATGAGGTATCCCTCGATCACGATCCGCCCCTCGCCGACGGCGGCGGGGAGCAGTTCGACACCGAACGCGGCGTTTTTCGCGATCGCCTTTCTCGTGAGTCTCGGATACGAGCACGAAAAGGACGAAAGAATCGCCTGCGCTCCGTCGAAGGTAAACTCGCCGAGACGCGGCGAAATCAGCCTGACATCCCTCACGCGCTCACCTCCGCAGGCGAGAACGAGACCGACGCGCGCTTGCCTGTAAGCCCGCTCTCGCTTGTCACGGAGAACGATATCCCGTTCTCGCTGCACGTTCCGAGCTCCATGACCGCCTCGCTCGGCGCGCTCGAGCGGAGATAAAGCTGAAACTCCTCGCCGCCGTCGAGCGGACATATGAGAAGAAAGCTGAGCGTATTTCGATGCGCGCGTTCTCCGGAAAGCGCAAGCACCGCCGAGCCGTCCGCCGACAAGCCGTCTGCCGACGGGACGATATTTTCCGCATCCGAGCCTATCAGCACGGACAGCAGACGCGGAGATATCCTCGCAAGCGTCCCGCTCACGCAGGTGCGCTCCCCGTATCTCAGCGTAGCCGCAACATTGCCGTCCTCATCGAATATCTCGCTGACCCTCGCCGTATATTTTACCCTCACGCCGCCTCTCGTCGGTCCGGCATAATTCTCCGGGCGGCGCATATCCTTCTTTTCCACTGCTCCCGACGCAAGATAAAGCTCTCCCGAGGTCAGTGCAAATTCACTTACCGTTTCATTTCCTTCAGTCATAAATTCGACCGTGGCTTTCGCTTGGCGAAAGCTTCCCTTCTTTTGAAATTCACGGAGAAGCCTTCCGTTTCCGCATCCTGACGCTCCGTACCGCCGAGATGCCCGGTCCGCACAGCACGATGTGCCTTCGGCATACGTTTTTTCCGTTTTTCCTTCGGCAAAGGGCGCCGCCGGGGAAGAAAATCTCCCCGGCGAATCCCCCGACAAGCGGCGTATCTGACAATCAGTACCCCGTCAAAAGAAATCCCGACTTCACAAAGTAAAGACCCGACTTTCTTATGTATCCGCAGGAGGAGCCCTCCGCAACCTCCTCGACGTGAACGGCGCGAATCCCCGTTCCGACGCGGTCGAAGTCCGCCTCCGATACAAGCGCGGAGCGCGCGCTGCCGTACATCGCCATGGCTCCGGCAAGGCTCGGCGAAACGAACCGCACTTCAAGGCGTCCGCTCTTTCGCCTGCCGCCCGATTTTCCCGGGAAATAACGGTATACCGCCGTATCCGTGAGAAAAGCAGACGGCGCGGGAATTATCCTCGCGCCCGGAAGCGCATCCTTCAGCTTCATAAGCACAGCTTCAAGCATTGCCGTCCCCCTCAAACATGATTCTTTCAAGCGCCATCACCCACAGCCTCCCCACGCACCGTGCGGAGCACACCGTGTACCGCGCGTTATCCGAAACGAGGCTCATCCCGCGGACAAATCCGCCGAGCGGCGCGCGCTCGCGGCGCACGACTCCGGTAAAACGGAGCCTCGTCCGTTCAACGTCGTCCTCGGAGCTTTCCTCCTCGGAAAGATAGGACATCGCGCATCTCACCGTACCGAGCGGCGAGGGCGCGCTCCGCGTGCCGAACATATCGGTGCGCGGCGGTGAAAACAGATCGTACGTCTTCTCCGCTCTCCTCACGATATCACCCCCGGCTTGCGCGCACGTCGGAGAACTGCCTTGATCTTTTCGCTGTAATCCGGACGGTAATGCTCCGATATTCCGGACAGGCTGCGCGAGGATATTCCCTCACCGCCGAGCGCGCCGTAATCCTGCGCCGCCATCTCGACTGCGACGCATTCAAGCTCATCGCCGAGAGCGGGAAGCCTGCAATACGAAAGCGCGTATCTTTCGGCGGAATCAAGGAGGAACGAAAGAAGCTCGTCCCGCGATTCATCCTCCGCCGAGATGTCGAGGAGCGCTTTGAGCTTTGAAATATCCCTCATGCGCACGCCTCTTTACGCTGCCGTGACCACGGCGGAAGCAACGCAGAGTCCGTCCGTTCCCGCCTCCGCGACCGAAATTCTCTCGCCCGCCGCAGCGTCGAGCTTGGATGAGCCGTCCCACTTGTTCCACGAAGAAACGTCCTCTCCGCCGAGCGCGGCAAAGTCCGCCTTTCTCCAATAGATATCGTCGGAGCTTGTCTTCTTTCCGCTGACCGTAAGCGTGCCGGACGATACGGACGCCGTGATATCGGCAGCCTTCTTTCCGAGGATCACGGTAGAGGTGTCGTCAACGAGCGCGATAAGTCCGCATCTTTCGTAAACGACAGTGTTTATCTTCGTCTCGATGTCGCGGTCCTGCTCAAGCGACGCCTCGCGCTTGACAAAGAACTTCACTGCGTTCCGATCGGTGATGATCGCCATACCGTCGGGAACGAGAGCGGAGAAGAGCACGGGAACTCCGCAGAGCGTACCGAACTGCCCCGTGTAAACGATCTCGCCGGAATGAGCAGCGATAAAATCGGAATCGCGGCGGATCGCGGCGCGGCAGGCGGCGGACATGATGATGAAGAGCCCGTCCTCGACCTCGCGTCCGAGAGCCGCAAGCGCATCCACCACATCTCCGTATGACAGCGCATTTCCGCTGTATGCGTGGCGGTTCGACGTCTTCTTAAGCTCGCCGAAGTACTCGCCCCTGACCTGATTTGCCATAACGTCGGCGATTCCGGAAAGCGCAATATCGATCATCGCGGGGTCCTGCATCGCCTCCATGTCGTTGTATCGGAAGGTCTGCTGATATCTCTTGACCTTGTACTCCTTCGGGGTGAAGGTAAGCTCTCCGACGTTCGTGTTCGCCTGACCGCCGTCGAGAGTCTCGACACTGCCGCGGTAGGTGTAGCGGTTGATGACCTTCGTAAGTCCCGCGCCCTCTTCAAGGCTCTTGTCAACGCTCATGAGAGCGCGCACCTCGATTTTGGAATCTACGAGTTCGGTAAGCTTTGATTCAAGTACTGTATTTTCGTATACGGTATTAGCCATTTGTTTTTTCCTTTCGTAATTAAAAAGATTTTTTCCGTCCCCGGCGCGTCACTGCGCGCCGAGCATCTCCTGAAGCCGCGCGACCGGGATCGTGCGAAGCTCCTCCGACGTGAATTTTATTCCTTTCTCCGCCGCCTTCGGCGCATCCGAGGAAAGACGGCGTTTTGTCTCCCTTGATGCAAGCGACGCTACGGTATCCGCAAGCGCGCCGACCGCTTCGGCAGAGTCACGGGCAGGCATGATAAGCGGAAGAAGGGTCGCGGGAAGATCGCGCTCGCCGAGAAGGCGCACTATCTCAAGCTCCCGTTCGCGCTGCCTGCTTCGTTCGCGCTCCCCTTCAAGCTCGGCGCAAAGCCTCTCGCGCTCCGCCTCGAGCGACGCGGTAAGCTCCGCCGCACGCTTTGAGGCTTCCCCGGCGATCGCCTCCTCCGTCTCCTTCTCCCATTTACGGCGCGCGCCCGATACTCTTCGATCTCCTTCGGATTGGAGAAGCGCGCGCACCTCCTCGGCACTGTAGAACGCTCCGCTCTTCTGCCCGTCGGACGGCGGAACTTCTCCGCCCGACGCAGCCCCCTCGCTCTCCTTTTTCAGAGCGTCGGGCATGACCTCTCCGACTTTGCTTCGTGTTTCTCCGTCCGATCCTCGCCCGATGACTCCACGCGGGCTGTCGGACGCGCGATCGGCTTCATTTCCCGTGTCCTGCGCACCGTATCCCACGGAGGCACCTCCTCCGGTATCGGCTTTGCCGCCGGGTGAATCGCAGAACGCGCCGCCCGGCGCACTACCGCTTTCCGCCGCCGAAAAGTTCTTCTTTTCTTCCGTCATGTCCGTCACGCCTCCTTCCTTTCCGCCGCCATTCTCGCAGCCTCCGTATCCGCATTCGCAATAAACGGCAGAAGCTCGTGTATGGTCTTTCTCGACACGATTCCGTCAAGCTCCTTTGCAACCGCCGCTGCGCTCTCGTAATTTCCGGGCAGATTGCGCACAAACTGCGGGCGCAGCGCCTGCCAATCGAGCGCTCCGCCGAGCTTCGCGGATATGCACGATACGACCTCCCATCTCCTCATCAGAGATCGGCGGAAATACTGCTCCGTCGTGCATACGCGGTTGTCGAAATTCGCCATTCGATACTTGATCGCCGTACCGGACAGCGCTGAGTGCCCGACAGTCTCCTCCGCCATATCGACCGTGTTTGAAAAGCGGTAGATATCCTTCGCTATGCGGTTCTTCAGATTTTCGATGTACGCATCGTTCGTCGTCTTTGTAAGCCACCGCGCGTCTCCGCCCTCATCCACAAGCAGCACTCTCTCACGGCGGAAGCGCTCAATATCCTCCCGGTCGGCGCCTCCCATTCCCGATATCACGAGATAACTGTCCGCGAAAAGTTCAAAGTCGTTCACGCAGTCGCTTTCAAGGCGGTTGTAAGCGTCAACGAGAGAGAGCACCGGCTCGAAATCCCCGGTCATATCGCGGTTATTCCGATAAAAGTTCACCGGCACCATGCCGAAGTAATGCTCCTTCTCCCCCGTTTTTTCAAGCTTTCCGCCGTCAAGACGGAAGGTTTCGATCCCCTCTTCACCGTATACCTCGACCACGGTATCCGACGAGAAACGCGGAACGTAAAACCTCACCGCCGCGCGCACCTCTTCGTCGAGCGAATCCGACATTATCGGAAAGACCGACGTCGGATCGAGCGCCGAGAACCTCGGCACGCCGTCGCCGTCTACCCATATAAGCTCCGCCGCGCGTCCGTAGACCGACATATCCCGTGCAAGCGCGCTGTTCTGAAACGCTTCATCGTTATATGACGATATCTCCGCCGCAAGGTGCAGCGTGCCGGCGTCGTCCGACGAGTATGTGATCGGAATCCCGAGAAAGTACCCGACCGTGCAGTCCGTGATCGATCGGCAGAAATTGTTGACCAGCCTGTTGTCGGGCTTCAGCGTGCTCCGCTGACCCTTCAGTATGTCGTGCTTTCCGCCGTAGTAATCACCGAGCCGCACAAGCCGCGGCCTCTCGAATTTCCGGAATGACGCAAAGTGCATCATTATTTCGTCTCTGTCCAAATTTATCCCCTTTCTTAAATCCGTCACATTCTGCGCGGAATACGTCCGCTCCGGCGCCGTGACCCGCGCCGATCAACCCCCATCCGGGTTCGTTCCCTCCCGCCCTTTCATTCTGTCCGCCCGGCTAAAGCCCGAGCGATCTCGCATCGACGGTCCGCGCCCGTCCGCGCCTCATGCCCTCGACCGAATACCTCAGCGCCGCCATCGCATCGTCGCATCCGAACGCGGGCGTGTCTGTAAGCTCTCCGCTCTCCCCGTCGCGCATCCAGCACCACTGCGATATCTCGCCGACCGTATTCACGCACCGCGAGTCAATGTATATCCTGCGGCTCCGAAGAAAATCTATCTGCGCATTCACACTGCCCGGCTCCTTCTTCACGCCGACCGCACGGTATCCCGCGCGCCGCCACGTCTTTATCCTGTCGGGCTCCGCACTGTCGCAGTACATGACCGCATTTTTTGAAAATCCTTCCCCCTCGGCAAGCGAAATTATCTCCGACGTGTCCCGACCGTGCACATATATCTCCCGCAGAACGTACAAGTCGCCGTCGCGCTGCGCTGTCTCGAGGATGCAGTCCGCATGGTTGAAGCCGAAGTCCTGCGCATACCACACTTCGGAGAAATCCTCACGCGAAAACGTCCCGACCTCGTAATTCGGCAGTATCAGCCCCTCGCGCCCCACACCCCATTCGCCGAGCGCATACACGCGGTATCCGTCGGGATCGCTCTCGCGCCTGCGCTCCATGCGCCGCGCATAATCCGGATCGATAAAACGGTTTTCCGTGTAGACCGACTTCGATATAAATACATCCCTATCGTCGGGCACGTCAAAGAAACGCCGCTTTATCCAATGCCGCGCCGATACGGGATTGAACGTCATCGTGATCTGATAATACAGATTCGGGTTTATCCCGCCGAGCGCACCGCGCAGCCTGTCGTCAAGCATGTCGAAATCCGCCTCCGAAAGCTCCGTCGCCTCCTCGATCCAGATCCACGTCAGCTTACCCGACGAAAACGATACCGACTTTATCCGCTCCCGCTGCGCGTCCGAGCAGACCCCTCGGAATATTATCCTCCCGCCCGTCGCCGCGCACTCGAGGAACATCCTGTCCTCCGAGATCCGCCAGATCTCGCCGAAGCGCGCGCCGAATATCCGCTTCACCGCACCGCACAGCTCCGCAAACGCACTTGTCCGCGCGCTCGCCTCCGTCTTCCTCACGACCATCAGATTCGCCCCGCAGAAGCGTCGGTCCGAAAGCTTCAGAATATAATCCTGCGCCGTGTTGTAGCTCTTGCCGCTCCCCGCCGATCCCATCAGTATGCGGTATCGCGCGCGGCTCGCGTTCGCCTCACGGAAGGTCGGATTGAAGGATACGCTTATCTCATTCGCCATAATCGTAATTCACGACGAGCGATATCTCCCCGCCGTCGTTCCTCCTCTCGCACATCGCGCGGTATTGGTCGAGCGCGCGCAGCTTGTCCGATACCTTGATCTCGCCGAGCGAGGCGTCCGCAAACGCGATCTTCTCGTATTCGCGGATTATCCGATCGCTTTCCGTCCCGTGTTCCGCACAGTCTCCGCCCGATGCGCAGTCTCTGCCCGATGATGTACCGTCTCTGTCCGATGCACCGCGCCCGACCGCCTCTCCGAACACTTCTTCGACCGCTTTTTCGACCGCCGCTTTAGTTACACCCGCTTCGCTTTGCCTTGCCGCGGCTGCTTCGTCCGATCCGACTGCCATGTCCGCGCCGCCGTTCTCCGGCTCATCCGCTGCACCCGATCTTCCGTTTCCACCCAATCTTCCGCTTTCTTCCGATACATCCGCCGCGGCTGCGGTATCCGTCTCCCGCGGCGCACCCTTCTCCGCTCCCGCTCCGGATGATACCGCGCATTCTGCCACCAACGCCCGTATCTCATCCTTTTCGAGCAGCCTGCTCGCACGGGCGAAAGCCGTCCGCGGATCAAACCCCGCCGCGCGTGCCGCCGCCCTTACGGAAAATGTCCGCGCAAAGCACTCGGCAAATTCTCGCTCCTCCCTTGTCAGAAATTCATGACCTCCTCCGGGTTAATCGAACATTTGTTCTGTTTTGCGGTTAAAATAACCGCCCGGTGATACCGGACGATGGTTCGGGTACACCCCGCGTGTCGAAACGAACATTTGTTCTTTTGCGCAGATATTATACCACCGCACGAAATATTTGTCAAGCCCCGCCGAAGCGATATAAAACAGGCGGACTTGACAAGCCGGAACGCCCGTATTACGGGGCTTTCGGGGCGCGATCGAAAAAATCCCGATAATCTCACGATAATATTATAATAATGAAAAAACGGCGAAGAATAACTATCGCCGCATTGCCGTATACCATATGTTGCGGATGATGCCGCAGGGATTCCGATAATGTGATTCCCCGCTTGCCCGCTTGCCGAATTTCCGCCGCGCATTTTTCCGGCGCATAATTTTTGCCGCGTAACCTCTCCGCCGTGGGGATAATGCCGCCGCGCCCGTCCAATTTGCGTTTTTCGCACACTTTTTTGACAGCGTGCCGCCGCCCGCACAGCTTTCCCTTTGCTGACTGCGCCCACCGCGCGGTTTCCTCCCCCAATTCCGTTGTTAAAACAACGTAATTCGTTTTGTGAATCTCGAAAACACCCCGTTTCCGCACCTGCCGCACGGTTTCTCTGCGAATTCCGTTTTTTTAACAACGTAATTCGTTTTGTGAATCCCCAAAACACCCCGTTTCCGCGCACGGCGCGCGGTTTCTCCGCCAATTCCGTTGTTTTAACAACGTAATTCGTTTTGTAAATCCCCAAAACACCCCTTTCCCTCGTCCACCGCACGGTTTCTCTGCCAATTCCGTTGTTTTAACAACGTAATTCATTTTGTGAATCCCCAAAACACCCCGTTTCCGCGCACGGCGCGCGGTCTTGATCCCTAATTGAAAAAATCGCTTTTTTGAACAGTTATTCGTCGTTAACCGCTCGCCAAAGCCCGCGCCGCACACACTTTTTCGCGTGTCCGCCCTCGGCGCACTGCCGAGGGATACTTCCCGCACCCGCGCGCCCGAGCGCACCGCCCAAAGAAACAAAAAAATATACCGCCCAAAGACGGAGGGCGGTATATTTTTTCCACGAATAAACTTTTATGAAAGGAAACGCAATTATAACGGCAGGCATAAGATATTCACAACCACTTCGGTGCATTTAACGCTCGGCACCAAATATATCTATAGCTACGCCGTGTAATATACCTGCCGGATATTACACGGCGGGTATATTCAAAATTCAGGCACAAGGACGGATCCCGTGCGGTAAAGCTCCCTGTCCATGGAACTCATTTAAGATCGGCCGCAATGCAAATCATCGGCCAATCGCCGTCATCGTCGCGACCAGAAGAACTTGAATCTGCTGCTGCGCTTATATACTTGATATAGTCTATGCTTTCTACGGTAATTACTTCGGGTTTTGTCCAGGTCTGCATCTGAAAGGTACTCCTCAGGAGGTTGAATCTTCATTTTCCGGCTCGGCATAGCGCAGTAGCAGATCGCGTACAGAGTTAAAATATGGGGTATTTAAGCGATAAATTACTGCTCTGCCCTGATTCCTTGCACGGAGAAGATTAGCCTTTAACATGAGTGAGAGGTGGTAATAGACGTTTGCACCGCCGTTTCCGAGCTCAGACTCAATATCCTTTATGGAGATCTCTTTGTTCTTTGCTGCCAGATTGAGTATTCCTACTCTGTATTTATCCGACAGAGCGTTACCGAAGGTTTCGAGATCGGGAGCTGTTTCACGACCGGAAATGTATTCAAGATAACTGAGACAATCCGTACCGAATAACAAAGCTGTTATGCTGCTGTAATAATAATACTTGAGTACATTTTTATTGATCATTGACAACGTAATATACAGTTTTGAAGGGCTAGTTAGGTTAATATCTTCATTTTGATACTTCGCTATTTTTTCAATAACCTCTTCGGCTTTGAAATCCTTCTGTGTCTGCTCTGCCAACAAAACATGGCTTTCTCGTTTTTTCTTCAAAATGAAGTCTTTCGAGATAAGCTCGTATGCCAGCTTCTGAAGAGTTGCCTCGGGCTCGATAAAGAACGAATACAGTCCGTTTTTGATCTCCGGCTTCAGGTCCGCTATCTTCATCTGCCTGCTCAGCTCGGCAAGATCGTTTTTACATTCCTCACGCTTCATTTTCGAAAGCTTCGGAAGGTAGAATTCGAGTATCTTTGACTTCACGCTGTCGCAGTCCCGAAGTGCATCCTGAACCTCTTGCAGGCAATACGTCGTCAGAAAATTATCATGAAACGCGTCAAAATAGTTGATCATCATAAAAGCCTTCGCATTGGCGTTCATCAGAAAGAATATTCTGAGATCGTTCGATACAGGCTCTATTTCCTTGATAATGCTTTTGTAATGCTCCTGATCCGCGCTCGCTTTGTCGTAGTTTATCATATTCGAAAGGAAATATTCCTTATTAAAATACAGAACAAACATCGAAAGCAGATCGTACATATAGCCCGGCTCTTTGATAAACTCAACCTCGGGCGGCATCCCGTCCGGTCTTGCGTTCACCGCAGTCGCCGCGGCAGCACTGTTTCTCTTCCTGCCGGCATCGACTCTTTTCTTTCTTTGTCCTCTTCTTGCCGCTGCTCCGATCAGCTCGGTTTCAGCTCCGGTTTTTTTCTCCAAACAGTCAGCTCTCCTTTCTGCGCAGACTGAATAAATCATCCGCACGAATTTTACCCGAAAATCCCCGGGCGGGGTTTGTCCGATGCGGCTTTTACCTCACACCGCACCGACCGACTCGCAAAAGCGGCTGCCGCCGAGCCTTACGCTCCGGACGGGCTCACCCCGCAGTCCGAGTCTTTCCGAATCCTGCTCACCTTCGGCGCTGTCCGGGCGGAAATACCCAACCTCCGAACTCGCCTCCGGCAAACATCTCCGGACCTTTTTTCGATCGGATCTCTCCGACCGATGCAGCCCCCTTTACGGCGCGCACGCCGTGCCGGGCTGTGCCCGAAAGCTGTCGCTTTCGAACGGCGTCCCGAAACGGCAAAGCCGCATCGTTCCGCCCTTCCCGCACGGCATCGCTACTCCCTGCGGGGCGCACTCGCCCGAACGGAATTGCCGTACCGCCCGGGTCCGTGACATCGAATCGCGGAAATAAAAGATTTTATGTGTTCGATCTCCTTTTTCCGACCGTTTGCCCGAGAAAGCATCCGGTTTTCCCTTCGACGCTATCATTATATCACACCTTTTTTCAAAATGCAATAGGTTTGTGGAAAAATATTCAATTAATTGCAGATATTCTATTGATGTTTTTTCGGTAATGGTGTATAATATACTCACAACTTCCACAAAAAGGAGAATTTACTAATGTCTTTGTCGAAAACCTTGTATCTGTCCGCCCCGTATCAGACAGCCTATTCGATCACAACGGACAACAGTGATCTTGAAAAGCTTCTCCGCATGAGATACGGCAGATACCTGACAGACGAAAGCGAAGACGGCAGGCAGTACCGCAGCGTCGTCATAAGCAAGTACAGACGGGCGTTCAATATGCAGTGCGGCGAAAAGCTTTACCGCACTCGCGTTCCGCTCCGCGCGTTCGACAGCTATATGCTGAAAACCGTGGAATTCGACGATAAGGTCATCGCGTTCCACGCCTCCGCCGTCGAGTGCGGCGGTAAAGCTTACGTCTTTCTCGCAAGAAGCGGCGCAGGCAAAACAACGCTTTGCGCATATCTCACCGCGCACGGCTTCGGATACATAACGGAGGACTGCGTTCTGATAGACCGCGAAACGCTCCGCGTCTATCCGTACACCGCACCGCTCCGCCTGCGTCCCGGCGGTATCACCGCGCTTGAAGCGGCGGGCGTCTGTCTGCCGCCTCTCAAAAGAATGCTCGAGGGTGAATTGTTCCGCTATATCTACGAGCCGGACAACCCGGTCGAAAAACCGCTCGAGCTCGGCGGGATATACTTCATCCTGCGTACCCTCAATATGAACGCCGCAATAGATATGACGGGTACAACGAAAATGCATCAGCTGATGATGTCGCCGATGATACCGTATCCCGTTGACGGCGAATTTCTCAGGCTGATGACAAAGATCGGCTCCGTCCCGTGCCGCAATCTTGTATATAAGGATATGAATTACGCCGCGGAGGTGCTCGAAAATGCATGATCTCGACGGACGCACAATGGCATCCCTGCTGCGCTCAAACCTGAAATACCGCGTAAGCACCGTGATAACGTTGCGCGGGACAAGCATGCTCCCGATGTTCAAGCCGGGGGATTGGATCACGGTCGAAAGAGCGCACGCCCCGAAGGTCGGTGAAATCTTCGTGTTCCTGTACAAAGGCGCGCTGACCGTCCACCGCCTCGTAAAGATCGAGGACGGGCGTGCATTCCTCAAGGGGGACAACGCACTGCGGCTCGAGGACGTGAGAACGGAGGACCTGATCGGCCGCGTAACCGAGGTCAACGGCAGAACGCCCGCCGCCTTCCCGCCGGAGCTGATCGGCATCGCGCTTCTCGTGAACCGTGAATTCCGCCGCTGCGCCTACAGCGCGGAGAAAGCGAAGAAAAGCGATATATATATACAATATGAAAGAAAAATACGGGAGACCTTCCCCGATGCAAAAGGAGTAATATAATGAAAGTCTACAGAAAAACCGAAAAAATGGATTTCATCCGCACCGACGAATACGCAACGGCGGTGTTCGATCCCGACAGCGGCTGCACCCATCTCGTCAATGATACGGGCACCGGAATTCTCGACGCACTCGACGAGCCGTGCAATATCAGAGAGCTTGTCGCGCGCCTGTGCAAAAGCTATTCGGCAAATCCCGAGGACATCCGACCGGATGTGGAAAGCTTCCTCAAGGATATGACCTCGAAAGGAGTCGTGCTCACAAAGTGAGGATATCAAAGGCTTATATCGAAATTACAAACAGATGCAACCTCAACTGCACCACCTGCTACAACCGCTCCGGGCTGAACACCGTGACGAGGGAGATCGGCGTGACCGAGCTTGAGCGAATGATCACGACGTTCACGGCATACGGTGCAAAGCGGATACTGATCTCCGGGGGCGAGCCGACGCTCCACTCGGAGTTCGAGAAGATCGCAGCTCTTCCGTCACGCTATCCGCAGCTTTCGTTCGGGGTCACTACGAACGGAACCACCGCCGCCGCAAGATCGGTACTCGCACCGGCGATAAAGTCGCAGAAGAACATGACGCTGCAGATAAGCCTCGACGGCTCAAGCGAGGAGACGAACGCGCTCACGCGCGGACGCGGGAATTTTGAAAAGGCAGTCGAATTCGCACGTTCGGTATCAGATTCGCCCGCCGAAAAGCGGCTGAAGATGGTCGTGTCGAGGGGCAACCTCGCGGATGTCGAAAAATTCTACCGTCTTGCTCTCTCGCTCGGCTTCACACCGGAATTCGCGTTTATCTTCCGCTCCGGGAACGGCGAATGCGAATGGGACGAAAAGACGCTCACCCCGCTTGAAAAGCTGAAGGTGATGAAAACGGTGCAGCGCCTCAACGAAGAGAGCGGCGCAAACGCGCAGCTTCCGCTGTGCTCGCTCGGATGTCCGCTGTCGCTCGACGATTCCGAGCTGTCGCTCTGCGTAAAGACCGACGGCTCGATTCAGCCCTGTCAGGGGCTGTACGACGGTAAATTCACCGTGGCAAACGCGCTTTCCTTCGACGAGACGGAATTCGCGGAGGGAATGCGCCGGGTGCGCGGCATCGCCAAAGCCCGCGCCGAAAGCGATTATTCCTGCGGGCGCTGCATCCTGCGCGAGAAGTGCGGCAAGGGCTGCATGGCGAACGCGGATCAGCTCACGGGAGACCCGCTCGCCGACGACGGCGGATGCGAATTCCGCAAAATGGAGATCGTAACGCTCAGCTTCGGCAAGCTGATTCGGGAGGAATTATGACAAAAGAAAACAAGAAAAAGATATTCGGACTGCTCAGCGAGGTCACCGGACACACCGCCGATCTTCTCGCCGCGCTCCACGGAGACACGCCGCTCAAGGATTTCGGGCTGACCTCGATCGCCTTCATTCAGTTCGTCGTCGCGCTCGAGGATGAATTCGGCATAGAGGTGCTCGACAGCGACCTCGATTTCGGGAAATTTTCCACCGTCAACGCGCTGTTCGGAACGCTCGAAAAATATTTCTCGAAAAACACACTCAAAAAGGTGCTCGTCTGCGACTGCGACAACGTGCTGTGGCGCGGCATCTCCGGGGAGGAGCCGACCGTAATCGACGCGGCGGCGGACGCGGTGCAGAACGAGCTGCTCAGGCTGTACAACGCGGGCGTGCTGCTCTGCATTTGCAGCCGGAATCAGCCGGGGAACATCTCCGCCGCGTTCCGTCAGCCCGGCATGACACTGAAGAGAGAGCACATCCTGATCTCAAAGGTGAGCGGAAACGATAAGCCGAGCGCCCTGCGCGAGATCGCCGCCGAACTCAACCTCTCGCCCGACAGCTTTGTATTTGTCGATGACAGCGACTATGAGATCGGACTCGTCTCCGCGCTCATCCCCGAGATCACGGTGATCCGCGCCGATGAGGACGATCCGGAGCTCTGCGCAAAGATCGACTCATGCTTTGAAGGCGCAGACTCCGACATCGACCGCACGAAGCAGTACCGCAATCAGAAGGAACGCGAAAAGGAAAAACTCCGCTGCAAAAGCGTCGAGGAATATAACAACTCCCTCGAAAGTCGCGTCGAAACTTCGCTCTGCTCCGAGGAGGACGCGCCGCGCGTCGCGGAGCTCTCGCAGAGAACGAATCAGTTCAATCTCTCCGGCGCGCGCTATACGGAGGACGATGTACGCCGCTTCATCGCTTCCGACGAATACCGCGTCCTCTCGCTGCGCGCATCCGATAAGTACGGCGATATGGGCATCGTCGGTGCGGCGGTCGTCTGCCTCGGGGATTCTCCCGTGATCGAGGGATTTTTCATCTCGTGCCGCGTTTTCGGGCGCGGATTTGAGAATCTGCTTCTCGACGAGGTAAAGCGCGTCTCACCGAACGCGGGCGGAACATACCGCCGCACCGACAAGAACGCACAATTCGAAAATTTCTACACGGAAAACGGGGTGACGGTGCATGACTGATCCCGCGCCGCGCCCCGGGCGCAGTGATGTGCGGCGGGATTTCGCCGATCCCGGGCGTATATTCCGCGCGATCCGCGATGCCGACGCGGGGATCGAGCCTGCCGCGGACATAGCGGAATTTCTCTACCGGAACAACTGCCGCCGCCTGCTGTCGAATATCGACGTCCCGGCGGAGCTTGAGAAACGCATCCGAACGGACGATATCGTCAACCGCATCGCCGTCGGCGAGCGCTTTGCCTCATGCCGCGAGGTCTTTCGCCGATTTGAAGAAAGCAAGATCCCGTTCGCCGTGATAAAGGGAGCAGTCCTTTCGCAAGCCGCATACGGCGATCCCTTCACGCGCCGCTCCGGCGATATAGATATCCTCATCGGAAAGGACGACGCGCCGCGCGTAAAAGAGATCCTTCTCGGATGCGGATTCGTTCAGGGCAAGGTCGAGGACGGAGCGCTGCGTGAATTCACACGGCGCGAGATAATCTTTCAGTCCGCAATGACGCACCAGCTCCCGCCGTTCACGAAAAAGACGCGCAACCCCTTCTGCCCGTTCGTTCAGATCGACGTGAACACGGACATCTTCTGGGGAGAGAGCGAGCGCACATGCGATATGAACGCCTTTCTTTCGGATACCGTGAAATGCACGGTCTGCGGCGCGGAGACGAGAAAGCTCTCCCCCGTCGGCGAATTTATCTCGATGTGCCTGCATCACTACAAGGACGCAAATTCGCTTTACCTTCTTTCGCAGCGCCCGACCCCGCTCAGCCACTTCTGCGACGTGCTTTACTATATCCGCGCCGGGCATCTGCCGCTGCGCCCTCTCACGGAAAATGCCGCCGGGCTCGGCGCGGCATCCTACGTTCATTACTGCCTGTACCATACCTATATGATTTTCGGCGACAGCGCCGTCGGGCGGTATCTCAAAGCCTTCGACCGGATAAAGGGCGAGGACCTCACGGGATATTACGGACTCACGTCGGCGGAACGGCGCGCGTGGACCGTGCCGCTTGAAGAGCGAATGACCGATCGCGGCTTTTCGAAAAAGTTTTTCGCTTCTCTCTCCGAAAGCGAGAAGGAGAAGGTGCGGACCAATCTGAAATATATGTAAAAGAAAAGGGCTTTCGTGCGTGCGAAAGCCCTTTTCGGAATAAATAACGCGATTACCGTGCCGACGGACGCGGCAAAAGCGCGGAATCCGACAAAAAAGGAGGATCGATCGATCCTCCTTTGAATTAAGCATTATACTTCCGTTTTTTCGCCGTGTTCACCAATTTTATTACAGCCGCCGCCAAAAAAGCCGCGCTCATAACGGTGAGATACAGCTTGAACTGCACATCCGTGATCCGTATCGAAACGATCGATTCGGTCGGACTTCCCGGCAGGCTCATAACGAACAGAATGAGAGCGGCTATCTCCATAACCGCGCCGAGCAATGCCGGAATCATCGCGTGCCAATCGCTCCGCTTCGCCGCGCCGCCGAAACGCTTCTGCTCCGATGCCTTCAGTATCACGGCGATCACGAAAACGATCGCCGTCAGTGCGCCGTACACCGAAACCGCGACGGTCGAATATCTCGCAAATACCGTGGGCGCGCGCAGAGAAAACGGCACAAAGACCGCCGCCAGCGCAAGTCCCGCCGCCGCAAAAGTGTCGGAGCGGCTCAGTCTTTCGCCGTCTCTCGCCGCCTCCGCGATTCTGAGCACTCCCGCGATCACGAAGGAAAGCGCCGCAGCCGCGACATACACGCCGAGCGCTATGTAAGACGAATTCTTATCGGGGAAAAGCGCATTCGTAAAGTTTACCGCCAGGATAAAGTACATCATGAAAATCGCCGTCATTATAAGTCCCGCAACGGTAAATATTTTTGATTTCATAAAGACCTCCGAAAATTTATTTTCGCCGACCGCAGTCGGCATGTATTTAAATTGTCCGCACGCGCATTCTGCATCGCATCAAAATGCGCTCCCGGTGCGCCAAAGCAGTACGATTCCGCAATCGGCACAGCACATCCGCAAAATGCCGAAAACCCTTCTCATAAAGCGCCTCCTTTCGAATCAAAGCGCATTTTTTCGCGCGTCGGCAGTCGGTTTCTACATATAAAACCTTACTTCTGCCTTAGTTTAGCACATTATTCTCGCCGTGTCAACATTTTCTTTTACTTTCCCTAAAGCAAAAAAGCGCATCATATGTAAATATAACGTGAACGACTGTCCCGATTTCCGCGCCCTCTCGCCCGACGGATAAAATTTTTTTAAAAATTTTTTCGTTTTCGTGCAACCAAACCGATAAAATGCCGTCTTTATAGGTGAAAGGGAAAACACCTCATACACCGCGGGCGAAAATCCCCGCCGCAGATTCGGCGGGCACTGCCCGCCGGCAAAGTTGAGGTTTCGCACTTGCTAACCCTATCGATCCCGCCTCCCGCAATACATAATTCAAAATCGGCGGCGGCAGCCCCGCCCGGAAAGGAAAGGCTTCGGAAAAGGAGCCGCACACATGAAATGAACAGGAAAATAAAGAAACGCATACTCCTCGCATTGGAGATCATCTTCACCGCGATCTGCATTTCGGCAGCGCTCGTTTCGTGCCGCAATGCCGCAGTGCCGGCAAATCGCAGAACCGAAGCCGCGGTGCCCACCGTCGGCGCCGGTGCCGAAACGCCCGACAACGAACCGTCGGAGCGGAACAAATCCGAAAATCACGCAGTCCCGGCAAGCGCATACGGCGGTGCGGGACGCATACGCAGCGCCGACGCGGATGAAAACGCGATCCGCGCCGCATCCCCCTCCTCCGGCAACGCATGAACCGCAAGGGTCGCGCACCGCATTCACCACGCCGCAATACACAATCCGATGTGCCGCACATTACGATGCGGCGCACATTACGATTCGACGTTTTAAATTCCCGTGCAGCCGAAGATCGAAGCTGCTTCGACAATCCGAAAAATGATATCTCAACCGAAACTGCGGAGGTCAAAATGAACACACTTTCAACGAAAAACACACGGCGAATATTCGCCGCACTGCTCAGCGCCGCCTGTCTGCTCCCGACCCTTGCATCATGCGGTGCAAAGCAGAATCCTGCCTCGCCGGAAGCGCAGGCGGAAAACGCCGTCCAAACGGGGTATTCGACGGATTACCCGACCGACCCCGCAATGTTCCCGCGGGATATGCCCGGCGAGCCGAACGGAACGGAGCCGTCGGGACCGCCCGTGCCGGATGACGACACCGTGAGGAATAAAGCATATCTGCGCATTCCGCGCGACGTTGTCGGACTGCTCGATTGGGGCAGCCTCACCGAATACGAGCTGCAGGCCGTACTTCCGCTCATCTGCCGACCGTCTGAGCTTCCCGACCGGAGCGCCCTTTCCGACGAGGAGTACTACACGGCGCTGACCGAAGCCGCCGTCCGCGCATTCATCAAAAAAACCGGAATGCCGACGCGCAAATACCGCGACATATATTATAATGTATGGATCTACAGCAGCCCGATCTGCCTCGGCGAGGAGACGGACGCCGTCGAGCGCTTCCGCAGATGCACGGATTGGAACATCATGCCGATCCTGCGGGAGTTCCGCGATATGCTCCTTGACTATCTGAAAAATTCCGACATCGAGGCGCGCGCCGCACTGTACGACAGGATAAATTCGACCGTCTACAAGAAATGGAGCCCGATGAACGAAGCGGAAGCGCTCATCGATCGGGTGGGTGCCGATGAATGGAACGCCGCACTCGAAAGGGCGCGGACATATGTTAAGGAAAACGAAGCCTTCCTCAAAAACAGATACGCGGACGCCGAGGGCGGATACGACTATTGGTGGACCGAGGCGCACCATCAGGCATCGCTTCAGCAGTTCACCGTCGCCGGAATCGTGCGCGACGCAGGCATCACGCGCGAGGAGCTTGAAGGGCTGCTCGAAAAGTTCATCTTCCCCCGATACGGCGAGGGCTGCCCGACGCGCGTCGAATCGATTGCGATAGACCTCGACGGTCTTTACGAAAATCTTGATCACTACGCCGATCTCCTCGGCGCGTCGGGATACGCATATCCCTTCCTCGTCGATTTGCTCTATGTCGGCGATGAGCTGATGACATACGCTCCGCCCGATGAAGTACAGACGGAGATCGCCGAGCAGTCGATACGCGGATTCATGAAGCGTTGGTAAGCGCATGATATAAAGCCTCGGCGAAAAAGCACCGGAGATCGGTGCTTTTTCGTTCTTCAAACGGCGTGCGGCTTTCGCCGGGCGAAGCTCCGACGGAAAATTGCGGCGGATATTGCAAAGTGCCCCGAAGCTGTGGTATAATATGTGCAGGAAGTCTTGCTACCGCAAGCCTTTGCGGCTCATGCCGCTCCGCGCTTTGCGCGGCTGCAACATTGACGGCTTCGCAAAAATGCCCTTGCAAGCAAGCATTTTTGCTTCATGGTATAATATGTGCAGGACACGGTATAAGGTTAGTTTGTGACTGCATGTTCGCTTACCGTGTCCCCGAGTTTAGCGCGGTGCGCTAAACTCCAATGCGAAGGTGACCTTGCTACCGCAAGCCTTTGCGGCTCATGCCTCCCCGTGCTCACGCACGGCTGTGGCATTGACGGTCTCGCAAAAATGCCCTTGCAAGCAAGCATTTTTGCATCGTGGTATAATGTTTGCGGAGAGACTGATTCATAAACCGTTGCCGTCTCCGGCCCCGTAAAATCTCCCAAGCCCGGAAGGCCGGGCTGCCGAAAATCGGAGAGGCAAGCCCTAAGCATGTTTCCTTATCCCCCGACGGAGTGTTCGATTTTGAATGTTTTACCTTTCCAAGCCCGGAAGGCCGGCTGCCGAAAATCGGGGAGGCAAACCTAAGCCTGTTTCCTTATCCCCCTACGGAGTGTTCGATTTTGAATGTTTTACCTTTACTATGAAACTTATTAAACTCAGATGCTGTAAAGCGGGAAGCATAATTCTAAAACTGTTTCTCGCCCTGATATGCGGCTTCGGCGCGGCATATCTGTTCGACCTGTTTTCCGAGCCGTTCGGCTTTTCTCTGTGGCGCGAAAACAAGACACTGTTCATCCTTCAGGTCTTCGCCGTCATACTTTTTTGCTCGGTCGTGTTCTGGATCGGGATAATTCTCGTTTATTCCTGCAGCAGCCAGCTCCGCATGAAAACGCGCGTACTCGGTATTCTGTTTGCATGGATTCCGATCCTCAATATCGTCATGCTCATAATCATAATACACACCGCCGATAAAGAATACCGCTTTGAAAAGAAAAAGTACGATCTCGATCAGTCGCGCAGGGAGCAAAAAATCTGCTCGACGAAATATCCGCTTCTTCTCGTCCACGGCGTATTCTTCCGCGACTTTGAGCATCTGAATTATTGGGGCAGGATCCCGAAGGAGCTTGAGGAAAACGGCGCGTCCGTGTATTACGGGAATCACAACAGCGCGTCCCCCGCAGCCGAAAGCGCGGAGCAGCTGAAAAAGCGCCTTTTCGAGATCGTCGGTGAAACGGGATGCGGCAAGGTCAACATAATTGCCCATTCGAAAGGCGGGCTTGATGCCCGGTATCTGCTTTCCGATCCGGAGGCAGCACGTCACGTCGCCTCGCTGACAACGATCAATACGCCTCACCGCGGATGCAGATTCGCGGATTATCTGTTCGAAAAAACATCGGAAAAATTCAAAAAAACTCTCGCGGATACATACAACGCCGCGGCGGCGAAGCTCGGCGACACCGATCCCGACTTTCTCGACGCGGTGCTCGACCTGACATACAAAAAATGCGAGGAGCGCAACAAAAGCCTCACCGACCCGACGGACGTTTTATGTCACTCGGTCGGGTCGATCCAGAGAAAAGCGACCTCGGGACGATTTCCGCTTAATCTGACAAACAGATTCGTCAGATATTTCGACGGTGAAAACGACGGACTTGTCGGCGCGGACTCCTTTGAATGGGGAAGCAAATTCGAAATGCTCGTTCCGTCGGGAAAACGCGGGATATCCCACAGCGACATGATCGACCTCAACCGCGAAAACATCAAGGGCTTCGACGTCAGAGAATTTTATGTGCAGCTTGTCTCCGACCTCAGAGAGGCGGGCTGCTGAAGCGTCATAGCCAAAGCGAAGCCGTACATCTATCTCCTTTGCGCGAACGCTTTCCGCGAAATTGACCTCGCATATATTGCGAATCTCTTCCTGCATTGCGGATTCCTTCATCCGCGGTACGCTCGCCCGCCGTTTTATTGTATTTCAACCGAAAAGACACTTCCGCGGAAGTGCCTTTTTATTTTTCCCAGCAAAAACGCAGCTGCCGTATCAAACCGGCGGCAGCACCTCACGCGCAAGCCGAAAGCACGACCGCGCACCTTCGAAAGCCGCTCCGTCCGCTCTATACCTTTATATGTCCCCTATTCCAGCAAAGCGTCCTCGACGGCATCCGGAAAATGAACCAACGATAAACCGCCGGCGTTACAAAGTCCCGCAAAGCGCTCCGCCCGCTGCCTGTCAAAAAACACGTCCGAAAAGCTTGAAAGTATTTCGCCTCCGGATCCGACCGCTTCTATCCCGTAAACCGTATACGCCTTTTTCTCCTCGTCCTGCACTATGTTCTTTCTAACGCAATAAGTATATGCCATTTCGATTCCCACCCTTTGATTTATGTATTTGTTAAGTCTTATGTCCGCTTTGCTTCCCGAAAATCAGATCATTACCTCACAACCGCCCTTATTTATATTTGATTTATATTTGATTTATTGCTTCAAATGCCTCGACAATGTTGACAAGCAATCCTTTTAGATGTACAATATAGGAAGTGGTTATTCATTCCATTTTTCCTTTAATGCAGGCTCCGGATTTTTATCCGCCGCCTTTGCTTCCGGCAAATTCATGATAGCACGCAACCAATAAAACTTCAATACGCAAGTTTGCAAAACAGGGTACTCAACTTTGCATTTGAGAAACCGAATATGCAAAAAAGCAAGTCGTCTTTGCAATTTTTTAACCGAATTTGCATTTTTATCTTAATTTTTACCAAAATCGTGCCCGGGACCGGAATCTAAAGCGTCGGAAAATAAAAATACGCATATGAACACTATTTTTGTGAAGGTGAATACAAATGATAGAAAAGTTACGACAATTGAAGAAAGAATCACACATGACCAATCAGCAGATAGCCGAAAAAAGCAACATCCCCGAAAGCACCGTTGCAAGGATCTTTTCCGGCAAAACACCCAACCCCACAGTCACCACAGTTGTATCTATGGCGAAGGCAATGGGATGCTCCGCTGCCGATCTTTTGAATGATAAAGACGATTCGGCATCGGCAGCTACTTCGCCGGAGCATACGGAAATCAGAGTGCCGGACGGCGGCGGGGAGAGCGCAGCCGCCGAAGGCACGGAGGCTTTGGCCGATTCGGAGCTTAACAGATTTGCTTCCTTTGTACGGGATTCTCTGCTTTCGGAGGATACCGCACCTCACGAAAGTATCTATGAAGATATGATCCAATTATACAAGGACGAGATCCGGAAAAAGGACGTCTGGATCTCAAGACTGTTCTGGTGTTTGGCAGGCATCATGATGTTTATTCTGTTCGTATTGGTATTTGATATTCTGAATCCGACCTCCGGGTTTGTGCTGTATTAGGTATGCTCCGGCGGCGTTCGCATGTCCGCTTTGCAGGAGCTTGCCGCTCTGCTTTGACGCGGATATGTGAAAGCTCCGCGCGCTCCGCCGCCTCGCCGAAAAAAAGCATCCGAAGATGCCTCAAGATATGACGATCGCCGTGCGTGATGTTTTCGATTGCGCAAAAGCGATATTGCCCGATCTGCCCGCGGTAATATTGTCGCCGCCCGCAAAACGAGTGTCGCCCGGCTTGCCGGACATTGCTGCGCAAAAATACCTCTTGCCGTAAGGCTGATATAACCGAAAACCGCACTTGCAATGCAAGTGCGGTTTTTTGGTGACGGCACAAAGATTCCGAACCCGGCGCCGCATTATTCTTTTCCGAAATTGTCAAGAGAACGCACTAATCAGATTCCGCTGCCAAATTATATTGTGACCGTTTGCAAATCATTTCATTTGTAATTTTCAGCCTGAAGTTCAAACATCTTATAATAGAATCCCTTCTCAGCCATAAGAGACTTGTGTGTTCCGCACTCTGCAATTTCACCGTTCCTTACAACATAGATGTAATCGACGTTGACCACATTGGATAATCTATGGGAAATGAGGATTGTGGTAGATGTGTTGGCTTTATCTAAGATCATCTTATTCAGTTCTGCTTCTGCCATAGGATCAAGTGCAGCGGTTGGCTCATCAAAAATGAGAAGACCGAATTTCTTTGTCATCAGACGCGCGACCGCCAGCTTTTGTTTTTCACCGCCCGAAAGCATGATACCGTTTTCATCAAAATTTCTTGTTAAATCTGTATCGAAGGTAGCATTGTTCTTTTCAAGGACTTTATCAAGTGACAGACTTTTGAAAATAGTATTCATTTCTTTATCATTAGCAGGTTCGTAGACGGACAGATTGTCTCTAAGTGGTAATGAGTAAAGAGGAAACTCCTGAAAAGCTATTCCCACATTGTTTCTGTAATGTCTGAGTGCAATTTTCGTCAAAGGTTTTCCGTCAATAAGAATACTGCCTGAGTCAGGATCATACAACCTGAGAAGCAATTTAGTAAGTGTGGTTTTCCCTCCGCCGTTTTCTCCGACAATTGCGATTTTCTTCCCTTCGGAAATTTTCATATTGATGTTTTTCAACCCAAATCCGGAGTTCTCATATGTAAACGACACATTCCTAAGCTCAATATCATACGGCTTTACGGATTCATTAGTGCAACTCTCCTCGGTAGCGGCGTCAGGACAGTTTTCAATAACTGAGGGGAGCGACAGGAATTCCCTGATCTTTTTTCCGTACAAGCGTGAACTGTCAAGGTTAGTATAATATTTTGCGATTCCCTGAACCTTCCACGAAAGTGTGTTCGCTGCATTGAGAATTGCAACAAAGCTGCCGACCCCGACTTTGCCTATGAGGATCAGACTGCATACAATTGTCCTTATTACAAACGAAGAACCGTATTGAGAAACAGACTCAAGAAAACCGTAGAAAAATTCCTTAAGCTTGAATTTCTTTTGAATGGAGATATCCTGATTTACCAAGTCTTTGTATTTGGTTATCAGAATGTGAAAGATGTTTGTGCATTTGCTGTCCATAGCAGTATCTCGGTTGTAAAGAGTTCCCTGAATATATGATTTCATCCTATACACAGGAGTTGATTCTTCATTAAATTCCAAACTGAGTTTATTACCCTTTTTCTCAATCAATACTTTAATTACCACTGTTACAAGAGTAACAATGAGTACATAAATTGTGGATGACAAAATATAAGCCACAAGGGTACTGATTGTTGTGATTAACGATATTGCAGACGAAAACTGTAAAAATGTCTGTGCGGACTTCGCTGCATATTGACCATATGAAAGAGTATAGGAGTCATAGAATTCGGGAGTGTCGAAATATTTGTAATCTACTTTTCTGATTTGATTATAAACCTCAATATCAATTTTTGCGGAGATCTCGGCTTGCTTAATGTTAAAATAAAAATATTCCATTCCGTCTCCCAGCATACCGAGTCCGATTTGTACTGCGAAAAAGATTACGAGTGTTATGATTACTTTAACAAATCCTTCTCCGGCGGTCAACTGGTTGATGGATGTTTCGAGCAGAAGTACCTCTAACATTGCCGACATTGTGCCTATAATCGCATCCCAAACAATATAAATTATAGAGTACAGCTTCCCATATTTCCAGTATGGTTTAAGCATAATTCCGAGATCGTTGAACCAAAGTTTGAATTCTTTGAATTTCATCTTGATTATGCAGTGTGGTACTTTACCACCTGTTCCTCCATTCTCTCCAAGGATGTTTTGTCAGATAAATATTTTGTTCTTCTGCAAAAGACAAAATAATTTCTTATCGTAACAGATACAATCAAACCCCGCCTGCGCTGAAAAATAAAATCCGGACGCAAAACTACATCCGGGATTTGGCTGTCGGCACTGCCGACCGACAGGGGTACAAAGATTCCGAACCCGGTGCCGCGTTATTCTTTTTACGAGATTCAAATCCGCCCGACCGCGGCGCATGAAAAATCGCCTCGCATCAAATCTTCGAGAGCCCTTCGTATCCCGTATCTCTATTAAAACAAATAGGCATCCGGGGATGCCTGTTTGTTTTGGCAGGGGCACAAAGACTCGAACTCTGGACACGCGGTTTTGGAGACCGCTGCTCTACCAACTGAGCTATACCCCTGTATTCTGTTGTCGCATGCAGTAAAACCGAGATTCAGCCTTACGACGGAGTTGTGCGCACCGCGCCGAACTCGGGAACACGGTAAGTGAGTATGCAATTAAAACCTACGCTATACCGTGTTCATTGCAGTACGCGCACGGCACGAAGCGGTGCCGGACGCAATGTTTTATCAAATAGAACTTGCAGGAATTATTATACCATAACTCTTTTTATAATGCAATAGCTTTTTTTAATTTTTGAATTTTTCCGAAAAATCGCGCGTATTTTCGAGCCTCGTCAAAACATCCGACCCGCAAATCTCCCGGCATCCGGACTTTAGCATCTCTCGACTTTTTTCCTTTTTGCGCAAACAATTTAATGTGAGCTTTACTGCATTTCTGCAAGTTACCTCCGAAAATCCCTGTTTCAAAGTTTTTCGACTCTCCTTTCTGATTAATTTTGATTATTACAAAAAAATTTATAACAAATAATCGCAAGGCTATTGACAAACGCTTCAATCAGGTATAGAATGGTAGACAGTAAAAGCAGTTAAAACCCGATCCGGATAAATTCCGTGGATCGGACACCGCTTTTACCACTACCGACGCGCAAAAACGCGTGGAAAAAGGAAGAAGGCAGGAACAATGACAGTGGAATGCAGAATGACAAAGTCCTATATCAGGACGGACGAAGAGGAGGATACGCCGGTTTACGGAATCAGCTTTTTCAAGACGGGCAGCTCCGAAAGGGCGATCAGGGATTTTTCCGACGTTTTTCTTTCGGAAGACGAGGCGGCGGAATTTTGCGCCGGCATAAACAAGAACGACCTCGATGAGATCCACATAGACGAGATCATACAGGACGCGGTAAACATAATTTCTTTCGTCTGATTCCGAGCAACCTTGCAAAAGATTCCATAAATCAGCAGATAAACGCCCCTTTGTCTGTTGATTTATGGGATTTTTTCAATCGATTTCAAGAAAATTGTTGACAGCTGCCATAAAGTGGTATATAATGGTGATAGTTGGAATTCTTTGCTAATCCCCTGCCGAAATTATCTAAATATAATGAACCCGCCGAAGCGGGCAAACAACCATATAACAGAAAGGATGCTTTCGCACGGAACGAAGGCGGGACGCACAAATGAAGGTCATAGAATATCTGAAGAAATTTTTCTCGAACATGGCATTCATGTTCAGGCGCACATGGAAATACGCCAAAAGCAAATATTTTTTGATGATCCTCGATTCGGTGAAATCTACGGTGCAGCCGTTCGTGCTTCTCATAATTCCGAAATATATTCTCGACGAGCTCGCCTCCGAGCGCAGAGTGGATGTCACTCTGCGATACATAGCCTATTACGCCGCCGCCGTGGTGGGCTTCAATCTGATCTCGCTCATAATAAGCAGGTTCGGCTCGGATCAGAGCATGAAAATAGATCACCGCGTAGCCATGGATCAGCACACGAAATGGCTTCACATGGATTACGACAAATTCGAGAACGGAAGAGTCCGCGATCTCGAGGCACGTTCCGTCTCGGCGGCGGAGCCTCGGAATTTCGCCGAGGATAAGGTACTCGGCTTTATCTCGAACCTGATTCGCCTCGGCGGATATACCTACATAATCATGTCACTTCACCCGATAATGATCCTCTTCATTCTCACGGTCATCGCCGCAAACACGCTTATCGCAAGGCGCAGTGCCAAGCTCGGCTACGAATACACCACGGCAATGACTCGTCTGTCTCGCCGCTTCAACTACATATTCCGCACAATGGTAGATTTCAAAGTCGGCAAGGACGTGCGCATAAACGGTGCCGACAGCTGGCTGAAAAGTAAATTTGAAAAGGAATCCGAGGAATACATTCGGGATCACCGCGCGCAGCAGAGAAAGCTGCTCGGCATAAACACGCTCTCCGACATAATAGGACTCATACAGACCGTCGTGATGTACGGATACTGCGGATACCTTGCGATCTCAGGCGGGATCACGGTCGGATCGTTTACGGTGTTCCTCGGCGCACTAACCGCGTTCACCGGAACCTTCAACGAATTCGTTAAACGCTTCCCCGCGCTCGGACTGCTCTCGAAATACATCGACGACTACAGGGAATTCCTGCGCTGTGCGGAGCATGAGGGAAAGGAGCTTGAAACCTCCGACATCTCCGCGCTTCCCGAGCACTGCGACATCGAATTCGTAAACGTATCCTTCAAATATCCGGACACCGACCGCTACGTCCTTAAAAACATAAACATTAAGATAAAAGCGGGGGAGCGGCTGTCGATCGTCGGCTACAACGGTGCCGGCAAATCTACATTTATAAAGCTGCTCTGCCGGTTCTACAAGCCCACCGAGGGAAAAATTCTGCTCGGCGGAGTCGATATTTCGACCTACCCACTCCCCGAATACCGCCGGCGGCTCGCCGTGGTGTTCCAGGATTATCAGCTTTTTTACATGTCTGTCAGATACAATATCGTCCTCAACCTCGAAGAGGACCCGGAGCGCGTGAGAAAAGCGCTCGCCGAAAGCGGTATCCTCGAAAAGATCGAAGGGCTGGAGAACGGAATCGACACCTCCTACGGTCGGATCCTGTACTACCATTCGCGCGACTTCTCCGGCGGCGAGACACAGAAAATCGCCTGTGCAAGAGCGTACTACAGGGATTCGCCGATCGTCATCCTCGACGAGCCGACCTCGGCGCTCGACCCCGTAGCGGAAACACAGCTTTACGGGCGCTTCAACGAGATCATCGGAGACAAGACCGCCGTCTACATTTCACACAGACTTGCAAGCGTCAAGTTCTGCGACTCGATCGCGGTGTTTGCCGACGGCGAGCTTGTCGAGCGAGGAACGCACGCCGAGCTCATGAAGAAAAACGGGATATACGCGGACATGTTCACAAAGCAGGCGCACTACTATATAGAAAACGGAACAGACGAAGAGACAAGCGAGGAAATCACGGCGTAAGTGCCGTGCAATACCTCATGCCGCAAAAAGAAAGGAAGCTTTCGCCGCGCGAAAGCATTGCAGGATTATGACAAAGGAAGAACGCCGCGCAATGCGGCTTGAAAGAAAGCAGAACGCAAAGGAAGCGAAGGAAAAGAACCGCGAAAACTGCGGAACGCTGAAGGAACAGTACGCCAACCTCTGGTTCATATACAAATTCATATTCCGCACCTCGCCCAAGCTCGTTTTCATAAGAATACCGCTGCTCATGCTCCAGACCGTACAGGCTATGGTCTCCATATTCTTCGTACGCGAGATCATAAACGAGCTGACAGAGGGAAAGAGCATCCGGCGCGTGATTGTCCTCGCCGGGGCGATGGCGCTGACCGCATTTGCGCTCAGCACCTTCTCCGCCTTTTTGGGAAGACGCGACTCGATTGAGGGGGACCGCTTCAACTTCAAAGTGCAGAAATATCTCGCCGAATCGGTCATGGAGATGAGCTACGAAACGATCGAAAACCCCGATATGCAGAATTACGTCAGAATGGCGCAGTACAACCGATTCGGCATCGCACTTCAGTACACGACCGCGGTGGTGTCCGGAATATTCAACCTTATCGGAGTCGGCGCGATCGTGTTCACGCTCAATCCGACGGTCATTCTGATAATCGCCGTGACGAGCACGGTGCGTTTTCTGCTTGAACGGTATCAGAGAAATTTCCCACGCCTGTTTTCCATGCGCCGTATACAGTATCTGCGCAACAACGATTATTCCCTCGGTCTGATGAGAGATATCAAGTTCGGCAAGGAGATTCGCATCGCAGATATCGGGGACTGGCTCGCCGGATTTGCCGAAGAGACGTGGAGAGACAAGCTTTTCCCCATTGATAGGGAATTTACGAGAAAGTACCTCGGCTTCGGCAACATAAACAGCATTCTCGGTGCCGTGCAGGATATTCTCGTGTACACGGTGCTCGCCCTCGAGGTAATATTCAGCGCGATGACCGTCGGCGACTTTTCCATGTACCTCACGGCGGCGAATACCTTCTCCGGCGCCATCATGGGCGTTGCAGCGAACTACTCCTACCTCATGCTGGAAACGACATGGTATATCAAGGATTACCGCCGCTGCCTCGACCTCGTAAAGAAGCAGCGCGAGGAGGGCGGAAAGACTCACATCGGGGTTCCCGCAAACGCCAAAATAGAATTCCGCGACGTCTCCTTCAAGTACCCCGACACGGATAACATTGTGCTCAGCCATGTAAACATAACGATCGAGGCAGGAGAAGCGCTTTCCGTGGTCGGTATCAACGGTTCCGGAAAGACAACCTTCGTCAAGCTGCTCTGCCGGCTTTACGAGCCGACAGAAGGCGATATCTTCATAAACGGCGTGAATTCCAAGGATATCCCGCTGACCGAATACTACCGCCTGCTCGGAGTGGTGTTCCAGGACTTCTCGCTCTTCAACTTCACCGTCGGCGAAAACATCACTATGAGCACGGAGCACGACGAAGAGCGGCTGCGCGAGAGCATAAAAAAATCCGGGCTTGAGAGCAGGATCGAAACTCTGCCGCACGGCACCGACACATATATGTTCAAGGAATTCGAGCCGGACGGGATCGAGCTGTCCGGCGGCGAAGGACAAAAGGTCGCAATCGCGCGTGCGATATACAAGGAAGCGCCGATCGTCGTGTTCGACGAGCCTACAAGCGCGCTCGACCCGATTGCCGAGTACAACATATACCGCAACTTTCACGACCTCGCCGAGCAGCGCACCGCCATCTACATCTCGCACCGCCTTTCGTCTACGAGGTTCACCGACCGTACCGCCGTATTCGCAAACAACACGATCGCCGAATACGGCACGCACGACGAGCTGATGCGGATCGAAGACGGAATATACAGGAAGCTGTTTCTCATGCAGGCACAGTACTACCGTGAATAATTACGAGAAAGGACACCGAACTTGGACGAAAAAATAATCTACAGCATAAAAGACATCGCAGTCAATCCCGATTTCGTCGGAGTGATAGTCGCGCCTCACTCCGACAGCTACATCTTTGAGGACCCATCTGAGGTGCCGGAGGAGGTGCGGCAGATAACCGATCACTTCCGCAGCGGCACGCCGCTTGATTACGCACTGCTTGACTGTACAACACACACAACGCTCGCAACGGTGAATTTCAGCCGCATCGAGGGGCTCAATTTAATGGACAGCGTGTTCTTCTTTTTCTGCATCGTCTGCGAAAAGGAGACCGACGCCGCGTTTTCGATCGAAACCATCTCCAAACAGCGGCTCTGGATAAACGGAAAGATCACCGCACTATGCTGCACGGACCGCGACACCAGCCGCCAGCTTTTCACGCTGACCCTATCCGCCGGAACTAACGTAATTTGCTTTCAGCAGCATGATTCATATTCGTCGTTCCTGACAACGGTGCGCTTCACCCCGCTTGAATACGAGAATTCCCTCGCGCACAACTCCATGGTGAAAAACAATTTCCACTATAAAAAGGGCGAGATCGCAGCGGAATTTGACGGAATCTTCCTTCAGAGAGATGAGTTTCAGATAAGCTGCACTCCCGTGGATTCGGTCAATCTCGACCTCAATGAACCGGTCACGCTTTCGATCGAGGACAGCATAACGGGAGAAGTGATGTATTCAAGGAAGCTGCGCTTCTTTGAATACATCCGCATCGACCTTTCAAAAATCCCCTTCACGAAGAAATCCCCCTTCCACCATGCGCATGCCGTTCTCCGCGCAAGGACGCGCGGCGGCGGCGAATACGCCCACTCCATAGACGTTTTCCCCGTCGTTCCGTGCGATTACATGAAGCAGACGGAGGACAGGGCGCGCCGGGCGCTTGAAGACCCCTCGATCTCCGAACATGCCGCCGCCTGCCTCCGCTACAATCTCGCCTGCATCTACCACTTTCCGGAGGACGACATCATCAACTTTCTCGTGTGGGAGGCGTTCGAGCGTGAGATCTCCATGATCGAGCGAGGCGAATACGACACATATCTGCAAAGCCCCGGAGCGAAAAAACTCTACTATTTCACCAATATCGACGATCAGTGCATGAGGTACTGCATCTGCCTGCCGAAGGGATTTGACCCCGAGCGAAGATATGCACTGCTTATCATAAATACGATAACCTCCGCCGACGGCTCGATGTACTCATATTATTTCGAACGCACAGACGCTTTTCCCGACCTGATCGTCGCGGATATCCACGGCAGGGGGATGACGACCGGCAGCTACGTCGGGGATCGTTCGTTCAGAGAGATCCTCGCCGACATAGAAAAGCGATACCGTATCGACGAGGACAGGATATACGCCATGGGGCAGTCAAACGGCGGATACGCGACATGGACGCTCGCGGAAAAAAGTCCCGACCTCTTCGCGGGGATCTATCCGTCGACCGGATACCTGAACCCGAACGAGGTACGCAACCTTTCAAATATGCGCGTCCGCTTTCTGACCTCGGACGCCGATCCCGGTCATATAAAAAATACGGAAGGCGTCGATGCGTTCAGAGACTGCCTGAAGGATTACGAATGCACGACATTTCACAAGCTGATGCACAACGTGTTCGAGCAGGTGCAGTTTGAAGAAAACGCGCTGCGTGAGCTCCTCTCGGCGAAGCGCGATCCGTGGCCCGACGAGGTATGGCTCGATACTCACATGAACCGCTACGGACGCGCATATTGGGTCTCGCTTCACTCGATCGAGAGCGGTCGGATATACGCCCACATCCACGCCCGCACGGACGGGGACAACATTATCGCCGAGGCGGAGAATACAAGCTCTTTCGCGCTCACGCTACCGCCGAAGCTCGATCCCGCAAAAACGCACGTCCTGCTGAACGGCAGAGACTATCCCCCCACCGGGAAAAGAGAGCGCCGATTCGAGAAGCGCGGCGGGGATTTCGCGGAGTGCGAAAAGTTCACCGAAAACACAGCGCCGTACAAAGGCACCGGGCTTGTTGACGGATACATCGCGCTGATGAAAACGGTGAATCTGTGTCCGGAAAGCAAGATTCTCTCCGATATCGCAAACGCGATCAGACTGCCGAGATCGAACACCTACGACGGAGGTGAAGCGGCATCGTACTCATTCATTGACAGAGATGCGGACAAGCTGAAGGACGCGGAATTTCTCCGCGGGCGTTCGTTTGCAGTCGTAACAAAACGCCCGTCGGAATATACGTCGGACTTCGCGGCGAGCGTCGATCGGATGCTTGAAATACATACGGATGCCGACGGATACGAATACCGCGGCGCGCGCACGGACGGTCCGTACTGCGTGATGCAGATCGCCCGGAGCCCGTGGAGCCCGACGTGCTCCGTTCTCCACGTCAGCACGAACGATGAAGAAACGGCAAGGAAGAACGTCTTCACAAAGCGCATCCTCCTCCCATCCTACATCAATGCATTTCATCCGTATTACAACAGCTGCGCCATGATATTCGACGGACACACATACAAACGGATCCTCGATTACGGCTGCGGCATCGAAGAGCTGTCGCCGCGCAAAAATTCCTGACGCCGCTCAGCTTTGCGGACGGACGTTCATCGAATCACGGGAGTCGAAAACCGAGCCGTTCGCTCCGCAATCAAAGGTTAAAATCCCCGCTTCGCAAACTCGGGTCCTCTGTGCAGGCTCATTTCCCTCCGTACAAAAAAACAGAGGAGAAGCCTGAGCTTCTCCTCTGTGAAAAACAATATTACGGATTTTTCCGATCACCGTTCCGACCGTGCGGAGCGTTTCGGAATTCGAGACATTCCGCGATTACTCGCCCTTTGCCTCGTCGTCCTTCTTATCGTCAGCATTTGCCTCGTCAGCCTTTGCGCCGCCCTTCTTCTTGGCAACGATGATGATAACAACAACTGCTACAACGACAACTGCGCCGACGATGATGAGCGCGATAGCCCAACCGGGAAGTCCGTCATTACCGATGTTGCTCATGTCATTCGGGGTATTGACCTTATCGGCAGCCTTGGTGGTAGTCGGAGCGTTTGTGGTCGTAGGAGTGCTGTCGGGAGCCTTGGTGGTGGTATCGGGAGTCGTAGACTCGGGAGTCTTATCATATGTAGCTGCGGGAGTTACGGTATCAGCCTTAAGAGTAACGGCGTTCGGACCGCCGACAGTCTTTTGAGCATCCCTGCACTGACCGCCGCAGATTCCCGTACCCCAAGTGAGCCAGGAGTCAGCACCGGAGCCGGAGCCGTTGAGAACTACGAGAGCCATACCGAGAATCTTGTCAGCCTCGGGAGTGAAGTCCTCACCGATGGTCTTCCACGGAATAGCGATCTCATAAGTGGTGGTGCATCCGAAATCTTCTTCGCTGTTAGGATCGTTGGGAACGGTGGTGATAGCGCAGAGAGTGTCGGTCATGATCTCTTTAGCTTCCATGTCGTAAGCCTGAACGACCTTACCGCCGTTTACAAGAGCAAAGCCCGCGTTGATAAGGTTCTTCGCATTCGCCCAAGCGTTCGCGCCGTTGTCCTTGTAGTTACCCTTGCTGAAAACATATTCGTCGGTCAGATAGTTGAAGCCCGGAATCTTCTCTTCCATGCGGCTTGCAGGTCCTGCGGGATCGATACGGGTCTGGAGGCAGTCGCCGTTCCAGATTTCGTCCTTGCTGTGGGTGTTTGCGAAACCGTCGATATCGTTAACGATCGCACCGATATAGAAATACTCGTCGTCCCAACGGAGCCAGAGGTCATAGCTCATCTCGAGCTGAGCCTCGTTCGAGAACTCCATGTAGGTGTTGGTGGGGCTGGGAGCCTCCTTGTCATCCTTGTTAGCTGCCTCCTCGCCCTTTACAGTGACGGTCTTCTCGCCCCACTCCTCAGTGGAGAGCGTTCCGTCTATAGTGGGCTTCGACGCAAATTTGAGAGCGTCGGCATCAACGTTCGTTCTTGCTGCGAAAGCCGGGATTGCCAGCATTGCGGAAAGCATGACCGCGCAGAGAACAAAAGCCAGAAACTTCTTCATCATATCCTCCAAAATTTATTATTGTGCGCCGTTATTTCCGTAACAAGCCGTTAACCGCGCGCACATATTCACGGTCTTATTTTATCACATGCAAAGTGCAATGTCAATACATTATCTTTCATTTTATCAATCAAACTGTCTAATACCGATAAACAAAAACTCTCGAACGGCAGATTTTGCCTTCGGGAGTTTCCTTTTTTTCGTTTTCGATGCCCGTCCCGACTGCCCAAACGCCACATTCCGCACACCGGCCGTACACCATGTCCTTCCTCCGCGCCTCGACACGCGCCCGACCTCGCGGCGCGCTTTCCCGTATCTTCGCTTCCGCCCGCACAGCTTCCGAGCGCAAAAAATCGCGGCGGAGGAAAAAAAGCAACCTGTTTTTCCTCCGCCGCGCGGAAATGTTAAAGTTTATCGGAATCCACGCAATTTCTCACGCGAAACCGGAGTCATTTTCCGTAATCAGACAAGAGATCTGATGAGAAGGATGATGTCCTTCATGTTGACGCTTCCGTCCTCATTGAAGTCAGCAGCAGCCTCATTGATCGTGAGACCGGTCCAGCCTGCCTGATAACGGATAAGAAGGATAACGTCAGCGTTGTTGAGTTTGCCGTCGTCGTTCATATCGCCGGGGGTCATGTTCTTGGGCTTCTCGGAGTAGTAGCCGTCTTCACTGTTGACATTCATCGGATCGTAGTCAACGATGTTTGCCCAGCCGCTATCGCCCTTGCAGTTGCGTCCGAGAGTGCTGGTGAGGAATGCACGGTCGGTGGTGGAAATGTTGTAGTCGGCGAGATCCACATTACCGGTGTTCTTCTCAATATTAAAGGTAAGATCGGTGGTGAACTTGATGTTGTCAACGATCGCCTTGCCGCAGTTGTAAAGGATCGGAGCAAGCTTGTTAAACTTCGGATCCTCGGAATTTGCGGGAACGGTAATGCAATCCTTTTCTGTCTCAACCGCGAGAGCACCGTCAACGTAGAGAGATGCTTTCTTTCCTTCTATCTTGAGAGTGAGTCTGTGCCATGTAGCGGGAACAAGTGCTCCTGCACTCTCATCGGTGTTGGGAAGCGTCCACTCATAGGGAGCGGAAGCAAAGATGTCGGTGCATCCGTTCTCCCAGCCGAAGTTACCGATTACCCATGACTTCGAGTTGTAATCGTAACCTGCGAAGGTGCCGTACTTGGCATTTTCTTCGCCGTCCTTGCCGCCGAATACAAATCCGACAACAGTGGTCTCGGGGTTAACGGGCTTAACGTCGCAGAGAGCGACTTCATACTGCATGATGACATTGGAGCCTGCATCGTAGCGAACGTCATCGGCAGACATGTAAGCCTGACCGTAACCTACTGCGAGAACCTGATCCTTATACGGAACGGGGTCATTAACGGGCTCATACTCGAAGAGTCCGTCGACCATTTCGCCGGTGAGAGCGTCCTTGCCGACGAGAGTGATTGCCTGAGAACCGCCGTAAATGTTCGGATTCAGCTTGCCCTCCTTGTTGGCTTCGGTATCATCCATCGCATAAGTTGTTCTGTCGGTGATACCGGAACCCCACTGAAGGAATCCGGACCAATCCTCGGAGGCAGAGCTGGAGTTAAGATAAACAGCGGACATACCGAGAACCTTGCCGATACCGTAGGTTGTCTTGTCGATAGGCTGATCGCCTCTGATGATCATATCCCACGGAAGAGCAACCTCGATGGTAACGAGCTCACCGGTCGCTGCGGGAGTGACCTCCATAGCAAACTGAGCGATGCTGTCGTGGTTCTTGTTCTTCTTGGTGAGGTCGCCGAGACCGGAATCCATGTCGTAGAGCCATCTCGGCTTAGGATCCTTGGTGGATGTGGTGTTGATCGCACATCCGGTGTTCATAAGGTTTTTGACATCTGCCCACGGCTTATCGTACTTTTCCTTGTTGAACGCGGTCACGGTGTGGTCGTAACCATCCTCTGCAGCTGCCTGAGCGGAGTTCGGACCCTTGTCGTCAACACGGAACTGGAAGCAGTCGCCGTTCCAGATATCGCCGCGGCTTCTCTTGTTGTAGTAGCCGTCGTAGTCGTCGATCTCTGCTGCAATGTAGTAGTAGTCCTTATCCCAACGGAGCCAGATTCTGTAATTAAGCTGAGCGTGATCGCCGGCTTCCTCTTTCTCATTCCACACGGTGGTGTTTGCTGCGCTTACTGCGGTTGCATCCTTACCAGCAGCTTCAGAGCCCTTTACCTCAACGGTATAATTGCCCCACTCTTCAGCAGAGATTACACCGTCAAAGGTAGGCTTATTTGCGCCGAAAGCAAGAGCATCGAAGTCCTTGTTCGACTGCGCTGCTGAGGTAGGGAGGACGCAAAGCGAAACAAGCATCACACATACCATCAGAAACGAAAGTACCTTTTTCATTTTTTTCTTCTCCTTACAAAGTTGCATGAGTCTTCATGCTTAGTGTATATATATTCTATCATCTCTTTTATTCAAAGTCAATAGTTTTCGAAAATTGAGTTTAACTTTTTGTGCAAATACATGAAAAAAGAAACTCCGCATACCGTGATACGGAGTCTCTTTTTCATAATTAAGACAACACAAACGTCAAATCTTCCCGGAATCGGACAGATTCCGGCTCACTCCTCGCCGTCTTCGCCGTCGCAGACTTTCTTTCCGCAGGCGGGGCAGGTAAGCTCCGAGGGTTCGATCGACTCGTCAAAGTAGATCTCCTCGTTGCAGTGAGGGCAGAACATCATACGGAAATCGTCGTCGCCGCAATCCTCGCCGCAGTCGCAGCAGTTTCCGTCGCATTCCTCATCGTCGTCGTAATAATCGTCGTCGTCCTCGTCGCCGAAGAGATACTCCTCGACATCACCGAGATCGGAATCGACCTCTTCGATGTAGTCGTTGAGCTCCTCGAGATCGGAATCGATCTCATCCATGGAGGAGTCGATCTCGTCGATCGCACCCGCCATCTCGCCCACAAGGTCGATCAGCGCGGTGATAAGCTTGCCCTCAGCGCTCTCTTTGTCGTAATCGAGACCGTCTGCAAGCCCCTTGATATAAGCACTCTTTTCGGAAATTGTCATTTTCGTCCGTTCCTTTCCTTATCATGTGCCGCGGCATGCATACGCATTGCGGTCACGTTGTTTTATGCGGTCAAAGCCGCATTCGTGCAATTCGGAAAAACCGGGCACCGCACTCAAGCTCTTTCGAGATACTCTCCGGTTCTGGTGTCGATGCGGATAACATCGCCCTGGTTGATGAAGAGCGGAACCTTGACCTCGGCTCCGGTCTCGACGGTCGCCGGCTTGGTCGAACCGGTCGCGGTATCGCCGCGGACGCCGGGCTCGGTAGCGGTAACCTCAAGAGTAACGAACATGGGCGGCTCGACGGCAAATACGTTTCCGTTGTAGGAAGCGATCTTGCACATGTCGTTCTCCTTCACGAACTTGAAGTTTGCGGAGAGCTTGTCGGCGTTGAGCGGAAGCTGCTCGAAGGACTCCATGTCCATGAAGTAGTAGAGATCGCCGTCGTTGTAGAGATACTGCATCTCGCGGCGGTCGATGCGCGCGTCCTGGAATTTGTCGGTGGGGTTGAAGGTCGTTTCGGTGACCGCACCGGTGATCACGTTCTTGAGCTTGGTGCGAACGAATGCTGCACCCTTGCCCGGCTTAACGTGCTGGAATTCGATGACCTGCATGACCTGTCCGTCCATGTCGAAGGTTACACCGTTTTTGAAATCGCCTGCTATTACCATAAAATAAAGCTGTCCGCCCTGGAGCGGGGGACACTCCTTTCAAAAATAATTTTTATACAGTCACTGATATTTTATAACAAATCCTCTCTTTTTGCAATAGGAAACGCACATTTTTTTGCAAAGCGGGGAAATTTATTTGAAAGATCGGAAGAAACGGGCGCATCTCTCCCCCGAAACGGGGATCGCGCGCCTCATTTTTCGCAAAATGAGCGGGAGCGGGGGCGCGGCAGAGAAAACGGGAGGCTGCCGGCGGTTGACGGAGAAAACGCGAGGCGGTCTTCGGGCGGCGAGTGCATTTACTTTGCCGCACATCCGCGCGAGTTTTCCGAAGTCCTTCCGTCCGCCGTTCCCTCCCGCGAAGCCGAAAAGGGAGGGCGCAAAGCCCTCCCTTCCCCTTTCGGGATAATACCGTATTTCGTCTGCGGAAAGCTCCGCCCGCCGTCCGAAAATCAGACTATGCCCTGCGCCATCATCGCGTCCGCAACCTTGAGGAAGCCCGCAATGTTCGCGCCCGCAACGAAGTTGCCCTTCATTCCGTACTTCTCGCACGCTTCGGAGACGTTCTTGTAAATGTTCGTCATGATCTCGTGAAGCTTTGCGTCAACCTCCTCGAACGTCCACGAATAACGCGCGGAGTTCTGGCACATCTCGAGTGCGCTCGTCGCAACACCGCCCGCATTCGCCGCCTTTGCGGGTCCTAAGAGGATTCCCTTCTCGAGGAACATCTCGGTCGCCTCGGGAGTCGTGGGCATGTTCGCGCCCTCGGCCACCGCGAAGCATCCGTTCTTTATAAGCATCTCGGCGCCCTCGGTGTCAAGCTCGTTCTGCGTTGCGCACGGGAGCGCGATATCGCACGGAATGCTCCAGATTCCCGAGCAGCCCTCGTGGTACTCCGCATCCGCGTGAACGGAAACGTATTCCCTGATTCTCTTTCTATCGACTTCCTTTAGCTTCTTCACAAGCGCAAGGTCGATTCCGCCCTTGTCGCAGATGTATCCGTCGGAATCGGAGAGCGCAACGACCTTCGCGCCGAGCGCGGTCGCCTTTTCGCAGGCGTAGATCGCCACGTTTCCGGAACCGGAGATTACCACGGTCGCTCCCTTGAAGGACTTGCCCGTCGCGCGGAGCATCTCGTCGGTAAAGTAGCAGAGACCGTATCCGGTTGCTTCGGTGCGCGCAAGGCTTCCGCCGTAGGTGAGTCCCTTTCCGGTGAGAACTCCGGTGAACTCGTTGCGCAGTCTCTTGTACTGACCGTAGAGGTATCCGATCTCGCGTCCGCCGACACCGATATCGCCCGCGGGAACGTCGGTGTCCGCGCCGATGTGCTTGGAAAGCTCGGTCATGAAGCTCTGGCAGAAGCGCATCACCTCGGCGTCGCTCTTGCCCTTGGGATCGAAGTCGGAGCCGCCCTTTCCGCCGCCGATCGGCAGTCCGGTGAGGGAGTTCTTGAAGATCTGCTCGAAGCCGAGGAACTTTATGATGCCTTCGTAAACCGAGGGGTGGAAACGGAGTCCGCCCTTGTACGGTCCGATCGCGGAGTTGAACTGGATGCGGAATCCTCTGTTCACGCGGACCTTGCCGCTGTCGTCGACCCACGGCACGCGGAATTTTATGACTCTCTCCGGCTCGACAAGACGGTCGATTATTCCCGCTTCGACATATTCGGGATGAGCCTCGATCACGGGCTCAAGCGTTTCGAGAACCTCGAGCACCGCCTGATGAAATTCAATCTCGCCCGGATTTCTCTTCTTCACCGTCTCCATAACGCCGCAAAGATACTGATTTTTGAGTTTCATATATTTATTTCCTTCCTTCGGTATTTGTACACCGCTCACCGAAGAGCGGACACCGCATCGGATTTGACTGAAATCCTAACGATTCCTGCACACTGATGAATTAATTATACGGCAGACAGTGCCGTTTGTCAATAAAAAATTGCGTGAAATGAATAAATTTTCTCTCAAACTTGCAAAATGTGTCGTTTTTTGGAGCTTTGACGAACGCATTTTCGCCCCCCGCGATCCGAACGGAAAATCCGTCGGAAAGACACCTTCGCCCGACAGCGCGCACCTGCGGGGAAAATTTTTTCGGCGGATGAGGGGAGCGCCGTGCGCAAGTGTGCCTCCCGGCAAAAAACATTTCCGGCGAAATTCCGCATCTCCGGTGAGATCCTCGCCGCCCGTCGGTAAATGAAAAAGCCGCGCACGGACGAAATCCCGCACACGGCAGCGAAAGCGCAGACGCGGAGGCACAGCCGCCCCGCAGTCACGCGCAATTTGTGATTTATAATAATGAAAGAAAGCGTGCAAATCCCCTCTCGCCTGCAGTCGAGGATAACAACCGCCGTGCAAAGCCCCGCGAAAATCCGAGCGCAATGCCGGACAGGCCGCCGGGAGCTGCGCCCACCGAACCGCAAATCGGATATCAGTCGCGAAAGCCGGATACCACCGTGCGGCAGCGGCAATACACCATACGCGGCAATATCCCCCGCCGACAGGCGGAAGGCGGACAAACCAAAAAGCACCTGCATCCGCAAGTGCTTTTTTTGGAGCTGCTACCCAGATTCGAACTGGGGACCTCATCCTTACCAAGGATGTGCTCTACCAACTGAGCCATAGCAGCATTTGACATCGGCTATTATATCAAATACTTTTCGCTTTGTCAAGTGTTTTTTCACTTTTTTCGTGTTTCGCGCTGTTTTTTCGTCCGCGTCGCCGTTTCGGGCGATCTCCGGGAGCGAAAAGTCATACTCCGAAGTCCTCCGCCCCCTCACATCAAAGCCCGAATCTGCCCGTCCCGTAAAGTCCTCTGCCGCTCTGCGCCGCACGCTTGACATTTCGGCACGCAGGGGGTATACTTATCTATATATCAAAAGGAGGTCGGAAGTGGACAAATTCAAATTGGTTTCACCGTACTCCCCGACGGGCGATCAGCCGCAGGCGATCGACCTGCTCTGCGCGGGGCTTGAAGCGGGAATGCCGTGGCAGACACTCCTCGGCATCACCGGCTCCGGCAAGACCTTCACCATGGCGAACGTGATCGCGCGGCTGAACCGCCCGACGCTCGTGCTCGCCCACAACAAGACCCTTGCCGCACAGCTCTGCACCGAATTCCGCACGTTCTTCCCCGAGAACGCCGTCGAATTCTTCGTGTCGTATTACGACTACTATCAGCCCGAGGCGTACGTCCCCGGAAAGGATATATATATTGAAAAGGATTCCTCGGTAAACGAGGAGATCGACCGCCTGCGCCACAGCGCGACGTCCGCACTGTTCGAGCGGCGGGACGTGATCATCGTGGCGTCGGTCTCCTGCATATTCTCGCTCGGTCCGCCGGAGGAATATGCGGGACAGGTCACGTCGATCCGCCCCGGCATGATGCTCTCGCGCGATGATGTAGCGGAGCATCTGATCTCGATCGGCTACAACCGCAACGATATCGAATTCGCGCGCAACAAATTCCGCATGAAGGGCGACACGCTCGAGGTGTTCCCGTCGAACTCAAACGACCGCGCGCTGCGGCTCGAATTCTTCGGCGACGAGATCGACCGTGTGTCCGAGATAAATCCCGTCACCGGCTCGGTCGTGCAGGATCTCACCTATGCCGCCGTATATCCCGCGAATCACTACATCGTGTCCCCGGATATGCGCGAGAGCGCATACGAGGAGATCGAACGGGAGATGGAGGAGCGGGTCGAATACTTCAAATCGCAGAACAAGCTGATCGAGGCTCAGCGGATCGAGGAGCGGACGAGATACGACCTCGAAATGCTCCGCGAGATCGGCTACTGCTCGGGAATCGAGAACTACTCCCGCGTGTTCGCGGGGCGCGAGCCCGGCTCGACGCCGTACACGCTTCTCGACTACTTCCCGAACGATTTCATCACCTTCATCGACGAGAGCCACGTCACGGTGCCGCAGGTGCGCGGCATGAGCGGCGGCGACCGCGCAAGAAAGAAGAATCTCGTCGATTACGGCTTCCGCCTGCCCTCGGCATACGACAACCGCCCGCTCTTCTTCGAGGAATTCGAGAAGAAGCTCGGTCAGACCGTCGCGGTATCCGCGACCCCCGCGGAATACGAGAGAAGCCGCTCCGGTCAGATCGTCGAGCAGATAATCCGCCCGACGGGACTTCTCGATCCGGTGATCGAGGTGCGCCCCGTGGCGACACAGGTGGACGATCTCATCGGGGAGGTGCTCAGCCGCTCGGAGAAGGGAGAGCGCTCCCTCGTCACCACTCTTACGAAAAAGATGGCAGAGGATCTCACGGAATATCTCGACTCGCGCGGCGTGAAGGTCAAGTACATCCACCACAGCGTGGAAACGATGGAGCGGACCGAGCTTCTGCGCAGCCTGCGCGCCGGAGTATACGACGTGCTTGTCGGAATAAACCTGCTGCGCGAGGGAATCGACCTGCCCGAGGTAACGCTCGTTGCGATCCTCGACGCGGACAAGGAAGGGCTGTTCCGTTCGGAAACGTCGCTGATCCAGATGATCGGACGAGCCGCGCGAAACGCAGACGGCCGCGTCATAATGTACGCGGATACCGTGACGAAATCGATGGAGGCGGCGATCGGCGAAACGGCGCGCCGCCGCACGATCCAGGAGGCGTACAACCTCGAGCACGGCATAACCCCGAAGACGATCGTCAAGGAGATCGCGGAACCGATACGCATCGCCGCCCCGGAGAAGGGCTCGAAGAAGAAACGCGGAGAGAAGGCTCCCTCCATGACGAAGGACGAGCGGAACGCGCAGATCGAAGCGCTGCGGCGTGAAATGAAGGAAGCCGCATCGCAGCTCAGATTCGAGGAGGCAGCCTTCCTGCGCGACAGGATCAAGGCGCTCGAGACCACGAAATAGCCCCCGCCGCGCGAAAACGCGGATTTTATTCATCCCCGAACCTTATTATTTGTGAATTTTACAAAAAACGCTGGATTATTTCCGCAATGTGTGATATAATTTTATATCACATCCATCATTTTGATGTCAACGTAAATGAAAGGTCTGGTACCGAACAAATGGTAAAAACCAAAAATTCCAAGAACAGCCGGCTCAAAACCGTACTCATCACCGTCGCGTGCGTGCTTGCGGTTGCGATAATCGGCTCGGTTTTCACTTACACCCTGCTCGGAAACAACGGATATTTCCTCCGCCACACGGTAGCCGTCAAAAGTGAAAACTATGAAGTAAACAACGCACAGATGTCGTATTTCTTCACTACGAATCTCTCGTCCGAGCTTTCGAAGAATTCGACCGTTTATCAGTATTACGGACTCGACACCTCCAAGTCGCTGAAGACCCAGAACTACCCGAGCGGCGGAACATGGTACGACTACTTCATGCAGAGCGTCACCATTCCCTCCGTCAAGCAAATGCTCACTCTCTGCGAGCAGGCGAAGTCCGTAGGATTTGAGCTTTCCGACGATGACCGCGCGTCGATCGACGAATCGATACAGACGATCAAGGACACCGCATCCCAGAGAGGCTACTCCGTTTCGCAGTATGTGATGAACTACTACGGCTACGGCGTAAATCTCAAGGACGTGCGCAGCGCAATGGAGATGAGCCAGCTCGCATACAGCTATTACAACAGCGTCATGGATTCCTACGAGCACTCCGACAGCGACCTCGCGGGATACTTCTCCGAGCATGAGAACGACTTCCTCAAGATCGACTACCTCTCCTACACCTTCAAGGTCAGCGACGTAAAGAACGCCGACACCTCAACGGATACCGACACTTCGGCAGATACCGATACTTCAACCGACACCGCCGCATCGACCGATACCCCCGAGACCGCCGACAGCACCTCCGCAGATACCGAAACCTCCGCGGACACCTCGACCGATACCTCCGCCGGAGATGCCGAGAGCACCGACACCGATGCTTCGACCGATACCTCCGCCGAGAGCAAAGAAGAGGACGAGGACGCGGAGTACAAGGCTCAGATCAAGGCAAGCGCCGATTCGCTCGCCGCGATTACCGATGTTGAGCAGTTCAAGGCTTACGTCGAGAATTACCTCAAGACCGTGGTATACGCATCCGAGACCGACACCGACAAGCTCGACGGGAACGTGACCTCCGCAATGTCGAAGCTCGAGACCAAGGGCGCATCCTACAGCGAGGACAGCGACGAGATCAAAGCCCTGTTCGACATGACCGAAGCAAACAAGACCTTCCTTCACACCCATGACGACGGCACCTGCGAAGTATACCTTCTCACCGCACCCAAGTACCGTGAGGAATACACGACGAAGAACGCCCGCGTGATCGCGCTTTCCTCCTCCGATTCCGGAAGCATCACCTCGACGATCGACACCATCAACGAGGCGCTCAATTCCGCAGAGGACAAGGATGCCAAGTTTATCGAGCTCGCCGACGAATACAGCCGCTCCACCGCGAAGGACGCGCTTTACGAGAACATCGGCAAGGACGACTTCGACATTGACGAAATGAACGCATGGCTCTGGGACGAGAGCCGCGCCGACGGCGACCGCGACATCTTCTCGAAGGAGAGCACCTCCTCATCGACCTCCGCTTCATCGACTACTTACTACTACATCGTCATGTACAAGGGCGACGGAATGACCAAGTGGAAGTACGACGTCGATACCGCGATGAAGAACGCGCAGTATGAGGAAGCTTACAAGGGATTCGAAGAGGCTCACGGCGGAGACAAGATCACCGTAAACCTCGATAACATCTACAAGATTCCGACAACCTGACGCCGTTCGGAAATAACGAATAAAGGGGGCGCATACCGCGTCCCCTTTGCACTGTCTTTCAAAGGAAGCACGACACCGCACCGACACTGCAAAACGCCCGCGTGACACCGCGCCGATATGCGCATCATATGCCGAAACGCCGCGCGCTTCCCTTACCGATAAAACAAAATTCAAGCCCCACGGGCAAACGGAGTTTATATGAAAAATTCAAGCCGCACCATATGCGCTCTTCTCGCCGCCATCCTCGCCGCGTCTCTCTTCTCCTGCTCCGAAAAAAAGGATGACTCCGCCGAGACCTCGGGTACCGCAGAGACTTCGGGTGTGACCGATACCGCCGCAGACACCGCACCTGCCGAGTCCTCATCGCCGAAATACAGCCTCGGGCTCGCCGCAGACGGCAAATTCGACGGCATCCGCGCGTCGGACCATGTAAAGCTCTGCGACTACAAAGGCATAAACATTCCCGCGGAGAACTGCACCGCGTCGGATGAAGACATTGACGCGCGGATCAAAACCGTAATTTCGAATTTCCGCTCCACATTAAAGCGCACCGACCGCGCCGTAGCCGACGGCGATACTGTGAACATCGACTATGTGGGATCGATCGACGGCGTCGAATTCGAGAACGGCTCGACCGGCGGAAACGGAACCGATGTCACGATCGGTGTCACCTCCTACATCGACGATTTTCTCGAGCAGCTCATCGGTCATATGCCCGGCGAAACCGTGAATGTCGAGGTCACGTTCCCCGTACCGTATCCTAACAATCCCGATCTCGCGGGCAAGGACGCTCTTTTCGTAACCGAGATCAACTACATCACGGAGTACGCCGACCCCGAATTCACCGATGACTTCGTTAAGGAGAATCTCTACGGCACATACGGACTTTCGACTGTCGCCGAGGTGCGCGAGTACATCGAAAATTCGATCCGCGAAGAGAGCATCACCCAATATATAAAAAGCTGCCTTCTTGAAAACAGCACGGTCGATCTTCCCGACGCGGTCTACGATTTCTGCAAGAATACAATGCTCAACTATTACACCGACTACGCGTCACAGTATCAGAAGACCCTCGACGATTACGTTGAGGCTGCCGGATATTCGAGCGTTGACGAGTTTTGCGAAGCAAACAGAGAGGATCTCGAATCCGACGGAAAGATCCGCCTCATATTCCAGGCGATAGCCGAAGCGGAAGGGCTCACGGCGGACGAGGAAGACGTAAAGGAATACATTGCGAAAGCGAACGAAGGAAATTCCTCGTACAGCGAGACAATGTACGATTCCTATATTACTGATTACGGAATGCCGTTCTTCATGCAGGCGGTGCTTCAGGAAAAAGCAATCGCCGTTGTCACGGACAGCGCGGTTCTCGGAGGCTGAGCCTGCCGGGCATACGCCTGATCCGAGACGCTGAGCCGAACGCGAAATACCCTGCGCCGAGACGGTGCCGCCGTACAGCCGGAAAGCGCGGCGGAAACCGATAACCGCGCCGATTCGGCGAGAAAACGCGGCAGATACCGATACTTCGCCGATTCGACGCTCCGGCGCACACCGGCTACGCCCCCCCCCGGCGCGCATCTTCGATGATGCCGACCACGGTCGGACTTTCCTCACGATACGCGGAGAAACGCAAGCGCGGCAGCGCCCGGCAGTGCCGACACACCTCGGACAGCCTCATACCGAAACGGCATAATCCGCAGCCCCGATCCGGAGATTAGCCGCGAACCGGCATAAATACAAACAAAAGAGAAGGCAGAGCAAATTTGCTCTGCCTTCTCTTTAAGCATTCGCTTAAGCAGTCGATTCTTATCGATCCGTTATTTCGGAAATTTTACCTCACATTCTTCCGATACTCCGCCGACACGGGCGAAAACGGAAATCGCGTTTCCGACCGGGCGGGATGCGCCGAAAGTGCTCCCGTCGGCGGTCATGTCCGCCATCCGTTTTCTCCCGTCGGCAAAGCATCCGGAAGCTTTCTTCTTTTATACCTGAATTTTTATATACCCTATGACGACCGACGCGCTCTTCCGAGACGGCGTTTTCCGAATTTCATGCCGCTCGCCGAACACGTTCTTCGTCGGCTTTTCGTGTGAACATCTTAATTGCTTTATGCTTCATAATTGATACATGACTTATGCCGAGATTACTCCGTCTCCCCGGAACAGCAGGCAGAACCCGGTTCGGCTCGTATTTTCGGCTTTCGTCTCTGATAAATGCCGTGCGGCGCTCCGTCAACCCGCCGCACCGCCGTCGGGCAAAGCTTTCTCAGGAATGGAGCCAGCTTGCCGTGAGCGAAGCAGGAACGCTCGAGATCGCCGTGGACTGTCCGAGATCGATATCCCAATTTGCAACGACCTTCTGAACGAGTTCGTTGTCGGCCTCGTCGATCACGCCGTCATGGTTGACATCCGCCGCAAGGAGAGCGGCTCCGGTCAGCGTCTTCTGACCGCTTATGTGCTTCAGGATTGCGATCGAATCGGATATCTTGATCTCTCCGTCGCCGTCCACGTCGCCGAACAGCACCACGAATTTTGCCTTGTAGCAGCGTCCGTTGGTGTTGCTGAAGGTTGCGAGGACCATACCGGTCGCGCTCTTTACGGAGGTATCGGTTATGAGCGTTCCGTCAGCGGTGTACGGGCGGACGGTATATCCGCTGATTTTCTCGGATGCTATGAGAGAAGAAAGCGTGGTCTTTGCGCCCGTGATTCCCGTGAGTACGGAAGTGCTGTAGTATACGGCTTTCGCATTGCTGTAGGTTTCGCTTACGGAGATCGAGCCTCTTTGAGCTGCCAGGCGGAACGTCGTCTGCGAACCGAGCGCGGTCGCCGGGACATTGATAACCATAACATCAACACTGACACCGAACATTTCGCTTCCGTCTACCTCATATGCTGTGTTTCCTACATAAAGTGTAGCTTTTCCGAAGAATCCCGGATAATACACATCGATGTTTGTGCTTCTCGCATCAGCATTGGCACGGTATATAATGTCAGTCGTGAATGCGCTGATATACAGATCGTATTCCCCGGTCGTAGATCCATAAGCGGTGACCTTTACATAGTATGTATTCCCCTTTACAAGGCTGTACTTGATTGCAAAGTTGATCCCGTCGTTGTCGTCGTTGTACGCAAGCTGCGCACGGGATGAATTGTAGAGATAACCTCTCGTATCCGTCGTTCCCTCGGTGTAAATGAGGAAAACTCCGCTTTTCGTAGCGGTAAACTTGAAGTAATCCGCATCTCCGGAAGTTTCAAGTTCGCCGTATACGAAGAAAGAATTCACTGTTCCTCTCGGCTCAAGGGTCGTCGCGGTATCAAAGCTTGAACCGTAATCACCGCTCGCCGAAGAATAAACCGTGAACACCGAGCAGAGCATCACTGCCGCCAGCAAAATGCCGACAATTCTTTTTCCGAGTTTCATTTTTCCATTTCCTTTCTTTGATTTCTTATTTTGCCTGCTGACGTTTCCATTATACACCAAATACCATTATATGTCAATAGGTTGTTTTAATTTTGAGGAAAATATTTTAAAATATTTCATAACAGTATATTTTTTACTGTAAATCGGCAAAAAAGCCGCCCCGCCGTAAACGCCGCCGAGACTTAGCCGAACACAGCACCCGAGAAACGCGAACGCATTCGGATGCACGGGAAATCCCGCAGAGCATCCGAGCGCACCGAAGCACATATCCGCCGCACACCGTGTTCCCGCACACCGCGCATTTTCCAACGCACACCCCATACCCGCGTACAGTCCGCATGTGCCAAGCCGCCGTGCGCATCCCGCACAATCCGTATCCCCCCGCCGCACGTTACCTGCCGTCTTAACATCAACCGCCACGCTGTTCGCACTGTCCCGAAATCGCACACATCCGCCCAAGCCGGACACGCCGCAGATACCCAACGAATCGCACACGTCCGCCGCACCCGTTTTCTCTCCTCGGATATTGCCCCCGCGTCCGATACCCCTGCCCCGACCGCCGTCCGCCGGAATGCGAATCCGGAATATTGACAAGAAAGCCTCTTTGTGTTATAATACCGAAAGAGCAGACAAAAGCGCCCTTGCCCGGCGTTCGCACAATACCGATGGGATATGGTGTAACGGCAACACACGAGACTTTGACTCTCGCTTTGCAGGTTCGAGTCCTGCTATCCCAGCCATGATGACAAGTCAATTTAGATCCGAACGACGGAAAGAGCCGTTTGGCAAGCCAAACGGCGGGAAAACGGGAGATTTCGAGAGATTTCTCCCGTTTTTTCGACCCTGAATTTTTACGGAATTTCATAGATCCCTTTTGCCCTTTTCGATGCTGTGTCCGGACCCGGACTCACGAAAAGGGCTTTTTGCGTCTTCCCAAAAGCAATCGGTTCTGCGGCGAGCTTCGGATTTGCGAAGGCGGCGGACAGCGCAAAAAGTCCTGCGTTCGAAAAAGCCCCGGGATGTAAAGAGATTTCGGATAGATTTGAACCGGCGAATATAACACAGAATGATAATTTTTCTCTCCGAATGCGTTATTTGTTTCTCGACTTTTCTGTGGTATAATGTAGACGTCGACAAAAGAGCAGCCTTGCAGGGCGATAACACAAAAGGAGGAAAATATGAAACTCACAATAGGTGAAAACATCCGTAATTTCAGAAAGAAAAACGATTTGACGCAGGAAACACTCGCCGATCGCCTGGGTGTAACTTATCAATCGGTCAGCCGTTGGGAGAACGGCATTACCTATCCCGATCTCGAGCTGATTCCCGCCATTGCCGAGGTGCTTGCCGTGACTGTCGATGAGCTGCTCGGGATGCCGCAAATTGAAAAAGAAAAACGTGCAGTAAAAACATTTGACGAGCTTCGCCGGGAATGCATAAAACAGGATTATGATGCCGATAAAATCGTCGAGCTTCTCCGCGACATACGAAGAAATTATCTTGACAGCGACTCTGCATGGCGTCCGTGGTGCGAGGGGAACGGCAGAGCGTTCCGAGACCCTGCAATACTTCCCGAGGTACGCTTACTTGCAGAAGCTTACCTTGAACGCCACCCCATGTTTCCGCACACAATCAAAACAATGGCGCAAATCGAGGATGAAGAGCATCTGGAAGACTTTTTGGCTAAATATACGACATCCTTTGATTGTTCCGCACGCGCACTGTTGTTTGACAGGTATTTCCGACTCGGTGATACGGAAAAATTCGAGCCGGAGCGGAGATATCAGTTGTATCAGGCATTAAGCACATTACTTTGCCCATTCTATCTTCTGAAGCAGGGAGAAAGCAGTGAATCCGGACAGGCAGCGGATAAGTTTATGGAAGCCCTGCTTTCGCTGATTCGCTGTGATGCCGAGGATGATCGCCCCGATATGTGGACATTGGATCGTATTGAACTCGGGCTTAAATCCGCGGAACGATCAATATCTGTCGGCAATCAGACCGAAGCTCTTTCGCAGATAGATACTGTGGTAAAACTGTTAGAGGATGCAATGATGATTACGGATGAGATTCTGCTGCCGACTTCATGCTGTTTCCTTGACGGAATGGAATGGCGGGCAAAAGAGGATTGGACGAGCCGTAATAATGATCCCGACAGTCCGGAAGAGAGATTTATCCATATAGCCACTTATATGAATGACATGAATACCGGCTATTGCCTGTTTCCCGGCATTTATTACGATATGCTCAATGAAAAATCGTTTGACCCTATTCGTAATCACCCGGATTTCGAAAAGCTTTGTGAGAGAGTAAAGGCGCTTACGGTAACAAGGTCAAAGGAAAATTAAAAGCTGCATAAGTCCGCCTGCAGGCATGGCTCAGCAAGCCCGAAAGACAGCGGTCACTTGCAAGCCCCCGTTTCACCGAGGAAGAACTGTACCATCGCGGTGCATCAATTCGGCTGACGCAAATTCGGCATCTGAATTGACCCGCGACAAAAACCTCCCGCACAATAGCTGGGTGTACGTAAGACAGTATTGCGCCGAGATCGACGAAGCGGCACGAAACCGCATGAAGCTGATCGTGCGGTCACTGGCAGAGCAAAACGGCGTGACCGAGCAACTGAAAGC
>OKSB01000354.1_pt1 | contig 52007 bp, 46 predicted proteins | sample 1601171 | NCBI WGS metagenome assembly OKSB01 (sample SAMEA3541496, study PRJEB24748) | human gut metagenome | biome: human gut; feature: human-associated habitat; material: faeces | place: China | collected 2012 | reverse complement strand
CTATTAAAAATATAATACAATAAAAAACAATGATATCGAATCATTGTTTTTTAGCAAGCTTATATCCCTATAAATAAATTTAGGGGCTTTACGCTCGCATTTGGTAAGTCCAATAGCATGTTTAGTTTCAAAGAGAACTTCTACTTTAGCATCAAATGGTGCAAAGACTTTGCCTTCAGATGGCACGATACCACAGCCAGCACCCATAGCACCAGAGGAAAACGCAGGGTCTTTTATTTTGTTCAAGGTAATTAATTCGCCAGGAATAGGACTTGTTAGAATAAGATTTTTCATTTATGTACACTCCCTTAATTGTGGAATTGGTTCCACTTATATGGTATCAGTTCCATAACTCTAAGTCAAGATTTAAATTTTGTATTGTGTTTTGAAAAAGAGTATATATAATAAAAATAGAGCAAGAATGGTATAAATTTTATTTGGGTGGGATTTTTTATGGAAATAAGAAAAATTTATAGTGAATTTAATACACCTGTTTATTTAAGTAAAGCATTAAATTTATATTATGGAGGCTGGGAAATTTGTTGTCCTATGCATACATTTGGGCCAGCAATACGACAGCATTACTTAATTCATTATGTAACGAGAGGCAAAGGAAGACTTTGGATGAATGATACTTGTTATGTAATAGAAAAAGATACTATGTTTCTTATTCGTCCAGGAATAACATGTGTTTATCAAGCAGATAAAGATGATCCATGGGAATATTGTTGGATTTGCATTGATGGCTATGATGTAGAAAATATGTTAAATAATAGCGGTTTTGACAAGGTAAATCCATTATTTTTTGATAAGAGTAATGGTGAAGTCAGAGATGCTATGTTGAATTTTATATTTTATTTTTCTAAGTATAAAAATAATGAATATATGTTGCTTAGTCGTTTATATAATATTTTTGGACATATGAAAATTCAAATGAAAAAACAACAAGCAAAATCTATTCATGTAGAGAGAGCTATTGATTATATATATGAAAATTACAGTAAAAATATCAGTGTTACCGATATAGCAGAATATTTAGGAATAGATAGAACGTATTTATATCGTCTATTTAAAGAAGAATATAATATGTCTCCCCAGAAATATTTATTAAATTTTCGTTTGAAAGCAGCTATGAATAAATTAGAAGGTGGAAATATGTCTATAGCTGAAATAGCATATAGTTGTGGTTTTAATGATGCATCAGCATTTTGTCATCAGTTTAAAAAAGTATATAAAGATACGCCACTTAATTATCGAAGATATCCTCAATTAGCTATTCGCGAATGAATAAATTTTATAAAAAAGCATAAAGAAAAACCCCCTAGTTATGCACTAGGGGGTGAGTAAAGAATGTATATAAGTCCTAACACAAGAATTATATTAAAAGATAAGTTAATTGTCAATAAAATTTTTTAATAAGTTTATAGATAAAATATATATTAAATATTATTTAATACAGCTTCAGTCATAGCTTTTGTATCTGCTTTAATGAAGCCTTCTTTATATAAATCAGGTGTGCGATATCCTTGAGCTAAAGCTTTATCTACAGCTTGTTCAATGCAAGTAGCAGCTTCTTGTTCATCAAGAGAATAACGAAGAAGCATAGCAGCAGAAAGTATAGTAGCTAATGGATTAGCAATGCCTTTGCCCGCAATATCAGGAGCAGAGCCATGAATTGGTTCATAAAGGCTAGTGGACTCACCGATACTAGCAGATGGAAGCATACCAATAGAACCACTTAAAACTGCAGCTTCATCACTTAAAATATCGCCAAAGAGATTGCCTGTTACAATGACATCAAATTGGCTTGGGTTGATGGCAAGTTGCATAGCACAGTTATCTACATAGAGATTTTCTAAAGTGATTTCAGGATATTTTTCCGCTACTTTAGCAGTTGTTCTACGCCATAATCTAGAGGTTGCTAAAACGTTGGATTTATCTACGGAAGTCACTTTATTTTTACGTTTTTTAGCAGCTTGCATAGCAAATTCTACGATGCGATTAACTTCAGGAACGGAATAATTTTCTAAATCCCAAGCACGTTCATTGCCTTCATAGATTTCACTTTCACATTTATCGCCGAAATAGATACCGCCGATTAATTCACGTACGATTAATACATCAGTACCTTTTACGATTTCTTCTTTGAGTGGAGAATATTCAACAAGAGCATCTGCTACTTTAATAGGACGAAGATTAGCATATAATCCGAGTCCTTTTCTAAGCCCTAAAACTGCTTTTTCAGGGCGAAGTGTAGGTTCTACATTATCCCATTTTGGACCACCAACAGCACCGAAAAGCACAGCGTCAGCATTTTGTGCAGCTTCAAGTGTTGTCTGTGGAAGTGGGGTGCCACATAAATCATAAGCAGTACCACCAGCAGGATGACTTTCAAATTCAAGATTTAAATTATATTTATCAGAAACTTTCTTTAAAACGGCAACAGCACTATCAGTTATTTCTTGACCGATACCATCGCCAGGAATGACTACAATTTTTTTACTCATAGATACTCTTAACCCTTCTGTTTAATGTAGTTGATGAGTCCGCCAGCTTTGGCAATATCTTGGATAAATCCAGGAAGTGGCACAGCATGGAATGTATCACCAGTTGTGAGATTTTCAATCGTACCAGTGGATAAATCAACGCGTAATTTATCATTAGCATGGATTTTTTCTACATCATCACCAATTTCAAGTAATGGTAAACCAGTATTGATAGCATTGCGATAGAAAATACGAGCAAAACTGCTAGCGATTACTACAGGAACACCAGAAGCTTTGATAGCGATTGGAGCATGTTCACGAGAAGAACCACAGCCGAAGTTTTTACCGCCAACCATGATATCACCTTCTACTACATTTTGAGCAAAAGTTTCGTCGATATCTACCATACAATGACTAGCTAATTCTTTTGGGTCAAAAGAATTTAAATAACGAGCAGGGATAATTACATCTGTATCAATATTGTCGCCATAGCGCCAAACTTTTCCTTCTAATTTTTCAGCCATATTATTCTACCTCCTCAGGAGTTGCGATTTTTCCAAGAATTGCACTAGCTGCAGCTACATAAGGGCTAGCGAGATATACTTCACTATCTACATGTCCCATACGACCACGGAAGTTACGGTTTGTAGTAGAAACGCAACGTTCACCAGCAGTCATAATACCCATATGAGCACCAAGACAAGGTCCGCAAGTTGGTGTACTTACAGCAGCACCAGCTTCAATAAATGTATCTACATAACCATTATGAATAGCATCAAGATATACTTGTTGGCTACCAGGAATGATGATACAACGAACATTAGGATGTACTTTATGACCTTTTAAGATAGAAGCAGCGATTGCTAAATCTTCTAAGCGTCCATTAGTACAAGAGCCGATAACTACCTGATCAATAGTGATAGGTTCTTTGATGGATTCAACAGTATGAGTATTTTCAGGAAGATGAGGGAATGCTACTACAGGTTTTAATTCAGAAAGATTGATTTCTACAGTTTGACAATAAGTAGCATCACTGTCTGCTTCAACGATTTCATATGGTTTAGTTACGCGGTCTTTAATATAATTGAGAGTTTCATCATCTACAGGGAAGATACCATTTTTAGCACCAGCTTCGATAGCCATATTGGCAATTGTTAAACGGTCAGTCATGTTGAGTTCTTTGACACCTTCGCCAGCAAATTCTAATGCTTTATATAAAGCTCCATCTACACCGATCATGCCGATTAAAGTGAGCATAACATCTTTACCACAGATATATTTAGGTTTTTTACCAGTGATATTGACTTTGATGGTTTCAGGAACTTTGAACCATGCTTCACCAGTAGCAAGGGCAACGCCTAAATCTGTAGAACCAACACCTGTGGAAAATCCACCTAAGGCACCATATGTACAAGTATGAGAATCTGCACCGATAGTTACCATACCAGGAGCTACAATACCTTTTTCTGGTAAAATTACATGTTCAATACCTACACGACCAATTTCAAAGTAGTTTACAATATTATGTTTATGTGCAAAATCACGAACAATTTTAGCAAGTCCAGCGGATTTAATATCTTTATTTGGTGTAAAATGGTCAGGCACAAGAGCTATTTTTGTATTATCAAAAACAGGTTTGCCAATTTTTTCAAATTCTTTAATCGCAGGTGGAGCAGTTACATCATTTGCAAGTACCATATCAAGTTTGCAATTGATGAGCTGTCCAGGTTTTACCACATCAATTCCAGCATGTTTAGCCAAAATTTTTTCGGTCATAGTCATACCCATGAAAATCACTCCAATATCGTTTATTTTAAGTTAACAAATTAACAATGTCATTAAAAGATATGATATTACAAGTGGAAAAATTTTGTCAAGAGTAATATTTTGGCGAGAAAAACAGCAAAACTTTGGGTAAAAAGTATATTACTAGGAAGATTTTTTCTTTTTTTAGGAAAGTAAAAACGGACTTTTGATTTTTAGTATAGGAAATTTGTTTTTGCTAAAAGTATAAAAAGGTTTTATTTTCATTGATATTAATATTTGATTTTAATAATAATTATGATAAAATTTACCTATCAATAAAATAAATTTCTATAAAGGAGATGGAATAATGAAAAAGTATTTGAGTTCAGTCTTGATTATGTTATGTATTTTATTATCAGCAGTAGTGGCAAGTGCTGAAAAAGCTGAATGGAAAGCAGACAATTATGATTTAAGTAAGGTACAAAAAATTTACGTTGAAGATGATGTAGAAAAAGACGAAAGTGTTTCTTTTTCTGATTTAGAAGCTTTGAAAGTACGTCAATCTTTGGACGAAAATGAAAAATATATAAAAAAATATAGAATTGTAAATAATAAAGATATAGCAGATGCTGTTTTATCTGTAAAAATGTTAACTTGGGGAACTAAGAAATATTGGGTAGATGAACAAACTGTTACAGAAAATCAAACTATTACGCATACAGGCAAAGATGGGAAGACTTCTTCAGTAACAATTCCTGTAACAGTAACAAAACCAGGTTATTATTATTACACTCAGTATTTTTCCGCTAAATTTGTCTTAACTGATAAAGACGGCAAGACAATATTTGAAAGAATTGATAAAAGAGAAGATGAGAAAAAAGCCTATGATATGTTTAATAGAGCAGTAAAAGATTTCTATAAAGATGTCAATTCTTTAAAATAAAATGTAAATTTGTATACAAAACACTTGCAAAAAATTATGCTATATGATAAGGTATTAAACAGCAATATTAAACAATTATAAATATAAAAATATGAAGAAAAGGAATAGTAAAATTATTTTCTTTTGCAGAGAGCTGTTGATTGGTGCAAAACAGTAAGGAAGATTTTTTGAACTCGCCTTGGAATAGCTGGCTGAACATCTTAGATTATAGATAATTAGGTTAAGTCGGTACTCGACCGTTATATTGAGTTTAAAAATGAGTGCATGTAGATATTTTTACATGAATAAGAGTGGTAACGCGTAAGTACAGCTTTCGTCTCTAGTTTTAGAGATGAAAGCTTTTTTTATAAATTGTTATTGGAGGAATACATAATGATGAATGTTAATAAATATACTAAAGGTTATTTTATGCCACCAACAGTAGACATGAGTTGGACTCAAAAAGAATATGTGGACAAAGCTCCTACATGGTGTAGCGTAGACCTTCGTGATGGTAATCAATCTTTGATTATTCCTATGAGTTTAGAGGAAAAAATCGAATTTTATAAACGCCTTGTAGAAATCGGATTTAAAGAAATTGAAGTAGGTTTCCCAGCAGCTTCTGAAACTGAATTTGAATTTTTGCGTACATTGGTAGAACAAGATTTAATTCCTGATGATGTAACAGTACAGGTATTGACTCAAGCTCGTGAACATATCATCAAAAGAACTTTTGAAGCTTTAAAAGGCGTAAAAAATGCTATAGTTCATGTGTATAATTCCACTTCTGTAGCACAGCGCCAACAAGTATTTAGAAAATCTAAAGAAGAAATCAAACAAATTGCTATTGATGGTGCAAAATTACTTAAAGATTTAACTGAACATGCAGGAGCAAATTATCGTTTTGAATATTCTCCAGAAAGTTTCACAGGAACAGAACCAGAATTTGCTTTAGAAGTATGTAATGCTGTTTTAGATGTATGGCAACCAACAAGCGATCGAAAAGCTATCATTAATTTACCTGCAACAGTGCAGATGTCCATGCCTCATGTATATGCAAGTCAGATAGCATATATTTCTCAAAATCTTAAATATCGTGAAAATGTAGTATTATCACTTCACCCACATAATGACCGTGGCACAGGCGTTGCAGATTCTGAAATGGGCTTACTCGCTGGTGCTGACCGTATTGAAGGTACTCTCTTTGGTAATGGTGAACGTACAGGTAATGCCGATATTATTACTATCGCTATGAATATGTTTGCTTTAGGCGTTGACCCTAAACTTGATTTTTCCAATATGCCAGAAATCATTGAAATGTATGAACGCGTAACTCGTATGCATGTATATGAACGTCAACCATATGCTGGTAAACTCGTATTTGCAGCATTCTCTGGTTCTCACCAAGATGCTATAGCTAAAGGTATGAAATGGCGTGAAGAAAATGATGAACCACATTGGACTGTTCCATATCTTTTAATTGACCCACAAGATGTTGGTCGTCAATATGATGCAGATGTTATTCGTATTAATAGCCAGTCTGGTAAAGGTGGCGTAGCTTATGTTATGGAACAAAAATATGGTCTTAACATGCCTAAGAAAATGCGTGAAGACTTCGGTTATTGCGTAAAAGGTGTATCTGACCATAAACATAAAGAACTTATGCCAGAAGAAATTTATCAGATTTTCCAAGACAATTATGTAAATGTTGAAGAACCATATAAATTGATTGACTTTGTTTTGAATAAACAAGCAGATGGCACATTTAAAGGTAATGTACATTTGATGGAACATGGTCATGAAGTTGTAGTAGAAACACAAGGTAATGGTCGCTTTGATGCTGCAAGTAATGCTATACAAAAAGAATTTGGCATCAAATATGATAATTTGATTTATAGTGAACATGCTATGGAAATCGGTGCTACTTCAAGAGCTATGGCATATGTAGGTATTACAGCAGAAAATGGCAAAACATACTGGGGTGCTGGTATGGATACAGATATCATCACTGCTTCTATAAAAGCTTTAATCAGTGCAGTTAATCGCATGGATTAAGAGAAATTTATTTGTATATATGATTAATCTGTTAGTATAATAAATTTATTGTTTATATATTATATGTAGATAGAAAAGGTGGTTTGTTCATGAGAAGTGATTTAGTAAAAAAAGGTGCAACTCGTTCAGCACATCGTGCTTTATTTAATGCTATGGGATATGGTCCAGAAGATTTGAAAAAACCATTAGTTGGTATTGTAAATGCATTTAATGAAATAATTCCAGGTCATATTCATTTACGTACAATCGCTGATGCAGCAAAACTCGGCGTAGCTGCTGCTGGCGGTACACCTATTGAATTCCCAGCTATTGGTGTTTGCGATGGTATTGCTATGGGACACCCTGGTATGAAATTCTCCTTGGCTAGCCGTGAATTAATTGCTGATTCTATCGAAGCTGTAGCAACAGCTCATGCTTTTGATGGTTTAGTACTCATTCCAAACTGCGATAAAATCGTTCCAGGTATGCTCATGGCTGCTGCTCGTTTGAATATTCCTTGCGTAGTAGTAAGTGGTGGCCCTATGCTTGCTGGTCGTTATCAAGGTAAAGATGTAAGTGTAAGCACAACTTTTGAAGCTGCTGGTAAATTTACAGCTGGCAAAATCACAGAAGATGAAATGTATGATTTAGAAGCAAAAGCTTGCCCAGGTTGCGGTTCTTGCTCTGGATTATTTACAGCTAATACAATGAATACTTTAACAGAAGTATTAGGTATGGGTCTTCCTGGTAATGGTACAATTCCAGCTGCTTATACTGGTGCTAGAATTTCACTTGCAAAACAAGCTGGTCATGTAATCATGGATTTAATTGCAAAAGATATTAAACCTCGTGATATTTTAACTCAAAAAGCATTTGAAAATGCAATCACTGTAGATATGGGTATTGGTGGTTCTTCTAATACTGTACTTCATCTTACAGCAATTGCACATGAAGCAGGTATTAAACTTCCAGCTCCATTATTTGATGAAATCAGTGCAAAAACACCTTATATTACAAAATTAAGTCCAGCTGGTACTCATCATATGCAAGATTTAAATGAAGCTGGCGGTGTTTGTGCAGTAATGCATGAACTCAGCAAAAAAGGTCTTATTCATTTAGACGCACTCACAGTAACAGGAACTGTTGAAGATAGAATAAAAAATAGCGAAATTCAGCGTGCTGATGTAATCAAAACAGTAGAAGCACCATATCGTCCAACAGGTGGTATCGCTATATTACAAGGTAATTTAGCTCCAGATTATGCAGTAGTAAAAGCTAGTGCAGTAACAGAAGATATGCTTTGCTATAAAGGTACAGCAAAATGCTTTAATTCTGAAGAAGAAGCTATCGAAGCTATTACTGGTGGCAAAATCAAAGATGGCGATGTAGTAGTAATTCGCTATGAAGGTCCAAAAGGTGGCCCTGGTATGCGTGAAATGCTCAATCCAACTGCTGTTATCGCTGGTATGGGCTTAAAAGTAGCTCTTATTACAGATGGTCGTTTCTCTGGTGCTACTCGTGGTGCTTGTATCGGTCATGTATCTCCAGAAGCTATGGCTGGCGGTCCAATCGCATATCTTGAAGATGGTGATATCATTGATATCGATATTCCAAATCGTAAATTAAATGTATTAATCAGTGATGAAGAAATGGCTAAACGTAAAGCTAATTGGGTAAAACCTGAACCAAAAGTAAAAACAGGATATCTTTCCCGTTATGCAAAACTTACAACATCTGCTAGCACAGGAGCTGTTTTAGAGTAAGTGAATAAACAAAAAAGAATTGCTTTAATAAATGATATAACAGGTTTTGGTCGCTGTTCTGTAACGGTACAATTGCCATTGATTTCAGCTTTAAAGATACAAGCTTGTCCGCTTCCTACTGCAATTTTAGCAGCGCATACAGGTTTTCCTGTACATTATATGGACGATTATACTCGTCATATGAAAGCTCATATGGATAATTGGCAAGCTTTGAATTTAGAATTTGATGGCATTTTAACAGGTTTTTTAGGTTCTAAAGACCAGATTGAACTTGTATTAGAATTTGCAAGACGCTTTAAAAAAGAAAATACTTTGTTTGTCGTTGACCCAGTGATGGGCGATGGCGGAAAATTGTATTCTTCTTATAATGAAGAACTTTGTTTAAAAATGCGACAATTATTGAATGTGGCTGATGTTTTAACGCCGAATTTAACAGAGGTTTGTCAATTATTGGATATAGAATATCCAAATAAAATACCAACTGAAGCTGAATTATTAAAAATGGCACAAGCTATAGCTACTAAAGGCGTAAAGCAAATTGTAATCACAGGTCTTGTCAATGAAACAGCTGACAAAGTTTATAATTATATTTATGAGCAAGGTAAAAATCCATGTATGCAAGAGAATAATCGCATACCAGAAGAACATTCAGGTACAGGAGATGCTTTTGTGGCTATCTTGACAGCTTGTTTAGTTCGTGGAGAAGCTTTACCAAATGCTGTGCAAAAAGCAGCTGATTTTGTAGGAAAAGCAATGGCATATACTAATTCTTTAAATGTGCCATGGAATTATGGTTTATGTTTTGAAGAATATTTAACTGATTTAAAATAATAGCGTACAAAAATAAGCTTTAATTTTACTAAACAATGTAGTTGGTAGAATTAAAGCTTATTTATTAATTATAAATATGATTTTATATTGAAGTTTAGAAGCTAAAAGGCTATAATTTTTATGTTATATTGTAACAAGGAAAAGGTGATTAAATGATATTATATACATTACATAATAATGGATATATTGATTTTAGTGAAAAAGTTAAATTATTTCCTAAAGAAAAATTCAATATGTATGTAAATTTTACCAATAGATGTAATTGTAATTGCACATTTTGTTTGCGTCATTTAAAGGACGACCATAAGTTATGGTTAAAAGATGGCGAACCTTCTTTAGAAGAAATTAAACAAGCATTTTTAAATGCACCTATGGAAAATGTAGCAGATATTGTCATCTGTGGTTTTGGTGAACCAACTATGCGTTTAGATGACTTGGTAAAATTATTGACTTTTATCCATCAAACATATCCTAAATTTAAAGTTAGAATGAATACAAATGGTTTGAGTGATTTAGAATATGGTAAAAAAACAGCTGTGTTATTTAAAGGTTTATTAAATACTATTTCTATAAGTTTGAATGAATCAAATGCAGAAAAATATTTAGAAGTTACACGCAGTCGTTTTGGTATAAAATCTTATAAAGCTATGCTTGATTTTGCAGTGGATTGCAAAAATTACATTCCAAATGTAGTAGTAACTATAGTGGATATTATCGGCGAAGATGAAATAAATGCTTGCAAAAAGGTTTGTGAAGAATATAACTTGAATTTGCGAATTCGTCGTTATGAAGCAAATTAAAAAATAGTATTTGGAAATTTAAATGTACTAGAATGATTAAGAATGGAAGCGAATAGATTGTGGAGTCCGAAATGATAAGATTATTGTGGACAGAAATTGATTTAGATGTAATTGCACAGAATATGCAAATTATACGAAAGATGGCAAAATCAAAAGAAGTGGCAGCTGTAATCAAAGCAGATGCTTATGGTCATGGTTCTGTAACTTTAGCTAAAACTTTATTGGAAAATGGTGCTGATAGATTGGCTGTAGCACGTTTAGATGAAGGGCTAGAACTTCGTCATCAAGGTATTATAGCTCCTATTTTTATCTTGGGTTATACAAATCCAGTGAGAGCTAGTGAAGCTATTGCTTATGGAATTGATGTATGTATCTTTGATTATGAACAGGCAAAGCTTTTTTCTGAAGAAGCTGTAAAACAACAAAGTGAAGTGGTATTTCATATAGCTATAGATAGCGGTATGCAACGCATTGGCTATCAACCAACGAAAGAAGCTGTAGAAGAAATTGTAAAAATAAGCAAATTACCTAATGTAAAAATAGAAGGTATGTTCACTCATTTTTGTTTAGCCGATTGTGCAGATAAAACTTTTACACATACTCAATATAAACGTTTTAAATGGGTTTGTGATGAAGTGGCAAAAGCTGGAATGAAGGTCAATGTACATCATTGTGCTAATAGTGCTACTATCATTGATTTACCAGAATATCATTATGATATGGTACGTGCTGGAGTGATATTATATGGCATGGCACCATCAGATGAAGTTGATATCAGCAATACTGGCTTAAAACCAGCTATGAGTTTTAAATGTGAAGTAACACATGTAAAAACTATACATGCTGGCGAAGGTGTAAGTTATGGTCATAAATTTATAGCCAAAGATACTCGCGTGATTGCCACTATACCTGTAGGTTATGCTGATGGCTATACTAGATTATTATCTGGAAAAGCGGAAGTATTAATACATGGTAAGCGTGCAAAAGTAGTAGGCAATATCTGCATGGACCAGTGCATGGTTGATGTTACAGATATCGAAAATGTACAAGTAGGCGATGAAGTAGTTCTCTTTGGTGAACAAGGTGATGAATGTATTTTAGCTGATGAATTGGCTGAAAAATTGGGAACTATAAATTATGAAATAACTTGCATGATTTCTCGTCGTGTACCTAGATTTTATATACAAAATAATAAGATGAAATTTTATAAATCATATTTAAGTGATTTAGCTATTAGTATGTATAATATTTAAAATTTATTTAAGTAGATTTTAAATGATTATAAATATCTTTTAGGAAAGAAAGTGATTATTGATGGATAGTAGTGCTTATATAGCTATAGCTGTATTTGTCATTGCCTATATGTTGATTATTTCTGAGAAAATACATCGTACTATAGTGGCTTTGACAGGTGCTATGGTTATGATTATTATGGGCATATTATCACAAGACCAAGCAATCCATCACATTGATTTTAATACGATTGGTTTGCTTACTGGTATGATGATTATGGTCAATATTACCAGTGAAACAGGATTGTTTAATTATTTGGCTATTTGGGCAGCAAAAAAAGTAAAAGCCAACCCAGTGAAATTATTAGTAGCATTATCTGCACTTACAGCTGTTTGTTCTGCTTTTTTAGACAATGTAACTACTGTTTTATTGACAGTACCTGTAACTTTTAGTATTACAGCACAGCTAAAAATACCAGTACAGCCATTTTTGATTGCACAGATTATGTCTTCTAATATCGGTGGTACAGCAACACTTATCGGTGACCCACCAAATATTATGATCGGTAGTGCTGTTCCCGAAATGGATTTTATGGCATTTTTGACTAATTTAGGTGATATCTGTATTGTCATTTTTGCTATTACTATAGCGATAATCATTGCTATATATCATAAGAAATTAACAACAACAACAGCTTTACAAGAACAAGTAATGGCTATGAATGAAAAAGAAGAGTTAAAAGATACTTTATTATTGAAAAAATGTTTGATTGTATTATTTTTAACTATTATTACATTTATGTTCCATTCTCAACTTGGTTTAGAATCGGCAACTGTAGCTTTAGCAGGTGCTTCTATATTGATGTTGATCACTGTAAGTAGACGTGAAAAAAGAATTGCAAATATCTTAAGTCGTTTGGAATGGCTTGCTATTTTCTTCTTTGTTGGTTTGTTTATTTTAGTTGGCGGTTTAGTAGAAACTGGCGTTATCAAGGCTATGGCAGCAGAAGCTATAAAAATAACATCTGGAAATGTTACAGCTTCCACAATGCTTATCTTATGGCTCAGTGCTATTGCTTCAGCATTTATTGATAACATTCCTTTTGTAGCTACACTTATTCCTATGATTAAGGAAATGGGTGCTATGGGTATGACTAATCTTGAACCACTTTGGTGGGCATTGTCTTTAGGTGCTTGTCTTGGTGGTAATGGTACACTTATTGGTGCGAGTGCCAATGTAGTAGTAGCAGGTATGGCAAGTGCTCATGGTGAAAAATTATCCTTTATCAGCTATTTAAAAATAGCTTTTCCACTCATGATTTTATCTATTATTGTAGCTAGTGTATATATATATATTAGATATTTATAATACTTATGAAATAAAAAATGCCTAGAAGTTATAGCTTCTAGGCATTTTTAGTTAAATTAATTTTAATCTTGAATTTTAGTCTGTAATTTATCTTTTACAGCTTCTTTAAAAGCAGTGAAAATTTGTTGTAATCTTTCTGGAGAAATGCCAGTTCCTTCAGAAATTTTAGCTAAACGCTGTTCATCAGTTAATTGACGATAATCAGCTAAATATTCACGGCGTTCTTCTTTTGTCATATTAGCTAATTTATCTCTACCAGATTGCATATATTCATCAAGGATATTTACTTCATCCTGAGTGATTTTTCCATCAGCTACTAATTGATTAGTGAATTTTGCGAGTCTTTCGGATAAATCATCACGATCTTTAGGTGCTTTAGGGTTTGGTTTAAATAAAATGCGTTTTAAAGTATCTACAGGGATAGTAGTGCTTTCGGAGATATCTGCTATATTAGCACGTAAGGAGAAATGTTCACGATTTTCTTGACGATATTCTCTAGCATCTCTGCGGTCTAATTTACGAGCTTTATCTTCATATTTTTGTCTGTCTTTATAAAAACTGATGATTTCTTTTTTTAATTTAGTAGCTTGATTAGTGGAAATAGTATTGCGTTCTAAAGCTTTATCTACAGATACAAAATCTCTTGCAGCATCTTCACGTGTGGATAGATACATCCAAGAATAATCACTTTCAAATTGTGTGCAATAATTTTGTACTTCTTCGTTGTGTACAAATGGTCTAGGTGGAGGAGGCGGTGGTGTTGGTCTTTGTGCTAATTCTGTAGGTGGAGGAGGTGGTGGTTGCGGAGGATTAGCTAAAGCTACACCACTTAATATAAATGTACTACAGCCAGCTAAAATAGCAGCTGTAAGTTTTTTCTTTAAAGTAGTTTTCATGAGATACACACCCTTTCGGCTATTGATTTATATAAATATCGCATATTTTTTATTTGTACATTTAGTATATCATTGAAAAAAAATAATCATATTAAAATTTAATTAACTTTAGATTAAAAAAAAGAGCCTATATATAGGCTCTTTTCATATTTATATTTTATTTTACAACTAAAGCAGGACATGGAGCATGTTCTACTACATATTGGCTTACAGAGCCTAAAAGTACACCTTTTACAAGACCAAGTCCACGACTGCCAATTACTACTAAGTCAGCTTTGATTTCATCAGCAAAATCTGTGATAGTAACAGATGGAGAACCAGTTTCTGAAGTTGTAATTACATTGATTTTTTCAGGAACTTTATTAGCAGCTTTCTCTAGTATTTCATTACCAGCTTTTGTTACTGCTTCTAAGATTGCATCAGAGAGGCAAGCATTGATTGCTAGTTGGTTGATATTTGCTACATAAAGAATGTGAATATCTGAATTATATACTTCGGCAATTTTAATAGCTTCTTCAATAGCTCTATCAGAAGTTTCAGAGCCATCTACTGGTACTAAAATACGTTTAATATCTGTCATAAGGAATCCCTCCAAAGATTATTTTACAATGATTACAGGACAAGTTGATTTTTCAAGAATTTGGCGACTTGTACTACCATTTAAAATACTGCTAAATAAATTCAATTTACGGCAACCCATGATGATTAAATCTGTATTATGAGCTTTGGTAAATTCTAAAATTTTTGAAGCAGGTTGTCCACTTAAATGATGTGTGCTGATATCAATATTTGCAGGCAATAAATCTTTTGCCCTAAGAAAAACACTTTCAGCATAACGAGAAACTGAACCAGTCAACGGAGTGGCTAACCAAGAAGAATATGTTGATTTATCATCAGTTTCTGTGGAAAAGTATGTAACTAATAATAAACAAATCTGTGCTTGGTATATTTTTGCTAAATCTGAAGCTAAAGATAAAGCTTTGAATGATTCTGCTGTGCCATTTATAGGAACGACAATTTGTTGTATATTTGGCATATATTACCACCTAATTCTTGAACTATTTGTATGTATATTTTATTTCGCTAAAAAAAGTGAAAATCCCTTTAATTTTGTAAAATTTTTCTAAAAATAAAATTTTGTTTGCTAGAGAAACCTCAATTGTGATTTTGACGTCTAGTTTGAAAGAATTTTTTTACTAGTAAAGAGCATTCATCTTCGAGTACACCAGCTCGTATTTGCGTTTGATGATTTAGCCAATGATTATTTACGATATTAAATACAGATTCACAACCACCAGCGCGCCAATCAGTAGCACCGTAGACTAAGCGCTTTAATCTACTAGAAAAGATAGCGCCAGCACACATAGGACATGGCTCAATTGTTACATATAAAGTTAAATCAGAAAGTCGCCAGTTTTGAAGTTTAGTGCAGGCTTTGCGAATAGCTACAATTTCTGCATGAGCAGTGGCATCAAATGTTTTTTCGCGAAGATTATGACCGCGAGCGATGATATTGCCTTTATCATCGCAGATTATAGCTCCTATAGGAATTTCACCGATAGCAAAAGCTTTTTTAGCTTCAATTAGGGCTTCTTGCATACCTTCAATATCATTTTTTATCTGTAAACGTTCCATGATATCACCACATTTATATTTGTATTTTAATATTGTCTATACTATAATAAATAAGCTATAGTCTTGGCAAGAACAACTGACAATTAATTTGCAGTTGATTTTTGAGGAATGTTTTTGTCTGCAAATAGCAATAAACCTTGATTTTTAGGTTATTGACTTAGGCGAAAGAGTGGAGGCTTATAATGAACTGGTATCTTATGGTAATTGCCCTTTATGCTGTGTTATTAATCGCTGTTGGTGTGATAATATCACGAAAAGTAAAAGGAGCAGATGATTTCTTTGTTGGTGGACGTAAAATGGCACCATTTTTATTATTCATCACTTTGGTAGCACCAAATATTGGTGCAGGCTCAACCGTTGGCGTAGCAGGTATGGGCTTTACATCAGGTATCTCTGCTGCATGGTGGATTATTGCTTCAGCTGTAGGTACATTTATTTTGGCATTTGTCATTGGCCCTAAAATTTGGGAAATAGCCAAAAATCATGGTTTTTATACTTTAGGTGATTATTTAGAATATCGTTATAATCGTTATTTTAGAGGTCTTATATCATTGATGATGGCGATTGGCACTTTAGCCATTTTTGCTGGTCAATTGATGGGGATTGCCTGGATATTATCTGTAGTAGCAGAAATTGATAAAACTACAGGTGTTTTAATCGCTTCTGTTGTAGTCGTTTTATATTTTTGTGCAGGTGGATTTTTATCAGCTGTTTACGCAAATTTAATTGAAGCTGGAGTAAAATTAATCGGTTTTATCGTAGCTGTACCACTTGTATTATCTTTTGTTGGTGGTCTTGATGGTTTACAGGCAAAAGTAGTAGCTAATATGGCTGATGTAGCAAAATCAACAGCTTATTTTAGTTTTGATGGCTTAGGTAATACTGTAATCATGGGCTTTTTCTTGATGTTAATGCCATCATTTTTCCTATCTCCAGCACTTATCGGTAAAGTGTATAGTGCAAGAGATAAAAATACAGTACGCATTAGTACATTTGCTTGTGGTTTAGTCATGTTATTATTTTCCATCATTCCTGTTACTTTAGGTATGGCAGCTTATGCTATTGCCCCAGATTTACCACAGCAGGATTTAGCACTTCCTTATGTAATGAAAGAATGTATGCCATTTTGGGCTTCAGCTTTAGCTTTGGCAGCTATTTTCTCGGCGGAAATCAGTGCAGCAGATGCAGTTTTATATATGATAACAACATCTTTTACGAAAGATTTATATAAATCCTTTATCAATCCTAATGTTTCTGATGAAAGCTTAATCAAAGGCAGTAGATTTGTAACTGTAATGGCAGGTATTATCGGTATTGGTCTTGCGATTGTTTTACCAAATGTAATTTCAGCATTATCTATTTTCTATTCCTTGATGTCTGTATCCATTACAGCACCATTATTATTCGGCTTATTTACAAAACGCAGTAGTGCGTCAGCTGCTATAATTTCTACAATAGTGGGGATTATAGTTACTGTAGGATTAGATTTATTTAATGGTAATAAAGGCATTTGGATTTTAAATGCTCAATCAACAGCTATTATGTTGACGTTAATAATTATGTTCATCATGATGTTTGTAAGTCCAAATAAAAAAGTACTAAATAAATAATAAAAAGAGCGACTTTAATTTTTAAATTAAAGTCGCTTTTTTATCAGAGAAAATTATCGGTAGATTTTACGAGATTGATTTTATATTTGTTGGCTAAAATATTATATCTAGTTTCACTGTATTGCTCGAAGCCTTGAATATCACTCATGCAATCAGTGAGTACGTATATTTTGCGTGTTATCTCTAATTTATCGAAATAATATTCGCAGATTTGGCGGATGCTTTCAAGTACGCAGTGAGATTTTGCTTCACCTGCGATAATGATTTTATCAAAAGAAGCAATCTCAGTGAGTAAATCTGTATTTGTATCATCATGCATGGAATATTCAGGTTTGATGATACCGTACATTTCTGAAAGTGGATATTGCCCTTTATTGATTTTTGTTAAAGGAATATTTTGAGCTAAAGAAATGAAGTGAATAATATTATTGAATTGACTCTCTAAAGTAGCACCTACAGTACCGTTGATACAATGGTAAGGCCAAATACATAATTGCTTATCAGCTTTTTCTAAATGACGAACATAATTTTTACTAAGTGCAGGGTCAACAGTAGCTCTCCATTTGCCTTCTGTTAAATCAGAAGCTTTGATAATGGTATAAGGAGTAGGGTGATTGCCTTCAGTATCTACCCACCAGCAAGGGTGAAAGATTTGTTTTACTTCATGAGTATCTAGTGAAACAATGATTTTAGATAATTTATCCATATGTTTATAGAGAAATTGACTTAGGCGAATTACATCTTGCTTCGCGCCTGCAACACCTAAAGCTCCATTATCCATAAAATCTGTCTGGATATCAATTCCCAAAAAGAGAATTTTTGGTTTGTTTTCTTCTGTTTGGGCTGTTGTCATTTGCCCAGCCCATTTGAGAATTTGATTTAAAGGCAAAGGATTGATTAATTGACCGACCGAGTCTTTATCAAAGATATGGTAAAATGGTACTGACAAAAAAATCACCTCTTATATATTTTATAAAGCAAAAGCTCAGGAAATCCTGAGCTTTTATTTTGTCTATACTTCTTATGATTTACCAGTGATATTTTTCACCACGGCTGATTTTGAAAGCACGATAGATTTGTTCTACGAGTAGAAGTCTTATCATTTGATGTGTAAATGTCATTCGTGAAAAAGAAATACGTTCATCAGCACGTTTGCGGACTTCTTCAGATAAACCAAAAGCTCCTCCGATTAAAAAGGTTATATGGCTTTGTCCAGATAAAGTGAGTTTATCAATTTTGGCAGATAATTCTTCTGAGGAAATATCTTTACCAAAAACATCAAGTACAATTAAATAACTATTTGCTGGAACTTTCTTTAAGAGTCTTTCACCTTCAGCTATTAATGTAGCTTTTTTCTCAGCTGGTGAAGGATTATCTTTCATTTTTTCTTCATTGATTTCAATGAATTCTAATTGTGTAAAAGGTTTTAAGCGTTTTACAAATTCATTGATACCATCGCGTAAATATTTTTCTTTAATTTTACCTGAAGCTACAATTGATATTTTCATGATTAATTATTTGTTGGCATTTCAGCTAGAGTAGCTGTAACATCGCCAACTTGTCCATTTCTTGAGATTGTGATTGTGATATTATCGCCGACTTTATGTTCAGCTATGATACTGCGTAAATCAGCTACAGTATTAGTGTCTTTACCGTCGATTTTTAAGATTAAATCACGTTGTCTAATACCAGCTTGGTCAGCAGGACTGCCGAGTTCAAGTTGCATTACAATGACGCCAGCATCGACATTTAATTTATAACCAGCTTGAGCTGCAGTTTGTTTATCAAGAACACCCACGCCAAGATATGGGTAAGTTACATGACCTTTATTGATTAATTCATCAATGATTGGTTTAGCAGTATTGATAGGAATAGCAAAACCGATACCTTCAACGCCAGTAGCAGCAAGTTTGGCACTATTGATACCGATTACTTGACCATCAGCATTTACAAGTGCACCGCCAGAGTTACCAGGATTGATAGCTGCATCAGTTTGTAAAAGTTTTAGACGATTATCACCGATAGTTAAAGTGCGATTTAATGCACTGATTACGCCAGCAGTTACACTGCCCTGAAATTCTAGACCTAAAGGATTGCCGATAGCAATGGCAGGTTCACCGACCATGATATCATCGGAATTACCGAATTCAGCAGTTGGTAAATCAGTAGCATCTACTTTGATTACTGCTAAATCTGAATATGGGTCAGTGCCAACGAGTGTAGCAGGAAGTGTTCTGCCATCAGCGAGAGCTACAGTGATATCTTTAGCACCTTCAATTACATGGTTATTAGTTACGATATAACCATCACTTCTGAAAATAACACCAGAACCAGTACCTTTATCAATTTCAACTTGACGATTGAACCAATCGCGAGCGACTGCTTTATTAGTGATACCAACAACAGCAGGACCTACTTTTTTAGCTGCTTGCACTATTGGTGTATTGCGCGCATCGGAAATAGGTGCAGTGGATTTTTCACTAGAAGCGGAAGAGGATGCAGCAGAAGATGAAGATACAGCACTTTGTTCATCGCTACCACAACCGCCAAGAAAAATACTCATAGAGATAAGGCAAATGCCTAAGATGGAAAGTGGAGAACGCATAGAAAAACCTCCTTAAAATAATTATCTATTTAAAATATGGATAGAATATTAAATTTAATTTTTTATATTTAACATTCTATCAGGTGATGCCACATGTAAAGAAATATCCGTTAAATTATTTTCTTGAAAAATTTGCTTGATTGTATTTAAAGCAATATTAGGAGAATTATTTTGTTCGCTGAGATGAGCCAAAATTATCTGTTGAGGTTTAGCTTGAAGTCTATTGATAGCAAAACCTGCATCAATATTAGATAAATGACCTTTAGTGCTTAAAATACGTTTTTTCAATGACCATGGATATTGACCATTTTGCAATAATTTTAAATCATGATTGGCTTCCAATACTAAAATATCAGAGTCCTCTAAAGCAGATTGCACTGTTTCACTGACAAAACCTAAATCAGTAGCTAGAGTTATTTTTTCAGTGAATTTCTTTGTTTTAGCATTATCTTTATACTTAGATATAGTGTAACCTACAGGGTCGATTGCATCATGAGAAATATTGAATATTTTTATAGCTAGATTGCCGATATCAATATTATTAGTTGTAAGTGCTTGGCAATTTTTTAAATTTATATCTGTAAATTTTTGAGTAATAGCTATTTGTTTTAATGTAGCAGTTTTGCTATAAATTGGCACATTATAATTTTTGGTCAAAGTCTTTAAACCACGGATATGGTCGATATGCTCATGCGTTATAAAAATAGCATCTAAGTCTTCAATATTTAAATGTAGTTGTGCTAAAGCTTGTTTCAATTTACGGGTGCTAATACCCATATCAATCAAGATAGCATTATTATCATCATGAATTAAAGTACAATTGCCGCGGCTACCACTAGCTAAGACAGATATGTTCATAAAATAAAAAACCTCATTTCTGATTTTTATTGATTATATGTGTATATAGCCTTAGCCATTAAGTAATATGATTAGTATATTACTAGGATAAGAAAAATACAATATAAAAAGCCACAGAAAACTGTGGCTTTAGATTAAATTTTAATTAAAATTAATTGAATTAATGAATTAACTAACTTTAGCTTTGCTATTTAATTTAGCTTTACATTCTGCGCAAGTGCCATAGAAGTAAAATTGATGACGATGAACATCATAAGAAGATTGACTAGCAACTTCTTCTACACATTTAGCAAAATCGATCATGATATCATCAACTCTGCCACATTCAGTACAACAGATATGAGCATGAGAGCTAGTGTTTGCGTCATAACGGAAAGAATCTTCACCGACATTTAAGATATTGATTAATCCGATTTCGTGTAAAATATCAACAGTTTTGTAAATTGTAGCCAAACTCATTGTAGGGTAATAAGGTTGCAATTTATTAAATATCATTTCAGCATTAGGATGTGCTTTAGTGTTGCATAATGCGTTATAGATTGCCAAACGTTGTGGCGTTACTTTGAAACCTTTTTTTCTTAAGAGCTCAGTCACTTTTTTATTATCTAACATGGCTGTATCGCCCCTTCCAAAAATAGTTATTAATAATAATTGTTATTAAAATAGAAAAATTATCCAAAAACTATAATTTTATTCTAAAAGAAAAATAAATCCTTGTCAATAGTAAAGGGTGCTATATATAAGCTTTAAGAAGATTTTTTATAAAAATTATTAAATAGTTAAATAAAATTATAGGGTAGAAATAATTATATAATATATGAAAACTGTCTCTTTTAAAATTTTTGGTAGATATGATATAATTTAGAAATAATGTAGATTTGTAATAAATTTGATTAATAAAATTTATTGATTAGCTAATATTTTAATTTAGAGATTGTTAGGAGAGTGATATATTGCACATGAGTTTTACTATAATGATGGCTTTAGTAATGGCTGTTATCGCTTGTAGTAGTATTTTATTAGCAAAGGAATATATTTCCGCTAATGTTTATAAATCTGCGAGAAAAAAATTAATCATTATTAATTTAGTAGCTATTGTGGGTTTTGCAGTATTATATCCTAAAATATTAGATTTTGAATATGCTTCAATTCTCATAAAATTAGTTGTAATGTGGTATGTATTGCAAGTCTTTTTATCCATTATAGCTTTATTGGTGAAGATTTTCCGCTTAATTTATGAAAAAACAAGTGGCACTAAAGTTGATGAGAGCAGACGTAGATTTTTACATGGCGTTGTTTGGGTGCCTGCTATTTCAGCTACTTTATATGGTGGTTTATATGAAAGCCGTAATATAGAATTTGTGGAACAAGATATAGATTGTAGTGCATTTCCTAAATTAAATGGCTTGAAAATAGCTCATTTAACTGATGTACATTTGGGAAATTTCTTCTCAGTTAGACAATTTTATGAGATTTTAAATGAAATAGCACATAAAGCTCCAGATATGCTCGTTATCACAGGTGATATTTTTGATAGCGGAAAAATAAATGATGAAGCTATCAAGATATTAAATGCTTTTACACCGTATTTTCCTTTTGGCGTTTATTTTTGCTGGGGCAATCATGAACATATACGTGGTATAAAACATCTACAAGAAGCTTTAAGTAAGACAAATATCAAAGTCTTAAATAATCAGTCTATAAAGATTTTAAGTGGAGATAAACCTTTATATCTTTTAGGTGTGGATTATGTAGATGAAAGAGGCGGACAAGAGTCTGCTAATATGCGAGAACAGTATTTACAAAAAGCTTTAAAAGATGTACCAGAAGATGCTTATAAGATATTGCTTGCTCATCATTCTATTTTTATAGATGAAGCTTTTAAACATAATATAAATTTGACTTTAACAGGTCATACACATGGAGGACAATTTGCTTTTTTAGGTATACCTATCATTCCTATGTTTAAGTACATGCGTGGAAGATTTGAGCAGAATAACTCCATTGGTTATGTAAGCAATGGTGCAGGCAGTTGGTTCCCTTATCGCATTGGTTGCCCACCAGAAGTTACTTTCTTTAATTTTAAAGCTTAAAAAATATCATATTGTATTTTGAAATTTTGAAGATTTTGGGGTGATATGATGAACGATATAGCAAAAATGCAAGAGCTTTGGCAAGAAATGAGTTCATGGATGACAACATATATGAAATCTTTTTATTCGCCAGAAGCAGCAAAGACAGCAAAATCTCATTTGGAGATAAAATCGGCCAAAACGATATTTTTTGACGATGCTCAAATCGTAGATGGCATAATATTAAAAGAAAAACATACATGGAAAGTAGTAAAAAACTGCGAAAATTTGGCTAAGCATTTGAATTTAAATGAACATGATAGTTTGTTAGCTAAAATGATAGGTTTATTCCATGATGTAGGTCGCTTTTATCAGTTCACAGTATATCGCACCTTTAATGATGCCTTATCTGAAAATCATGCTAAATTAGGTCTAAAAGTTATAAAGGATTTACCTTTTATGGCTAAATTAGATGAAGAAGATTTAGCGACTTTAAAATTTGCCATAGGTAATCATAATGCTAAAGAAATAGCGCCTACAGAAAATCAAAGGCATTTAGCTTTTGCTAAATTAATTCGCGATGTTGATAAAATAGATATTTATCGCGTATTAAAACCATTTTTAGGACCTACAGATGGTACAGGTTGTAGCCCTGATTTTGTGGATTTATTTGTAGCAGGTAAGCAATGTGATTACACAAAAATGAGAACACAAGATGATAGAAAACTTGTGCGTTTGATGTGGGTATATGATGTATATTTTGCATGGTCATTACAGCAGATTGTTAAACAAAATTATATTGAAGATATAATCAACAATCTAGTTCAAGATGAAAAAATGATGCAAGGTATTACTCGTTTGCGCAATTATATCCAAGAAAAACTACAAACGAAAGATATTTGGCAAGGTTAAAGCTGACAAATAATAGTTTATCATGATATCATATAAGATAAACTATAATTTGATAAAAGAAGGGGAAAAAATAATGGCAGAATTAATGGCTTCTAATTTTGTGCATAATGCTATTGATGAAGATTTAAAAGAAGGTAAATATACTGAAGGAATACATACACGTTTTCCTCCAGAACCAAATGGATATTTACATATTGGACATGCAAAATCCATATGCTTAAATTTCGGTACAGCTCAAAAATATAATGGTCTTTGTAACCTTCGTTTTGATGATACTAATCCAGTAAAAGAAGATGTAGAATATGTAGATTCTATTCAAGAAGATGTAAAATGGTTAGGTTTTACATGGAAAGATAGAAAATATTATGCTTCTGATTATTTTGAAAAACTCTATGATTATGCAGTAGAGTTAATCAAAAGAGGTAAAGCTTATGTAGATGATTTAACAGCTGATGAAATCCGCGAATATCGTGGTAATTTGACTGAAGCTGGTAAAGAATCTCCATATCGTAATCGTAGTGTAGAAGAAAATTTAGATTTATTTACACGCATGAAAAATGGTGAATTCGCTGATGGCGAAAAAGTTTTACGTGCAAAAATCGATATGGCTTCACCTAATATTACTATGCGTGACCCAGTTATCTATCGTATAGCGCATATTTCTCATCATCGTACAGGTGATGCATGGTGCATTTATCCAATGTATGACTTTGCTCATCCATTATCTGATGCTATCGAAGGTATTACACATTCCATTTGTACTTTAGAATTTGAAGATCATCGTCCACTTTACGATTGGCTTTTAGACAGTCTTGGTTTTGACGTAAATACACGTCCACGTCAGATTGAGTTTGCTCGTTTGAATATCACAAAAATGGTTATGAGTAAACGTAAACTTCGCCAATTAGTAGAAGGTGGTTATGTATCTGGCTGGGACGACCCACGTATGCCGACTATCTCTGGTCTTCGTCGTCGTGGTTATACAGCAGCAGCAATTCGCGATTTTTGTGAACGCATTGGCGTAGCTAAGGCAAATAGCTTAGTAGATGTAGCAATGCTTGAACATTGTGTGCGTGAAGATTTAAATGCTCATGCAAACCGTATCATGGCAGTGCTTGACCCTATCAAAGTTGTAATCACAAATTATCCAGAAGATAAAACAGAAATGCTTGCTTGTGAAAACTTACCAAATACAGATGCTAAACATTATATGCCATTTAGCCGTGAAATTTATATTGAACGTGAAGACTTCATGGAAGAGGCACCAAAGAAATTCTTCCGCTTAAAACCAGAAGGCGAAGTTCGTTTGAAAAATGCTTATATCATTAAATGTGAAGAAGTTATAAAAGACGAACAAGGAAATATTGTAGAACTTCATTGTTCATATGACCCAGATTCCAAAACTGGTGGTAAAACAGCAGGACGTAAAATCAAAGGTACTATTCATTGGGTAAATGCTTCTACAGCTTTAGATGCACAAGTTCGCCTTTATGATTATTTATTAAATGATGAAGAAGGAGTAGTAAATGGAGATTTCATCGCTTCTTTAAATCCAAACTCTTTAGTAGTATTAGATAATTGTAAAGTAGAACCAAGTGTAAAATGGGCAGCACCTGGTACAAAATTCCAGTTCTTACGTCAAGGTTATTTCTGCGTAGACAAAGATAGCACAATGGATAATTTAGTATTCAATCGTGTAGTAGGTCTTCGTGACACATGGTCCAAAGTTGCTAAAAAAGGATAATTATAATTAATTATAGATAAAGATAATAAAAAAGGGGAAAATAAAAAAATAAAGTGAGGTTTATTCATGGATTCAACAGCTTGGATTGCACTTGCCATTTTCATGGTAGTGTATGTGTTCATCGTTTCGGAGAAAATTCATCGAACTGTAATTGCCCTAACTGGTGCAATGCTCATGATTGTATGTGGTATTTTAACTCAGGAGATGGCTATTCACCATATCGACTTTAATACTATCGGTCTTTTGGCTGGTATGATGGTAGTTGTAAATATCACAGGTGAAACTGGTCTATTTAATTATCTAGCAGTTTGGGCAGCTAAAAAAGTAAAAGCAGAACCACTAAAATTATTAGTAGCGTTGTCTTTTTTAACTGCAATCTGTTCTGCATTCTTAGATAATGTAACAACAGTATTATTGACAGTGCCACTTACTTTCAGTATTACAAGACAGTTAAATATACCAGTAAAACCATTCTTAGTAGCACAAATTTTAGCTTCTAATATTGGTGGTACATCAACACTTATCGGTGATCCACCAAATATCATGATTGGTAGTGCCGTACCAGAAATGGACTTTATGGCATTTATCACTAATTTATCTGGCGTATGTATAGTTACTTTTATCGTTACGATTGCAATATTATTATTCCTCTATCGTAAACAATTAGTTACAACAGATGAATTAAGAGCAAAAGTAATGGCTATGGACGAACGCCAAGAAATCAAAGATTCTACATTGCTTAAAAAATGTTTAGTAGTATTAGCTATGATCATCGTCACATTTACAATGCATGCTCAATTGCATTTAGAATCTGCAACAGTAGCACTCACAGGTGCATGTATTTTGATGCTCATCAGTATGGCTAGATATGAAAAGAAAATTGCCAATGTATTAAGTCATATAGAATGGCTAGCAATCTTCTTCTTTGCAGGCTTATTCATCTTAGTAGGTGGATTGGTAGAAACAGGCGTAATCAAATTATTAGCAGAAAAAGTATTAGAAATAACAGCAGGAGACTTAACAAGTACAACAATGCTCATTTTATGGCTAAGTGCAATAGCTTCTGCATTTATTGATAATATACCATTCGTAGCAACTCTCATACCGATGATCAAAGATATGGGAGCAATGGGAATGACAAATTTAGAACCATTATGGTGGGCATTATCATTAGGCGCATGTCTTGGTGGAAATGGAACACTAATAGGTGCAAGTGCTAACGTAGTAGTAGCAAGTATGGCAGCAATCCATGGAGAAAAAATCTCCTTTGCTAAATACTTTATGGTAGCTTTCCCAATTATGATTTTATCTATTATTATAAGTAGCATTTACTTATATTTATTCTATCTATAATTTAATAAAAATATTAAAATAAAAAGCCCTTTACTATGTTATTATCATTTAACATAGTAAAGGGCTTTTTATGTTCATAAATCTTTTGTTACTTTTCTTTGGTGGGCAAAGAAAAGTAACAAAAGAATACCCACCGCAGATAAAATTTTAGTTTTGAAAATAATTATCTTTTCATACAACGCTTAGAAACTCGCTTCGCTCAAACATTCAGACTAAAAACGTATTCAGCGATAATTTTTTCAATAACCTTAGGTTACCACTAAAATTTTATAATGCGGAAAAATATAATACCAAATATTTCCCGCATTTTAGTATTTTTTACGGTAGCCATAGGCTATTGGTAAAGATAAAAATAGGACTACGGTGTTAGTTCTACTGTTTGAGCGAAGCGAGTTTAGAACGTTGTTGACATATTTTTATCTTTGCCAAAGTAAAAAGTGCGTGAGCGGGTGGTTTCTTTGGTTCGTTTCTTTGCCACCAAAGAAATGAACAAATAATTAAATATTGCTATGTTTTACAGAATCAAAGATATCTGTGATTTCTTTAGATGGTGCTTTATCGAGTTTACTACCAATAATGATAGCTAAAGAGGATAAGATAAAGCCTGGAACGATTTCATAGAGTTGTAAGATTGGATATACAGTTGCGATATCTAATAAAGTAATTTGTTTCCAAACAAGAACAGTGATACCGCCGACAATCATACCTGCTAGGATACCATTTCTTGTAGTGCGACGCCAGAAGAGAGAGAATAATAAAGCAGGGCCGAAAGTAGCACCAAATCCTGCCCAAGCGTAAGCAACGATATTTAAAATGGAGTTATTCGGATCAAGACCGAGAGCAATAGCTATCAAGGCGATACCGATTACAGATAAACGAGTAACGAGTACTAATTCACGAGGATTGATGTCTTTATGAATGAATTGTTTATATAAGTCTTGAGCTACAGCAGAAGCACCTACTAATAATTGAGCAGAAGCTGTACTCATGATAGCTGCAAGTACAGCAGAAAGCACGATACCAGCCCAGAATGGACTAAATAAATGGTCAGTCATAACGAGGAATACTGTTTCAGAATTAGTGCCATTGAGTGGTGTAGTTAAATAAACACTACCAACCATACCTACACATACAGCAGCAGTAAGAGAGATTACTACCCAAGTCATAGCAATGCGAGTGGCTTTTTTCAATTCACTAGAAGAAGTGATAGCCATGAAACGCACTAAGATATGAGGTTGACCAAAATAACCAAGACCCCAAGCAAGTAGAGAAATCAATTCTAATACTGTAGTATAAGAACCATCTGGTTTAGTGAATGGATTGAAAAATTCTGGATTAGTGATGCTGATAGCAGTATATGTATCACCAAATCCCCCTAATGTGAAAGCAGCAGCAATAGGGACGATTAAGATAGCGAAGAACATCATTACGCCTTGGATAAAGTCAGTCCAACAAACGGCTAAAAATCCCCCTACAAAAGTATAAAAGACGATAACGAAAGCACCAAGACAAAGAGCATATTCATAAGGAATGCCCAAAATAGTGTTGAATAATTTACCGCCAGCTACAAATCCAGAAGAAGTGTAGATGATGAAGAAGATTAAAATAAAGATTGCCATGACAACACGAATTAAAGGGCTTTTATCGTGATAGCGATTTTGCAAGAAATCTGGCAAAGTCAGAGAGTTATTGGCAAGTTCTGTATATTTGCGTAATCGACGAGCGATAAACTGCCAATTTGCCCATGTACCAAGTGCAAGACCTACAGCAATCCAGCCGGCATTTAGACCAGCCAAATAAGCAAATCCAGGAAGACCCATGAGCATCCAACCACTCATATCGGAAGCTTCGGCACTCATGGAAGTTACCCAAGCACCAAGTTTTCTGCCACCTAAGATGTAATCGGACATATTATGAGTGCGATAATAAAAATAAACACCGATTGCCATCATGAATAGCAAATAAAGTAAAAAAGCGACGATAATAGATATATTATCAGACATAAGATACCTCCTATTTAATTTTGATGTTTAATTATATGGTTAATATTGTATCATGATAAGCAAAATATGTACATATGTAAATGTGTATACTATAAATAATACAAATATACTATAAATAAGAAAAATATTGCAATAAATATAAGGGAGATTTACTTTGTGGATTGTATACAAAATTTTTTTGTATTTTTAATTGACAAATATAATGTCCAGTCATATAATAAAAAACATCAACAGTGATGTACATCAGAATTAAATAAAAAATTGTTGATATTATCTTGTAATTTAATAGCAAAATAAGACAAAGACGTCTTGTTAAAAGATATACAAAGCAGTATATCCTTTGACAAGGCGTTTTTTATTTTAGCAATTATTATATATTTTTGGCTTATTTTGTGATGAAGAAAGGGTGTAATTTATGAAAAAATTAGCGTCTATATTATCTATGACTGCTATGTTCATAGCGATGATGGCATCTGTGGCTTTCGCCGCTGACGATACTACAGCAGCAATAGATACAGGTGATACAGCATGGGTTTTAATCAGTGCAGCACTTGTATTTATCATGACACCAGGTCTTGCATTTTTCTATGGTGGTATGGTAAGAAGTAAAAACGTATTGAGTACCATAATGCACAGTTTCTTCATTGTAGCGATGATTTCTGTGGAATGGGTTCTTATTGGTTATGCAATGACTTTTGGCAGTGATATTGGTGGTTTTATTGGTAGCTTAGACAAAGTTGGTTTGACTGGTGTAGGCATGCAGGTAATGGCAAATGGCACAATTCCTGAACTTGCTTTCGTAGCCTTTCAGTGTATGTTTGCTATTATTACACCTGCACTTATTACTGGTGCTTTCGCAGAAAGAATGAAATTTGGCGCTTTTGTAGTATTCATCTTATTATGGGCAATCTTAATCTATAACCCTATGGCTCATTGGGTATGGGGTGGTGGCTTCTTAGCTAAACTCGGTGCCTTAGATTTTGCAGGGGGATTAGTAATTCATATTTTATCTGGTGTATCTGGTCTTACAGTATGTATTTTACTTGGCAAACGCCATGGTTATGGCAAAGTTCCAATGCTTCCACATCATTTACCAATGACTGTACTTGGTGCAACACTTTTATGGTTTGGTTGGTTCGGCTTCAATGCAGGTTCTGCACTTGGTGCTAATGCACTTGCTGCAAATGCTTTTGTTACTACACAGGCAGCAGCAGCTATGGCGACTGTATCTTGGGTAGCATGTGAATGGATGCATCATGGCAAACCTACAATCTTAGGTGCAGCTTCTGGTTGTGTTGCAGGTCTTGTAGCCATTACTCCAGCAGCAGGTTTTGTTGCTCCACTTCCAGCTGTAATTATCGGTTTAATAGGTGGTATTGTTTGTTACTTTGCAGTAGCAGTTGTTAAAGAAAAATTCGGTTATGATGATTCCTTAGATGCTTTCGGTGTTCATGGTATCGGTGGTACATGGGGGGCTGTAGCTACAGGTTTATGGTGCTCCACAGAAATAAATCCAGCTGGTGCAGATGGTTTATTCTATGGCAGTGCAGATACTTTAATCGCTCAGTTAATTTCTATAGTAGTAGCTTATGTACTTGCTATTGTAGGTTCTTATATCTTATTTAAAGTTGTTAGTTGCTTTATGCAGGTTCGTGCAAGTGAAAATGAAGAAGTTTCCGGTATTGATATCTGTGAACATGGTGAACGTGCATACAATCAATCTATCATGAGTGCCAATACATTGCTTTCCAGTAATGCAGAAGCTTTTGCTAGTGAAAATTTTACAAAACCTGTTGATTTAAAATAATAAAATTAAAATTTAAAAGTTTTAGTGGTATTATTATAAGAAAAAGAATTTATAGATTTTCATTAGTAAGGGGTAGATTTTATGCGCAAAATAACGAAAATAGAAATTATAACTCGTGCTAGTAAATTAGAAGAATTAAAAGAAGCTTTGAATAAAATCGGTGTTCAGGGTATGACTGTAAGTCAAGTATACGGCTGTGGCTTACAAAAAGGTCATACTGAAGTATACCGTGGCAAACAATATAGCGTAAATCTTGTACCAAAAGTAAAGATTGAGACAATTGTTTGTGCAGTTCCTGTAGAATTAGTTTTAGAAACAGCACGCAAAGCTTTGCAGACAGGTCATATTGGTGATGGTAAAATCTTCGTTTATGATGTAGAGAATGCTATGCGTATTCGTACAGGTACAATGGGTGATAAAGCCATCACAGATGATGAAGCATGATTAATTTCCTTCATTATAATAAGCGTAGTTAATTTGACTATATATTATAATGAAAGAAATATCTTTATACACAAACAAGGAATATCTCTATGGATAAATAGAGATATTCCTTGGATATTTTTTAGCTTATTAAATAACTTATAAATTAATATACGAAAGAGAAGTTAGGTATTGCCTAACTTCTTTTTTTATCTTGTATAAAGTTAAAATAAATATATTTTATGCTATAATATAGTATAATATATTATCAAAATCGAGGTGTAGCTTATGTCTTTAACTGATAAAGAAATTATGGATGGTGTATTAGCTGAATTTAGCAATTTAGCAGCTATTCCACGTAAATCAAATCATGAAGAAGCAGTAAGTAATTTTTTGAAAGAACGTGCTTTATCTTTTGGTTGTAAAGTAGTTCAAGATGAAAAATTTAATTTAATCATTGATAAAGATGCAGCAAAAGGTTGTGAAGCTTGGCCACGTGTAATTATTCAAGGTCATATGGATATGGTGTGCGTAGCAGCTGAAGGTGTGCAATATGATCCACTTACAAGCCCTATTAAAATTATCAATGATGGTGAATTTTTACGTGCTGATGGTACTAGTCTTGGCGCTGATGATGGTATTGGCGTAGCAGCAGCTATGTATTTATTACAACAAGATTTCAATCATGGTCCTATTCGTGCTATTTTCACTGTAGATGAAGAACAGGGCATGACTGGGGCAAAAGCTTTAGATGCTAAATATTTATTAGATGCAAAATATCTTATAAACTGTGATTCTGAAGCTTTTGATGTGCTAACTTTATCTAGTGCAGGCAGTGTAAATGTCGATGCAGAACGTCGTATTACATGGCATAAACCAGAACATCGTTCTGCTTATAAATTTGTAGTTAAAGATTTGCATGGTGGTCATTCTGGTGAAGCTATCAATTGTGGTTATGCTAATGCTGTAAAAATCATTGCTCAAGCAATCAATAGCATTATGAAGAAAACAGAAATTGAACTTGCAAGTATCAGCAGTTTAAAAGCAAGAAATGTAATTCCATCTGAAGCTGAATTTGTATTTACTTCCCCACTTTCCAATGTGAAGGTATTTGATGTAGTAGTAGCTAAAATCACAGATTATTTAAAAGCTGCTTATGGCAATGTAGAGAAGAATTTCACAGTTACTTGTGTTCCTTGTGAGCTTCCAGAACGTGTAATGTCTGAAGAAGATGCAAGCAGTATTGTGGACTTCATCAATTTGAGCATGACTGGCGTACTCAAGATGTCTCAAGTTGAAGAAGGTTTAGTAGAATTATCTGCAAATATCGGTCCTGTTGTTACTAAGAAAAATGCAGTGGAAATATCTGTATTCCCAAGAAGTGCTGTAGATGCATTGACTAGAGAAATTGCAAATATTTATATTCAATTAGGTAAACGCTGTGGTATTCGCGTTGTAAGTGGAGAACCTGCTCCTGGTTGGCCTGCAAATCCAGATAGCCAATTAAAACATGTAGTATTAGAAACTTTCAAAGAACAAAATGGCTTTGATATGAAAGCAAAATCCATTCATGCAGGTCTTGAATGTAGCTATTTCTATGCTAAAAATCCAAACTTAGATATAATTTCTATTGGACCAAACAACATAGATATTCATAGTCCAAATGAAAGATTGGAATTAAAAACATTAGTTCCTCATGTAAAATTAATTAAAGGTGTTATCGAAAAATTAGATAAATAATGGTTAATGTTCGTTTTTCTTTTGTGCAAAAGAAAAATGAACCAAAAAGAAAACCACCCGCTCACGCACTTTTTACTTTGTCAAAGATAAAAATATGTCAACAACGTTCTAAACTCGCAAGGCTCAAACAGTAGAACTAAAAACGTAGCCATATTTTTATCTTTGCCAATAGCCTTATGGCTACCATAAAAAGATGCTAAAATGCGGGAAAAAATTGGTATTATTAGAAGATTTTCCTCATAGTGTAGATTTTATATTTATAATATAAAATTTATATTATGAGGATTTTTTATTATTAGTTTTTCTATTTAAAAATAGCATAAAAATCTAGTTATCCGCATAAAAACTGGACTTATCACACTTTATCAAGGTCAAAACCACTCAATTTACTACTAATTTACTACTTATGAATGAGCTTTGATACGACGATTTATCCTTGAAAAGTGAAGATATAAAGATACTTCCAATAAAATTTGAATATTTAATAGGTAGACACTTCAAAAAATGAGGTGTCTATTTTTTTACCCGATTTTGAAAGGAAGTGAACTTATGAAAACAAAAAATCAAGAATCAAAAGGTCGTTCCCCACTCTTTAAGACCATCAAACATTCATTCAGCCAATAAAAAAGAAAGGATAGGTAAAAATATGGAACTTAAATTTGTGATTCCCAACATGGAAAAAACATTCGGCAATTTAGAATTTGCTGGCGAGGATAAAGTCGTTCAGCGAAGAATCAACGGACGGCTAACTGTCTTATCAAGAAGCTATAATCTCTATTCTGATGTTCAAAGAGCAGATGATATTGTGGTGGTGCTTCCTGCTGAAGCTGGCGAAAAACATTTCGGCTTTGAGGAACGTGTGAAGTTAGTCAATCCACGTATTACCGCAGAGGGCTACAAAATCGGCACTCGTGGTTTTACAAATTACCTTTTACATGCTGACGACATGATAAAAGAATAAAGAAAGAGAGGAAAAATGATGAGATTAGCAAATGGCATTGTATTAGATAAAGACACGACTTTTGGAGAATTGAAATTCTCTGCTCTACGTCGTGAAGTGAGAATCCAAAATGAAGACGGGTCGGTTTCAGATGAAATCAAGGAACGTACCTATGACTTAAAATCCAAAGGACAAGGACGCATGATTCAAGTAAGTATTCCTGCCAGCGTGCCTTTGAAAGAGTTTGATTATAACGCACGGGTGGAACTTATCAATCCCATTGCGGACACCGTTGCTACTGCCACCTATCAAGGAGCAGATGTTGACTGGTATATCAAGGCAGACGATATTGTGCTGACAAAGGATTCTAGTTCATTCAAAGCTCAACCACAAGCAAAGAAAGAACCGACACAAGACAAATAGTCGCTAGGTAGAAAGGAGACTTTTTCGCATGAAACAGCGTGGTAAAAGGATTCGCCCATCTGGTAAAGATTTAGTCTTTCATTTTACGATAGCGTCACTCCTGCCTGTTTTCCTGCTGGTTGTCGGACTGTTTCATGTGAAGACAATCCAGCAGATCAACTGGCAGGATTTTAACCTATCACAAGCAGATAAGATTGACATTCCCTATTTAATTATCAGTTTCAGTGTCGCAATTCTTATCTGCTTGCTGGTAGCGTTTGTATTCAAACGGGTTCGCTATGATACGGTTAAACAACTTTACCACCGTCAAAAACTGGCAAAGATGATACTTGAAAACAAGTGGTATGAATCTGAACAGGTCAAAACAGAGGGTTTCTTTAAAGATAGTGCTGGTCGTACAAAGGAAAAGATAACCTACTTCCCTAAAATGTATTATCGACTTAAAAATGGCTTGATACAGATACGGGTGGAAATCACGCTGGGAAAATATCAAGACCAACTCTTACACTTGGAAAAGAAATTAGAGAGTGGCTTGTACTGTGAGCTGACGGATAAAGAGTTAAAGGATTCCTATGTGGAATATACTTTGCTCTATGACACCATAGCCAGTCGTATTTCTATTGATGAAGTAGAAGCTAAAGATGGTAAACTTCGCTTAATGAAAAACGTATGGTGGGAATATGATAAGCTCCCTCATATGTTGATTGCTGGTGGTACAGGTGGCGGTAAAACTTACTTTATACTGACACTGATTGAAGCCTTGCTTCATACAGATTCAAAACTGTATATTCTTGACCCGAAAAATGCTGACCTTGCGGACTTAGGTTCTGTGATGGCAAATGTCTACTATAGAAAAGAAGACTTGCTTTCTTGCATTGAAACATTCTATGAAGAAATGATGAAACGTAGTGAGGAAATGAAGCAGATGAAGAACTATAAGACTGGCAAAAATTATGCTTACTTAGGTCTCCCGGCACACTTCTTAATCTTTGATGAATACGTCGCTTTCATGGAAATGCTGGGAACAAAAGAAAACACCGCAGTTATGAATAAGCTGAAACAGATTGTCATGTTAGGTCGTCAAGCTGGCTTCTTTCTAATACTGGCTTGTCAACGTCCAGACGCAAAATATTTAGGCGACGGAATCCGTGATCAGTTTAATTTCAGAGTGGCTTTAGGTCGTATGTCTGAAATGGGCTATGGCATGATGTTTGGCAGTGACGTACAAAAGGATTTCTTCTTAAAGCGAATCAAAGGTCGTGGCTATGTTGATGTAGGAACAAGTGTCATATCAGAGTTTTATACTCCCCTTGTACCAAAAGGATATGATTTCTTGGAGGAAATTAAAAAGTTATCCAACAGCAGACAGTCCACGCAGGCGACGTGCGAAGCGGAAGTCGCAGGTGTGGACTGATCTTGCTGGCTGGTGTGGCAATAGCCACGCCAGCACTTAACCCCCCCCGTATCTAACAGGGGGGTACAAATCGACAGGAAACAGTCAAAAAAACATTAGAAAATCCTTTGGTTACAAGGGATTTACAAAATTTCAGCGTATGTCAAATGGGCTTTAAAAGTTGACATACGCCTTTTTGATTGGAGGGATTTTTACTGAATGAACAAACTTGGTTACAGCATTTAAAAGAAAAACGCTTGGCTTATGGACTATCTCAAAACCGTTTAGCTGTTGCGACTGGTATTACAAGGCAGTATCTAAGCGATATTGAAACAGGAAAAGTCAAGCCATCAGAGGATTTACAGCAGTCCCTTTGGGAAGCTCTGGAACGCTTCAATCCCGACGCTCCCCTTGAAATGCTGTTTGATTATGTAAGGATTCGCTTTCCGACAACAGACGTACAGCAGGTGGTCGAAAACATCTTACAACTGAAACTGTCCTATTTTCTTCATGAGGACTATGGTTTCTATTCTTATTCAGAGCATTATGCTTTAGGCGACATATTCGTCCTTTGCTTCCATGAACTGGACAAAGGAGTTCTGGTGGAATTGAAAGGTCGTGGGTGCAGACAATTTGAAAGCTATCTTCTGGCACAACAAAGAAGCTGGTATGAGTTCTTTATGGACGTTTTGGTGGCTGGCGGTGTGATGAAACGCCTTGACCTTGCCATTAACGATAAGACAGGGATTTTGAATATCCCTGTACTCACTGAAAAGTGCCAACAGGAAGAATGTATCTCCGTCTTCCGCAGTTTTAAAAGCTATCGCAGTGGCGAACTGGTACGCAAAGAGGAAAAGGAATGTATGGGAAACACCCTCTATATCGGTTCATTACAAAGTGAAGTTTATTTCTGTATCTATGAAAAGGACTACGAGCAGTACAAGAAAAATGATATTCCCATTGAAGACGCAGAAGTAAAAAACCGTTTTGAGATTCGATTGAAAAATGAGCGTGCCTATTATGCAGTCCGTGATTTACTCGTCTATGACAATCCAGAGCATACCGCCTTTAAAATTATCAATCGGTATATCCGTTTTGTAGATAAAGACGATTCCAAACCTCGTTCTGATTGGAAACTGAATGAAGAATGGGCTTGGTTTATTGGGAACAATCGTGAACGATTAAAACTAACCACAAAACCAGAGCCTTACTCCTTCCAAAGGACGCTGAACTGGCTATCTCATCAAGTTGCCCCGACCTTAAAGGTTGCGATTAAACTTGATGAAATCAACCAGACGCAGGTTGTAAAAGACATTCTCGACCATGCGAAACTGACAGACCGACACAAGCAGATTTTGAAGCAACAGTCAGTAAAAGAACAGGACGTGATAACAACAAAAAAATAACTCAAATACAAATTCATTGAATATAGAGAGGAGAACATTTTTATGAATTTTGGACAAAACCTTTATAACTGGTTTCTATCAAACGCTCAATCACTGGTGCTTTTAGCAATCGTTGTGATTGGCTTGTATCTTGGCTTCAAGCGTGAGTTTAGCAAACTGATTGGCTTTTTAATTATTGCGATTATTGCGGTTGGCTTAGTCTTCAACGCTGCTGGAGTAAAAGACATTTTACTAGAGCTATTCAATCGCATTATTGGTGCTTAAATAAAACCGTTCTTTTGTGGAATATAAGTGGTTTTCTTATGTTCCGCAAAGGAATGGTACACCAAACGAAGTGCGGTAGGGATTTTTGAATCTCTACAAAGAAAGGACGTGAATATATGGACGATATGCAAGTCTATATTGCGAATTTAGGCAAATACAATGAGGGCGAATTGGTCGGTGCGTGGTTTACCTTTCCCATTGACTTTGAGGAAGTCAAAGAGAAAATCGGCTTGAATGATGAATATGAGGAATACGCCATTCATGACTACGAGTTACCCTTTACGGTTGACGAATACACTTCCATTGGCGAACTCAATCGACTATGGGAAATGGTATCGGAATTACCCGAAGAATTACAATCGGAGCTATCTGCTCTGCTCACTCATTTTTCAAGCATTGAAGAACTAAGCGAACATCAAGAGGATATTATCATTCATTCCGATTGTGATGATATGTATGACGTGGCACGCTACTACATTGAAGAAACGGGTGCTTTAGGCGAAGTACCAGCTAGTCTTCAAAACTATATTGATTATCAAGCCTATGGTCGGGATTTAGACCTTTCAGGAACGTTTATCTCAACCAATCATGGGATTTTTGAAATCGTCTATTAAATCTGTCGGTACATTACTACTGGCAGATTTTCTATTTTACGGGGTGGCTCAATCAGCTACCCCTATTTTTTATGAAAGGATTGATTACATGAAGAAAATACGAAGCTATACCAGTATCTGGTCTGTGGAAAAGGTACTGTATTCTATCAATGATTTTAGACTTCCGTTTCCCATAACCTTTACGCAAATGACATGGTTTGTCGTGTCACTCTTTGCAGTGATGATACTTGGCAACTTGCCCCCTCTTTCCATGATAGAGGGAGCATTTCTCAAATACTTTGGGATTCCTGTGGCTTTCACATGGTTTATGTCTACAAAAACTTTTGATGGTAAAAAGCCTTATGGATTTTTGAAGTCTGTCATTGCTTATGCACTGCGACCAAAGCTGACCTATGCAGGAAAAAAAGTAACGCTTGGCAGAAACCAGCCACAAGAAGCCATTACAGCAGTTAGGAGTGAATTTTATGGCATATCCAATTAAATACATTGAAAACAATCTCGTCTGGAATAAAGACGGGGAATGTTATGCTTACTATGAGCTTGTTCCTTACAATTACTCATTTCTAAGTCCAGAACAGAAAATACAAGTGCATGATTCTTTCAGACAGCTTATCGCACAAAATCGTGATGGCAAAATTCATGCTTTACAAATCAGTACAGAATCCAGCATACGTTCTGCACAAGAGCGTTCCAAAAATGAAGTCACTGGCAAGCTCAAAGCGGTTGCCTATGACAAAATCGACCAACAGACAGACGCTTTAATATCCATGATTGGCGAAAATCAAGTGAACTACCGTTTCTTTATCGGCTTTAAGTTGCTTCTCAACGATCAGGAGTTTTCTATGAAAAGTCTTACCGTTGAAGCAAAAAATGCTTTGTCTGATTTTGTCTATGATGTGAACCATAAGCTGATGGGCGATTTTGTTAGTATGAGTAATGATGAAATCCTGCGTTTTCAGAAGATGGAAAAGCTCTTAGAAAATAAAATCTCTCGTCGTTTCAAAATCCGCAGGTTAGATAAGGACGACTTCGGCTATCTGATTGAACACCTTTACGGACAGACAGGCACTGCCTATGAAGAGTATGAGTACCATCTATCAAAGAAAAAGCTGGATAATGAAACGCTGATTAAATACTATGACTTGATTAAGCCTACTCGCTGTTTGGTGGAAGAAAAACAGCGATATTTGAAAATCCAGCAGGAAGATGAAACCGTCTATGTAGCTTACTTTACCATTAACAGCATTGTCGGAGAACTGGACTTCCCGTCCTCTGAAATCTTCTACTACCAGCAACAGCAATTTACATTCCCGATTGATACGTCAATGAATGTGGAAATTGTAGCGAATCGTAAAGCCCTATCTACTGTCCGCAATAAAAAGAAAGAACTGAAAGACTTGGATAACCACGCTTGGCAAAGTGATAATGAAACCAGCTCCAATGTGGCGGAAGCTCTGGAAAGTGTGAATGAGCTGGAAACCAATTTAGACCAAAGCAAGGAATCTATGTACAAGCTGTCTTATGTGGTAAGGGTATCAGCAAATGATCTTGACGAACTCAAACGTCGTTGTAATGAAGTGAAAGATTTTTATGACGATTTAAGCGTAAAACTGGTACGACCATTTGGGGATATGCTCGGCTTACATGAAGAATTTTTACCTGCCAGCAAGCGTTATATGAATGATTATATTCAATACGTGACCTCTGATTTCCTCGCTGGTTTAGGTTTTGGTGCTACTCAAATGCTGGGGGAAAATGAGGGGATTTATGTTGGCTACAGCTTAGATACTGGACGCAATGTCTATCTGAAACCTGCTCTTGCCAGTCAAGGGGTTAAGGGTTCAGTAACCAATGCGTTAGCGTCGGCTTTTGTTGGTTCGCTGGGTGGTGGTAAATCCTTTGCGAATAACCTTATCGTCTATTATGCGGTGCTTTATGGGGCACAAGCAGTGATTGTAGACCCAAAAGCAGAACGTGGCAGATGGAAAGAAACCTTGCCAGAGATTTCCCATGAAATCAATATCGTCACTCTGACTTCTGATGAGAAAAACAAAGGCTTACTTGACCCTTATGTGATTATGAAAAATCCCAAAGATTCTGAATCACTGGCTATTGATATTCTGACATTCCTTACGGGGATTTCCTCTCGTGATGGGGAACGCTTCCCAATCCTTAGAAAAGCCATTCGTGCAGTAACCAATAGTGAAGTACGAGGGTTGATGAAAGTGATTGAGGAATTACGGGTTGAGAATACGCCACTAAGTACCAGTATAGCCGACCATATCGAAAGTTTTACAGACTATGACTTTGCACATTTATTATTCAGTAATGGTTATGTGGAGCAGTCTATCAGCTTAGAAAAACAACTGAACATTATACAGGTTGCGGACTTGGTACTTCCCGACAAGGAAACTTCCTTTGAGGAATATACCACTATGGAGCTTTTATCCGTTGCTATGCTGATTGTCATTAGTACCTTTGCTTTAGACTTTATCCATACAGACCGAAGCATTTTCAAGATTGTAGATTTAGACGAAGCATGGAGCTTTTTACAGGTAGCACAAGGAAAAACACTATCTATGAAGCTGGTTCGGGCTGGTCGTGCTATGAACGCTGGGGTATATTTCGTGACCCAAAATACAGACGACCTCTTAGATGAAAAACTGAAAAATAACCTCGGCTTAAAATTTGCATTTCGTTCCACTGACCTTAACGAGATTAAAAAGACCTTAGCCTTTTTTGGTGTAGACCCAGAGGACGAAAACAATCAGAAGCGATTGCGTGATTTGGAAAACGGGCAATGCCTTATCAGTGATTTATATGGTCGTGTCGGTGTGATACAGTTCCACCCTGTATTTGAAGAACTGCTCCATGCCTTTGATACCAGACCACCTGTGCGAAAAGAGGTGTAAATGTGAAACCATCAATAGTAAACAGAATAAAATCAAACTGGACGCTGAAACGTCTAGGTAAAGTGGCAATGACAGTGGCTTTCACACTTGTGATTGCCATTTTTCTTTTAGCCATGCTGGGAACGGTGGTTCAAGCTGCGGGCTTGGTAGATGATACGGTCAATGTGGCAAATGAATACAGCCGATACCCACTTGAAAACTATCAACTGGATTTTTATGTGGATAATAGCTGGGGCTGGCTTCCGTGGAACTGGTCGGACGGGATTGGAAAACAGGTCATGTATGGACTATATGCCATTACCAATTTTATTTGGACAATCAGTTTGTATGTTTCCAATGCGACAGGTTACTTAGTACAGGAAGCCTATTCCTTAGACTTCATTTCCGCTACAGCAGATTCCATTGGTAAGAATATGCAGACCTTAGCTGGTGTGAGTGCAAACGGATTTTCAACAGAGGGTTTCTATGTTGGATTCCTCTTACTCTTGATTTTGGTTCTTGGGGTTTATGTTGCCTATACGGGACTGATAAAGAGAGAAACCACAAAGGCAATTCATGCCATTATGAATTTTGTGCTGGTGTTTATCCTATCGGCTTCCTTTATTGCCTACGCTCCCGACTACATTAAAAAAATCAATGACTTTTCATCAGACATCAGTAATGCCAGTTTATCACTTGGCACGAAGATTGTCATGCCCCATTCCGATAGTCAAGGCAAGGACAGCGTGGACTTAATCAGAGATAGCCTGTTTTCCATACAGGTTCAGCAACCGTGGCTACTGCTTCAATACAACAGTTCAGACATTGAAAGTATCGGTATTGACCGTGTGGAAAGCCTGCTCTCCACCAGCCCAGATTCCAACAATGGCGAAGACAGAGAAAAAATTGTTGCGGAAGAAATTGAAGACAGAAGCAATACCAATCTAACCATTACAAAGACCATTAACCGTTTAGGTACAGTCTTCTTCCTATTTGTCTTCAATATTGGGATTTCCATATTTGTATTCCTATTAACAGGAATCATGATTTTCTCGCAGGTACTTTTTATCATCTATGCTATGTTTCTGCCTGTGAGCTTTATTTTAAGCATGATTCCATCATTTGATGGTATGTCAAAACGAGCCATAACAAAGCTCTTTAATACCATTTTGACACGAGCTGGAATCACATTGATTATTACGACAGCATTTAGTATTTCAACCATGCTCTATACCTTATCGGCTGGTTATCCGTTCTTTTTGATTGCTTTTCTACAGATTGTGACCTTTGCAGGAATCTACTTCAAGCTGGGCGATTTAATGAGTATGTTTTCTCTACAGAGTAACGATTCTCAAAGTGTGGGAAGTCGTGTGATGAGAAAACCTCGTATGCTTATGCACGCTCACATGCACCGTCTACAGCGGAAACTTGGACGTTCCATGACTACTCTAGGGGCTGGGTCTGCCATTGTTACAGGTAAAAAAGGACAGTCGGGTTCGGGGAGTTCTGCAAGGACACAAGCAGATCACTCCCGACCAGACGGAAAGGAAAAATCAACACTTGGAAAACGTATCGGTCAAACCATCGGTACAGTAGCTGATACCAAAGACAGAATGGTAGACACTGCTAGTGGTTTGAAAGAACAGGTTAAAGATTTGCCGACCAATGCAAGATATGCAGTATATCAAGGAAAATCCAAAGTAAAAGAGAATGTCCGTGATTTAACCAGTAGTATTTCTCAAACCAAAGCGGACAGAGCCAGTGGACGCAAGGAACAGCAGGAACAAAGGCGAAAAACCATTGCGAAGCGTCGCTCTGAAATGGAACAGGTCAAACAGAAAAAACAGCCTGCTTCTTCTGTTCATGAAAGACCGACTACAAGACAAGAACAATATCATGATGAACAGACCTCAAAACAGTCTAATATTCAGACTTCATATAAGGAATCTCAACAAGCCAAACAAGAGCGTCCAGCAGTTAAGTCCGATTTTTCAAGTCCAAAAGTGGAACGCCAAGGCAATACCGTTCAAGAAAAAACCGTTCAAAAGCCAGCAACTTCAACCACTACAGCAGATAGAACTTCACAACGTCCAATCACAAAAGAACGTCCGTCTACTGTTCAAAGAGTACCACTACAAAATACAAGAAGTAGACCACCAATCAAAACCGCCACCATTAAGAAAGTCGGTAAGAAACCATGAAGTTGAAAACTTTAGTGATTGGTGGTTCTGGATTATTCTTGATGGTCTTCTCACTGCTTCTGTTTGTTGCCATTTTATTTTCAGATGAACAGGACAGCGGAATTTCCAATATTCATTATGGAGGTGTGAATGTTTCCGCAGAAGTGCTGGCTCATAAGCCTATGGTAGAAAAATATGCCAAAGAATATGGCGTTGAAGAATATGTCAACATACTTCTTGCGATTATACAGGTGGAATCGGGCGGTACTGCGGAAGATGTTATGCAGTCCTCGGAATCCCTCGGTCTTCCACCTAATTCATTGAGTACAGAAGAATCCATTAAGCAAGGTGTGAAGTATTTCAGTGAATTATTAGCCAGTAGCGAAAGGCTCAGTGTAGATTTAGAATCGGTTATCCAGTCCTACAATTATGGTGGTGGTTTCTTAGGGTATGTGGCTAATCGTGGAAATAAATATACCTTTGAACTGGCTCAAAGTTTCTCAAAAGAGTATTCAGGTGGCGAAAAAGTGTCTTACCCCAATCCCATAGCCATACCTATCAATGGGGGCTGGCGATACAACTATGGCAATATGTTTTATGTGCAACTGGTAACGCAGTATCTTGTCACAACAGAGTTTGATGATGATACGGTACAAGCCATCATGGACGAAGCACTGAAATATGAGGGCTGGCGATACGTTTACGGTGGAGCTTCCCCGACTACTTCTTTTGATTGTAGCGGACTGACACAATGGACGTATGGAAAAGCTGGAATTAACTTACCACGAACCGCACAACAGCAATATGATGTGACCCAGCATATCCCACTATCGGAAGCACAAGCTGGCGATTTGGTTTTCTTTCATTCTACCTATAACGCTGGCTCTTATATTACTCATGTTGGGATATACCTTGGCAATAACCGTATGTTTCATGCAGGCGACCCAATCGGTTATGCCGACTTAACAAGCCCCTACTGGCAACAGCATTTAGTGGGAGCAGGACGAATCAAACAATGAGAAAGGAAGATTTAATGATGAAATTTAGAAAAAATCAGAATAAAGAAAAACAGATACCAAAGGAAAAGAAACCTCGTGTCTATAAGGTCAATCCTCATAAAAAGGTTGTGATTGCCTTGTGGGTACTTTTAGGGCTTAGTTTCAGCTTTGCGATATTCAAGCACTTTACAGCTATAGATACTCATACTATTCACGAAACAACTATCATAGAAAAGGAATACGTTGATACTCATCATGTAGAAAATTTTGTAGAGAACTTTGCGAAAGTCTACTATTCATGGGAGCAATCCGATAAGTCCATTGATAATCGAATGGAAAGTCTAAAAGGCTATCTGACAGATGAACTTCAAGCTCTCAATGTTGATACAGTACGCAAAGATATTCCTGTATCGTCTTCTGTAAGAGGATTTCAGATATGGACGGTAGAGCCAACTGGCGACAATGAGTTTAATGTAACCTACAGTGTAGACCAGCTCATTACAGAGGGAGAAAATACAAAGACCGTCCACTCTGCTTATATAGTGAGTGTCTATGTAGATGGTTCTGGAAATATGGTACTGGTTAAGAATCCGACCATTACCAACATACCTAAGAAATCAAGTTATAAACCAAAAGCCATTGAAAGTGAGGGGACGGTTGATTCCATTACAACCAATGAAATCAATGAGTTTTTAACGACGTTCTTCAAGCTCTATCCTACAGCGACAGCCAGTGAACTTTCCTACTATGTGAATGACGGGATATTAAAACCAATCGGAAAAGAGTACATCTTTCAAGAACTGGTAAATCCTATTCACAATCGTAAGGATAATCAAGTCACGGTATCGCTGACAGTGGAGTATATCGACCAGCAGACCAAAGCAACGCAGGTATCTCAATTTGATTTGGTACTTGAAAAGAACGGGAGTAATTGGAAGATTATAGAATAACAAATATTGGTACATTATTACAGCTATTTTGTAATCACGTACTCTCTTTGATAAAAAATTGGAGATTCCTTTACAAATATGCTCTTACGTGCTATTATTTAAGTATCTATTTAAAAGGAGTTAATAAATATGCGGCAAGGTATTCTTAAATAAACTGTCAATTTGATAGTGGGAACAAATAATTGGATGTCCTTTTTTAGGAGGGCTTAGTTTTTTGTACCCAGTTTAAGAATACCTTTATCATGTGATTCTAAAGTATCCGGAGAATATCTGTATGCTTTGTATGCCTATGGTTATGCATAAAAATCCCAGTGATAAAAGTATTTATCACTGGGATTTTTATGCCCTTTTGGGTTTTTGAATGGAGGAAAATCACATGAAAATTATTAATATTGGAGTTTTAGCTCATGTTGATGCAGGAAAAACTACCTTAACAGAAAGCTTATTATATAACAGTGGAGCGATTACAGAATTAGGAAGCGTGGACAAAGGTACAACGAGGACGGATAATACGCTTTTAGAACGTCAGAGAGGAATTACAATTCAGACAGGAATAACCTCTTTTCAGTGGGAAAATACGAAGGTGAACATCATAGACACGCCAGGACATATGGATTTCTTAGCAGAAGTATATCGTTCATTATCAGTTTTAGATGGGGCAATTCTACTGATTTCTGCAAAAGATGGCGTACAAGCACAAACTCGTATATTATTTCATGCACTTAGGAAAATGGGGATTCCCACAATCTTTTTTATCAATAAGATTGACCAAAATGGAATTGATTTATCAACGGTTTATCAGGATATTAAAGAGAAACTTTCTGCCGAAATTGTAATCAAACAGAAGGTAGAACTGTATCCTAATATGTGTGTGACGAACTTTACCGAATCTGAACAATGGGATACGGTAATAGAGGGAAACGATGACCTTTTAGAGAAATATATGTCCGGTAAATCATTAGAAGCATTGGAACTCGAACAAGAGGAAAGCATAAGATTTCAGAATTGTTCTCTGTTCCCTCTTTATCATGGAAGTGCAAAAAGTAATATAGGGATTGATAACCTTATAGAAGTTATTACTAATAAATTTTATTCATCAACACATCGAGGTCCGTCTGAACTTTGCGGAAATGTTTTCAAAATTGAATATACAAAAAAAAGACAACGTCTTGCATATATACGCCTTTATAGTGGAGTACTACATTTACGAGATTCGGTTAGAGTATCAGAAAAAGAAAAATAAAAGTTACAGAAATGTATACTTCAATAAATGGTGAATTATGTAAGATTGATAGAGCTTATTCTGGAGAAATTGTTATTTTGCAAAATGAGTTTTTGAAGTTAAATAGTGTTCTTGGAGATACAAAACTATTGCCACAGAGAAAAAAGATTGAAAATCCGCACCCTCTACTACAAACAACTGTTGAACCGAGTAAACCTGAACAGAGAGAAATGTTGCTTGATGCCCTTTTGGAAATCTCAGATAGTGATCCGCTTCTACGATATTACGTGGATTCTACGACACATGAAATTATACTTTCTTTCTTAGGGAAAGTACAAATGGAAGTGATTAGTGCACTGTTGCAAGAAAAGTATCATGTGGAGATAGAACTAAAAGAGCCTACAGTCATTTATATGGAGAGACCGTTAAAAAATGCAGAATATACCATTCACATCGAAGTGCCGCCAAATCCTTTCTGGGCTTCCATTGGTTTATCTGTATCACCGCTTCCGTTGGGAAGTGGAATGCAGTATGAGAGCTCGGTTTCTCTTGGATACTTAAATCAATCGCTTCAAAATGCAGTTATGGAGGGGATACGCTATGGCTGTGAACAAGGATTGTATGGTTGGAATGTGACGGACTGTAAAATCTGTTTTAAGTATGGCTTATACTATAGCCCTGTTAGTACCCCAGCAGATTTTCGGATGCTTGCTCCTATTGTATTGGAACAAGTCTTAAAAAAAGCTGGAACAGAATTGTTAGAGCCATATCTTAGTTTTAAAATTTATGCGCCACAGGAATATCTTTCACGAGCATACAACGATGCTCCTAAATATTGTGCGAACATCGTAGACACTCAATTGAAAAATAATGAGGTCATTCTTAGTGGAGAAATCCCTGCTCGGTGTATTCAAGAATATCGTAGTGATTTAACTTTCTTTACAAATGGACGTAGTGTTTGTTTAACAGAGTTAAAAGGGTACCATGTTACTACCGGTGAACCTGTTTGCCAGCCCCGTCGTCCAAATAGTCGGATAGATAAAGTACGATATATGTTCAATAAAATAACTTAGTGTATTTTATGTTGTTATATAAATATGGTTTCTTGTTAAATAAGATGAAATATTTTTTAATAAAGATTTGAATTAAAGTGTAAAGGAGGAATTAATTATGAAGTGAAATGAATGTAACAGGGTTCAATTAAAAGAGGGAAGCGTATCATTAACCCTATAAACTACGTCTGCCCTCATTATTGGAGGGTGAAAGGAGGGTGAAATGTGAATACATCCTATTCACAATCGAATTTACGACACAACCAAATTTTAATTTGGCTTTGCATTTTATCTTTTTTTAGCGTATTAAATGAAATGGTTTTGAACGTCTCATTACCTGATATTGCAAATGATTTTAATAAACCACCTGCGAGTACAAACTGGGTGAACACAGCCTTTATGTTAACCTTTTCCATTGGAACAGCTGTATATGGAAAGCTATCTGATCAATTAGGCATCAAAAGGTTACTCCTATTTGGAATTATAATAAATTGTTTCGGGTCGGTAATTGGGTTTGTTGGCCATTCTTTCTTTTCCTTACTTATTATGGCTCGTTTTATTCAAGGGGCTGGTGCAGCTGCATTTCCAGCACTCGTAATGGTTGTAGTTGCGCGCTATATTCCAAAGGAAAATAGGGGTAAAGCATTTGGTCTTATTGGATCGATAGTAGCCATGGGAGAAGGAGTCGGTCCAGCGATTGGTGGAATGATAGCCCATTATATTCATTGGTCCTATCTTCTACTCATTCCTATGATAACAATTATCACTGTTCCGTTTCTTATGAAATTATTAAAGAAAGAAGTAAGGATAAAAGGTCATTTTGATATCAAAGGAATTATACTAATGTCTGTAGGCATTGTATTTTTTATGTTGTTTACAACATCATATAGCATTTCTTTTCTTATCGTTAGCGTGCTGTCATTCCTGATATTTGTAAAACATATCAGGAAAGTAACAGATCCTTTTGTTGATCCCGGATTAGGGAAAAATATACCTTTTATGATTGGAGTTCTTTGTGGGGGAATTATATTTGGAACAGTAGCAGGGTTTGTCTCTATGGTTCCTTATATGATGAAAGATGTTCACCAGCTAAGTACTGCCGAAATCGGAAGTGTAATTATTTTCCCTGGAACAATGAGTGTCATTATTTTCGGCTACATTGGTGGGATACTTGTTGATAGAAGAGGTCCTTTATACGTGTTAAACATCGGAGTTACATTTCTTTCTGTTAGCTTTTTAACTGCTTCCTTTCTTTTAGAAACAACATCATGGTTCATGACAATTATAATCGTATTTGTTTTAGGTGGGCTTTCGTTCACCAAAACAGTTATATCAACAATTGTTTCAAGTAGCTTGAAACAGCAGGAAGCTGGTGCTGGAATGAGTTTGCTTAACTTTACCAGCTTTTTATCAGAGGGAACAGGTATTGCAATTGTAGGTGGTTTATTATCCATACCCTTACTTGATCAAAGGTTGTTACCTATGGAAGTTGATCAGTCAACTTATCTGTATAGTAATTTGTTATTACTTTTTTCAGGAATCATTGTCATTAGTTGGCTGGTTACCTTGAATGTATATAAACATTCTCAAAGGGATTTCTAAATCGTTAAGGGATCAACTTTGGGAGAGAGTTCAAAATTGATCCTTTTTTTATAACAGGAATTCAAATCTTTTTGTTCCATTAAAGGGCGCGATTGCTGAATAAAAGATACGAGAGACCTCTCTTGTATCTTTTTTATTTTGAGTGGTTTTGTCCGTTACACTAGAAAACCGAAAGACAATAAAAATTTTATTCTTGCTGAGTCTGGCTTTCGGTAAGCTAGACAAAACGGACAAAATAAAAATTGGCAAGGGTTTAAAGGTGGAGATTTTTTGAGTGATCTTCTCAAAAAATACTACCTGTCCCTTGCTGATTTTTAAACGAGCACGAGAGCAAAACCCCCCCTTTGCTGAGGTGGCAGAGGGCAGGTTTTTTTGTTTCTTTTTTCTCGTAAAAAAAAGAAAGGTCTTAAAGGTTTTATGGTTTTGGTCGGCACTGCCGACAGCCTCGCAGAGCACACACTTTATGAATATAAAGTATAGTGTGTTATACTTTACTTGGAAGTGGTTGCCGGAAAGAGCGAAAATGCCTCACATTTGTGCCACCTAAAAAGGAGCGATTTACATATGAGTTATGCAGTTTGTAGAATGCAAAAAGTGAAATCAGCTGGACTAAAAGGCATGCAATTTCATAATCAAAGAGAGCGAAAAAGTAGAACGAATGATGATATTGACCATGAGCGAACACGTGAAAATTATGATTTGAAAAATGATAAAAATATTGATTACAACGAACGTGTCAAAGAAATTATTGAATCACAAAAAACAGGTACAAGAAAAACGAGGAAAGATGCTGTTCTTGTAAATGAGTTGCTAGTAACATCTGACCGAGATTTTTTTGAGCAACTGGATCCAGGAGAACAAAAACGATTTTTTGAGGAAAGTTATAAATTATTTTCCGAACGATATGGCAAGCAAAATATTGCTTATGCAACAGTTCATAATGATGAGCAAACCCCTCACATGCATTTAGGTGTTGTGCCTATGCGTGATGGAAAACTGCAAGGAAAAAATGTGTTTAATCGTCAAGAACTGTTATGGCTACAAGATAAATTCCCCGAGCATATGAAAAAACAGGGTTTTGAGTTGAAGCGTGGTGAACGTGGCTCTGACCGTAAACATATTGAGACAGCTAAATTTAAAAAACAAACTTTGGAAAAAGAGATTGATTTTCTAGAAAAAAATTTAGCAGTTAAAAAAGATGAATGGACTGCTTATAGCGATAAAGTTAAATCAGATTTAGAAGTACCAGCGAAACGACACATGAAAAGTGTTGAAGTGCCAACGGGTGAAAAGTCCATGTTTGGTTTGGGAAAAGAAATAATGAAAACAGAAAAGAAACCAACCAAAAATGTTGTTATATCGGAGCGTGATTATAAAAACTTAGTGACTGCTGCGAGAGATAACGATAGGTTAAAACAGCATGTTAGAAATCTCATGAGTACTGATATGGCGAGAGAATATAAAAAATTAAGTAAAGAACATGGGCAAGTTAAAGAAAAATATAGTGGTCTTGTAGAGCGATTTAATGAAAATGTAAATGATTATAATGAGTTGCTTGAAGAAAACAAGTCTTTAAAGTCTAAAATAAGCGATTTAAAGCGTGATGTGAGTTTAATCTATGAAAGCACTAAGGAATTCCTTAAGGAACGTACAGACGGCTTAAAAGCCTTTAAAAACGTTTTTAAGGGGTTTGTAGACAAGGTAAAGGATAAAACAGCACAATTCCAAGAAAAACACGATTTAGAACCTAAAAAGAACGAATTTGAACTAACTCATAACCGAGAGGTAAAAAAAGAACGAAGTCGAGATCAGGGAATGAGTTTATAAAATAAAAAAAGCACCTGAAAAGGTGTCTTTTTTTGATGGTTTTGAACTTGTTCTTTCTTATCTTGATACATATAGAAATAACGTCATTTTTATTTTAATACATATAGAAATAACGTCATTTTTATTTTAGTTGCTGAAAGGTGCGTTGAAGTGTTGGTATGTATGTGTTTTAAAGTATTGAAAACCCTTAAAATTGGTTGCACAGAAAAACCCCATCTGTTAAAGTTATAAGTGACCAAACAAATAACTAAATAGATGGGGGTTTATTTTAATATTATGTGTCCTAATAGTAGCATTTATTCAGATGAAAAATCAAGGGTTTTAGTGGACAAGACAAAAAGTGGAAAAGTGAGACCATGGAGAGAAAAGAAAATCGCTAATGTTGATTACTTTGAACTTCTGCATATTCTTGAATTTAAAAAGGCTGAAAGAGTAAAAGATTGTGCTGAAATATTAGAGTATAAACAAAATCGTGAAACAGGCGAAAGAAAGTTGTATCGAGTGTGGTTTTGTAAATCCAGGCTTTGTCCAATGTGCAACTGGAGGAGAGCAATGAAACATGGCATTCAGTCACAAAAGGTTGTTGCTGAAGTTATTAAACAAAAGCCAACAGTTCGTTGGTTGTTTCTCACATTAACAGTTAAAAATGTTTATGATGGCGAAGAATTAAATAAGAGTTTGTCAGATATGGCTCAAGGATTTCGCCGAATGATGCAATATAAAAAAATTAATAAAAATCTTGTTGGTTTTATGCGTGCAACGGAAGTGACAATAAATAATAAAGATAATTCTTATAATCAGCACATGCATGTATTGGTATGTGTGGAACCAACTTATTTTAAGAATACAGAAAACTACGTGAATCAAAAACAATGGATTCAATTTTGGAAAAAGGCAATGAAATTAGACTATGATCCAAATGTAAAAGTTCAAATGATTCGACCGAAAAATAAATATAAATCGGATATACAATCGGCAATTGACGAAACTGCAAAATATCCTGTAAAGGATACGGATTTTATGACCGATGATGAAGAAAAGAATTTGAAACGTTTGTCTGATTTGGAGGAAGGTTTACACCGTAAAAGGTTAATCTCCTATGGTGGTTTGTTAAAAGAAATACATAAAAAATTAAACCTTGATGACACAGAAGAAGGCGATTTGATTCATACAGATGATGACGAAAAAGCCGATGAAGATGGATTTTCTATTATTGCAATGTGGAATTGGGAACGGAAAAATTATTTTATTAAAGAGTAGTTCAACAAACGGGCCATATTGTTGTATAAGTGATGAAATACTGAATTTAAAACTTAGTTTATATGTGGTAAAATGTTTTAATCAAGTTTAGTATAGTGGTATAAAGTCAAGAAACTTTTTCAATAAATTTTCTTGACCAACCTA